>SMTZ1_10007152_pt1 | contig 12202 bp, 11 predicted proteins | sample DeeMarSWOR136_30_FD_25667 | JGI IMG/M metagenome (IMG submission 25667) | reverse complement strand
ATTGATGCAATACTTTTTTGTAACAACTCTACAAATGAAATGAGAATCATTACACCTGCTGAAAATCCCATTATAAAAGAAATAAATCGGGGTTTAGGTTTTTTCATAAAGAATGCAATAAAACTGCCTATTGTGGTTGATAATCCTGCCAGCAGACTTAGAAATAAAGCAAGGAAAGCATTTTCCACTTTTATAACCTTTTTTTAATTTCTCTTTTCAATTGAATAAAATTAATTTTACGTTTTTAGTTATGAATAAAAAATATTCAATTTTCTAATATTAGAAATATTTTCATCCAGTATTGACAAAATAAAATAATATCTTTTTAGTCTTATCTAAATTAATAAATTGTACTTTCCTATTTAAAGGTTATTGTATTTCAAAAGATTATTAAATTAACTATAGAATATAATTTAAATATTAAGAATCAATATTACTCTATTATAGTAAATTAATTAAGAGTTGGAAGCAAATAAGTATTCATTTCAAACTAATTTATTAATAAATTATACTATAAATAATATGAAATCCTTTTTTAAGTATCCTAAAAAACCATTAGTTAGGAAAGATTTATGAACAATCTGACTGTAGATGATAAACTTTTTTTCTTTGAGAGAAATTTCTTTACTTTAGACGGGTTATGGATGATCGAGACTGAGAAAGAGATTAACTGGAATGTTGCATTAAAGATTGATTTAGTTGTTTGGAAAAAGTTTCTTAATATTATTGTTAGGAGGATAAAGGAGTATCTAAATATCAATACTAATAATCTTCCGGACTTAATTGAGATTTTGACATTCAGATGGTCGGTAGAGGGTTGGAAGTATGAAATAATGCAAAATTCTTTTGATAAAGCAACAGTCATAATTAATAGATGCCCTTATAAAAGTGCGATGGATCGAAATCCAGAACGCCATGAAAAAGCTCCGTTAATTTGTAAGGAAATGTGTATGCCTTTTTATCAACATATAATAAAATCCTTTAATCCTATGATAAATATTCAAAGAACAAAATTTATGGGTTTAGGAGATAATGTTTGTGATTTCAACTTTTTTATTGAGCAATCATCAAAAGAGAAATTTGAAAATAAACAGATAGTATACCCGATGAGGAAAGTAAGTAAAAATGATAAATTATTCTATTTTGAAAGAAATTTTAAAACTTTAGATGGGTTATGGGTTATTGAGACTGAAAATGAAACGAATTGGGAGACTGCGTTAAAACTAGATATAATTGTATGGCAAAATTTATATCAAATTATATTCCGAAGGGTTAAGAAGTACCTTAAAGTTGAAACCAATTCACTTAAGGATTTAATTGAGATTCTTTCATTTATCTGGAATTGTGAAGGCAATTATCATGACATTATTACAGTCAATGATAATGAAGCAATAATTAACATAAATACTTGTCCTTATATAGCCGCAATGGAACGAAATAAGGAAAGGAGAAATCGAATTAGTTCTATTTGTAAAGATATGTGTATTCCTTATCTTCAACCTGTAATAAAAGATTTCAATCCAAAAATAAGACTCAAGAGAACAAAATTTATAGGTTTAGAAGATAATGTATGCGATTTTTATTTTACAATTGAATAAATTTTATTAAAAAATTCAATTTGACTTTTTACTTTTGATTTTATTAAATTACTTTCTTCAAAAGAAAGGGAATAATTTTGAAAGATAAGATCGTCTATTTCTCTTATGAGAACTTTTATTTCTTCATTACGCCTCTCTTTAGTATTATTAAAATAATTAATAATTAAATCTACTTTTTTGCCTATTATTTTTTTACTGGCTTTATCAATTTCTTTAATCGGAAGGTGTCTAATCATATATTGATTTAAATTAATAGTTGTATTTTTTTGATTATTTATTCCATAAATGCAATAAAATTGCATTAGGGAGGAATTAAGAAGCGCACATAAGAATTTTAATTCTAAAATATCTTCATTAAGAAGTGAATAAATTGAAGAACTAAAACAGACATTCTCTTCGGTAAAAGTTGCTTGAGGATACACATTATTATGTTTAATTAATAATTTTGGTGAAGTATAATACTCATAATTTGCGCCTTTCAAAACATCTGCTTGCACATTTTTAAGATCTAAAGATTTGACCTTTCTAAAATGATAATAATTAAAATCATTTTTAGCATTAATAAAAAAGCAAGATCCTCGGAGATTTGATTTAACTAGTGATTTTATTTGTTTTAAACCCTTACCTTCTTCACCTCGAATCATTTTAGGGAAATCTCTGACATTTAAATAATTAAAATCGCCAATTTTTTCTAGTTTCTTTATCACATTATAGATTTCTTGATTAGTTTTAATATTAATTCGGTTCAAGGGTGTTGTTAAATGATTACAATAGGGACAATGACTTTTGAAAGTATAAGCGAATACTTTATTTGATTTACTACATAGAGAGCATTCTATATTGAAACAGATCCTTAATGAATCGACTTTTTGATCGTTGTAGGTAATTACTTTTTCATTTGGAAAATTATAAACTGCAAGGGGTTTAGGAATTTCACTCTTTTTTTCATATAATATGATTTGAACCTCATTTGTGGCCTTTTTAAATAAATTAGGACCTATATCAAAAATTTTGAGGATATTTGTTTTTTTAAGAAGTGTATTCCTAAATTCTACATAATTTTGTCTCAGTAAAAAGCTTTTGGGAACTAAAAAGCTAATAATTCCGCTACTCCATTCCACAGCTTTTAATATGAAAGCACAATAGACATCATTATAATAGATATCTTTCTTTTTTAGAAATTCTTTTTGAGTTTTAGTTAAAATATTTCCATAAGGAGGATTTCCCACCACTAAATCGAATTTAGTGTTTATTAGTGAACTTAGGCTATCTTCTGATCTAAAATTGTGAGATAATCCAGAGAATATTTTAAAAAAATCTGCTTTATTATCCTTATAGTACCATTTAAAGAGTTTTAAGATTGATAGCTTAACTGCGTGATTATTAATATCAAACCCATAAATATTTTTTAAGATCTGAGATTTGAACTCAAAATTGTTCTTATTAGGGTTAACTTTTTTAACTATTGTAAAAATTTGATTAACAGCACTTATTAGAAAAACTCCTGAGCCACAAGCAGGGTCAAAAATTTTTAACCGTAATAGAAAATTGCTCATTTTTTTCCGTAATTCGGTATCAAGGCTAAGAATTTGGTCCAACGAATTAATATTTAGTTGTTCTAACTTTTTATTAATTAAAAGTAATAAAGCTTGTGAAACAATAAAGTCAGAGAAAGTTCTTTGAGTAAAATAAACTCCTTCTTTCTTTTTTCTTTTATATCCATGTAAAAATTCTTCTTCAGCAAAATCAATCGATTCTAAACATTCCTCAACACCATTCTTATCATCATTTTTTAATGCGTTATAAAGGGAATCATAAAGATTCTTGACGTTATCACAGTTTTTTGTAGATTTCATATATAGGATCGAATTTTTTTCTTTTAATCATTCTTATTAAAAGTTTTTATTTAAAAATTGATTATAAATCATTTAAACATCTTATTGAGTTTATTCTTTATCTTTTTATAGGTATATTTATTTAATATATTAGGGAACATGACGAATAAGGATGAAGAAAAAGATTATTATGGAGTTGCTCCAATCAAATCTGTCGTTAAAAAGATGAAAAAGGATTACGATAGGGATCCTAAAGATTGGAGAGTTATTGGATCAAATGATGATCGGGGCAATTCTGATACTTTTATAACAAAAAAGCCTAATGCTTATTGGTTAAAATCAAAAATGTTAAGTCCTTATTCTTCTCTTTCGATGGGTACAGTAGTTCGAAATATAGATAAAGATATTGATGAAAAAGTGGGGAAAAAATTGAGCCCCGATGATATGCTTAGGTTATTTGGTATGGTAGTTCCTATTAAAAAAGATCAAAATATTATTGCTGCAGGAATTGAAAAATATTCGCAAGAACATGGGGATTATATAAAAAGAATTATAAGCGAGAGAGATTCTAATTTAGACTACCATTTAGCTAAAAGAGTCGATGAAGAATTCACAAAGAAACATCCCCAAAGAAAAAATATGTATATCTAATTCTTTTCAAAATTTAAAGATAATAATTATCTAAAAGAATTTATTAAACTTTACCTTTTAAAGTTTCAAGCTCATCTTTATTTTTAATAATAGGGAGCTGATCAGAATATATAGCCCAATTGTTTGTTAATTCAGTTATAAGTGCATTCATTTTATCCGGTCCAGACTTTGTTTCTATTGTTTTAGCAAACTCTTTCAATAATGGAATTTTTAGATCCTCCACATAGAAAGAAACTCCTTTTTCTACCTCTTCCATTAAAAATTGGTAAGACATTTCTGCATCCCTTTCAGTTTTAATTAAAGGGTCATCCTCTTCAAAAGTGTAGGATACTTCTATCCAACGCGAACCGCTTTCATCTGCTGGAACCATCCCAAAAATATAATCATTTGTGTAAAGCCAAATTGGAGTTCCTTTATCGTACGAAATATCCATAATACTTTTAAATTCTTCACTCATATTAAATCAATTTTAGAATACTAATTAAAATTTTTCTTTAATATGTTAATATAGAAAAAATTCCTAATTTTATAATTTTAGAATTCTTATTTTAATCTTACTTTTTCGAAAACCAACATAAAAAAATTATTTAAAATGAGATTATAATTATTAATATGCGATTACTTAATTATGATAAATTAGCTTCTGAGATTATAAGCTGGATTAAAGCTTACCTCAAGTCTGCAAACGCTGAACGTGTTGTTCTAGGTTTGAGTGGAGGTATTGATAGTGCTGTTACCGCGGCTCTATGCGTTAAAGCAGTAGGTGCACTTAATGTTTTAGCGGTTTATTTACCTTGTGAATCAGGCTCTCAGGATCTAGTGGATGCTAAATTAGTAGCGAAAACCTTAGGAATTAAGCTCAAAATCGTCGATTTGACTAGCACTTATCATGAATTTTTAAAAATCATCTCAACTAAAATAGAATCTACTGATATGGCAAATGCTAATCTAAAACCAAGATTAAGAATGATGACATTATATTATATAGGTCAATCAGTTGGAAATTGTTTAGTAGCAGGAACAGGAAATCGTGCCGAGCTAGCAATTGGATATTTTACAAAGTATGGAGATGGAGGAGTTGATTTTGAACCAATAGGGATGCTATACAAATCAGAGGTGAGAAAAATTGCCAAATTATTAGGACTGCCTGATAAAATTATTGAAAAACCACCTTCTCCAGGTTTGTGGCTAGGTCAGACAGACGAGGGAGAAATCGGACTACTATATGATACAATTGACAAGATTCTTTATAGAATAGATTATAATTTAGGTTTTGAAGGTTTAAATACATCTGATATAGAAAAAGTTAAAAATATGATGAAATTGGCTGAACATAAGTTAAAAATACCTCCCATGTATAGGGTAAATTAAAATTTTTTAACTTCAGATTACATACTCGAAATTAATCTTCTTATATTATTAATTCGGGATGTAATATCACTTAATTTCTTTTTAATGATTTCGTTTTGATTTTTAAACTCTGTATCTGCGATTGAGCCCTTGCTATAACTCTTTTCTAATTCTTTAAAACTTTTTTCTAATGAATATCTTTTTCCTTCTAGAGCAATTAACTCTTGATATAATGAATCTTTATCAGAAGGCAATTCATCAAAATTAGAAGTATCAATATCATCCCCAAAACGGGATTTTGGTTTACTAAAAACTACAAAGGGGCTTGATTGAGATGGGTCCACGAGTTCAGTTTTAACATCCTTTTTTTCTTCTTTCTTCTTCTTTCCAATCTCAAGAGGTTCTTCTTCTAATTCAGCTTTTTGAGGTTTTTTTTCAACAGTTTTTTCTCCAACAGATGAGAATACATTAAATAAGTCATTAGCACTTGATTTTATTGATTCTGTTTCAATCTCTTCAATACTCACAGATGCAATTTTAGGTTTTTCCATTGAAAAAGGAAGTACATTATCGTCCTCCCTATTTGATTTAACTACGGGAGCATCTTTTGTTTTGTTCGTAACAATAGTCGTAACTTTTCGCTTTTCTGTTATAAGCGGTCTTTCTTTCGGCTCTTCGATAACATAGGGAGTAATTTCAGGTTTTTTTACGGGAATAGGAGTCAATTCTTCTTTATTTAGAGCAGAACCTGCGATTTCTGGCTTAATTGGTATAGGAGTTAAATTTTCTTTAATAACTTTTTTTCCTTCGACAACTTTTTCTATTCGTGGGGGTTTAATTTGTGGAATTCCTTTTGGGATAGGGTCAACTTTTTTAAGATAATTATTCACTTTTGGTTGTTGAATTGGTTTTTTAAGTATAGGGATCTTTATTTTAAGAGGCGGCAATTTGGTTTCCTTTTTAGGAATTATTTTTTGAACTTTTTTTTTCCCAGTAATGGATTTAAGAGTTTCATCTTTTTTTTCTAATTCTTTTTTGAGGCCTTCAATTGTTCCTTTTAATCCATCTATTTCCCCTTTAAACTGTTCAGATACTTTATCAACAATTTGGGTTATATCAATCTCAGTTTTTTCAATTTTTTGTGGTGAATCTGTTTTATACTGGGTTTCAATTATTTTTTTATCACTAATCCTTTGATCATCAGGAATCTTTAATAAACTCTTGATATCTTGAGGAATTGAAGTTTCAGAAAACCATAATTCAAGGGTATCCCATTTTTCAAGCTTATCCAATATGCCTTCGATAAGTCCATCATATTCATGATGGGTATCTAGATTCTTTAAAATACTAAATAAATTTATTAATTTTGGTCTAGCTTCGATTTCATCATCCGGTGATGGTTCTTCATTCATAAGAAACAGATAGATTTCATTTATCTCATGAAGTGTTGATTTAAACGTTTCTTCTGCGCTCATATTGGATATGGTTTTGAATTATTATTAATTCCTAGCAATACATTTCTTTTTAAGTATTAAAAAACTTTTCATAAATTTATTTTTTTGTAATATCTTTTATGTTGTTTTTTAGAACAATAGTTTTACATATTTAATCTCAAACACAATTCTTAGCTTTAGAGAAAATAAAAGGATTGTTGATTTCTTTTTATATTTTAATTAAAAGATAAGCTGAAATTTATGAAAAATAAATTAAAGCAGTTCAATTAGATTAGGGGAATCGGTTTGTGATATTAAGAGTTCTATGGTTTGAAATTATCTGATTTTCTATTTTACTCAGTGATTCAAGGTCAAATAAATTATGGGATAATTCAGCACTAATTATTTTCTCTAACTTTTCAATTCCTATTAAATATGAAATATTATTCCATTCGATTTTTAAAGATTCTAAATTTCTTAAACAATGTAAGTCAGGAATTTCAGTAAGAAAGTTTGCGGTTAAATCCAAAGATTTAAGTTTAGTTAGATTAGAAAAACATTCAATTCTTCTAAGATTAGTAGTCGATAACGTTAAACTTTCTAAATTTGATAATAAGTTCAAGAAAAAAGTGTTATTTAGATTAAATCCACTGATGATTAAATCAACAACATGCTGGTTCTTAGATTTAAAGACAGCGTGAACCTTTTGATCCTTAGAATACTCATTTTCATTCATGATTTCATAACCCGTTGATAATTCCGCAAATTTTAATCCAATGGCTTCCCTAGGTAAGATGCCATATTTTTCTATATATCTTTTCCCTAATTCTCTTTCCATCTCAAGTTTTAACAATTGAGATTCTTCCGTATCACACTCTTCCAACGCCTTATAAAGCATGATTAAGCAGTTGATTTTCTTTTCATTTAAAAATGTCCATCGAATTGCTTCTTGTCCTATATCGATGTAATTTCGAATAATTATTCCTGCAACCAATGATCTTATATAGTCATTTGAATCTGATATGAGTAAATGCTCTAAGAATTTGAAAATATCCATTGACTTCATAGCTATCTCACCTAATAAATTTACAGCTCTAACCCTTAAATGCTCATTTTCGCTTATTTCAGCAAATGATTTAAAATATTCTATGGCAGTTTCCTTATCTAGTTTTCCATCTTTATAGCTACTGAAAACCTCTGAGGGAATTAAATCAGACATATACCTTCAAAAACAATCCTGCTAATCTAATATTTTTCAATGGGTAAAAAAACTATGAATAATGAAATTATTAGAGATATTAAAAAAGAATCCGAATTTTTTATAACCTTTTTTCTTTTATATTTCAATTTTTCATAGAAATTTCTTCCCAAAACATAAAGGTTAAATTGACTAAGTAGAGGAGTAATATGATTAGGGTTGAAAAAACAGGGATCTTCTCAATCTTTCTCGTGTTCCTTTATTTATAGACTAATGATTGAAGAGAAATAAAGAAAAGAATAAATAGTAAACGAATTGGGTATTGAAAAAATATAAATGCTAGCATGGTTCTTAGTTATTAAATGAAAATTATTGTATTTGATGTTAGCTGAAATGGAGGAAATCCTTCGATATTTAATGAAATACTGTTCTTTCCTATATTCGCCAAATCGGTTTCGATTTGTTGATTCAGGATCATCCGATAGTTTTGGAAATGCATTCTTGGTTCTTGAACATGAGGAACTACGTTTGCAATTTGTTAAAGATCGAGGGCAAATCTTCCTAGATTTTCAACACACAAGCAAAAATCACAAAGACGATTGGTTTTCGATCGATATTGTCAAGCAAATGGTGACAGGTAAGATAGAGCCCTCAGCTGAAATGGATTCTGAGAAAGCAGAGTTCTTAAAAACCAATCTGGATAGAATTGAGCAGCTCTTTTTTGCGGCTAATCTGGAAGGTACAATTAAGAGACTAAGAGAGCTAGAACGTGCACGTGCAAAAAGATTATTTCCGCGAACATATCGCTATGAACGAGATGAAAAAGAAAGGGTTTGAGATGCTAAGTTACTCTATCATAAAAATCAATATTTTTTCATAAACTTTCGAATAAATTACAATCTATATGTATTATATCAATATTAGATAATATTAATTCAAAGATCTTATTCTGAAATTTTATGTTGTTGAAAGAATTTTAATAAGTTAGGTACATTTTATATATTGGAATTCCTATGTTTGATAATGAAGAGTATGATCGATGGCTGAAAGAAGCTGAAAATACTTTAAGATCAGCACAAATAGACAAAGAAAATGGCTTTTTTAATTGGTGTTGCTTTAAGTGCCAACAAGCTGCTGAATTTGCAGTCAAGGGTTTATTATATGGTTTCGGATTAACCCCTTTTGGACATTCCATAACCAAACTGATTAAAAATCTCGAGGTTCAAAAATTAAATATTTAAGAAATCTCAACTGCTTCAAAAAAACTAGATTTACATTATATACCATCTCGATATCCTAATGCTCATCCTTCTGGATCACCATTTGAATATCATGATGAGAATATTGCCATAGAAGCTCTAAATCTTGCAAAAAGTATTATCCAATTCGTAAAGGTTCATAAAAAATGAAAATATCTTTAAAAACAGTCCAAAATAATATCAAGAAGTTGCTAAGAAATTTAAATAAAACCTTGAAACCTGAATGCATTATCCTATATGGATCTTTTGCTAGAGGAGATTATAATGAAAGAAGTGATATTGACATTATCGTTATTTCATCTCAATTACCTAAAAACTTCTATAATAGAATGCAATTCCTGTATGATTTAATTGAAAGTTATGAAGCAATCGATATCCTTGGTTATACTCCCTATGAATTTAAATACATGCTTGAGAAAAGACATTGTACTAGTCTATTTGCAATGGAAGAAGGTATTCCGTTATATGGCAAGAAACTTTTTAAGGAATTAAAAGAAATCTTTGATAATACTATTGAAAAATATCAATTAACTAAAACATCTTCAGCTTGGGTCCCTCTATTTCTTGATTAATTTCTTTTGAATTGTTAATTTTGTTTTAACTTTTACTCAGTTAATCCCCCCAATTTTTTCAAAATCAGATTGCGAAGTTCAAGAACATTCCTTTCCATATCATAAACATTATACTGAATACCTAATCGTGAACTTAATAATGGAGGTATATATTTCGGATCAGAAAAAACAGGTATAATAGGTTTATTTAAAGCGTCTGCAGCTGTCCATTCTTTCTCAACAGGGATAGAGCTCAACGCATTTTTGGAACAAAATAATATCATCAAATCGCATTTGCCAAGATTATCATTCATATATTTAATAATGTTATCCTCCATGTGTTCCTGCCAGTAAAGAACATTCTTTATTTCCTCAAAGGTGTTTAAAGATTTCGCAATTTGCTTAATATTAAAAATTTCAGCATCTTTTGTTGCATAGCTAATAAATATCATAATATTTTTTCCTACTTTTTCACTAATAGAATCCATTTCATGCATACCTAATTTATTATCTGATTTCCCTTCCATAAATGCTATTAATTCTGCTTCTCTTTTGTAAGGTTTTTTATTTAACTTTTTGTTTTTCTTTGGCATCAATGCATAATATACAAGAAATGCTGTACTCTCAAAGATAATTCTTGTAAATAATGAGTAAATACCTGGTTCAATTAGTCCTTCAAAAATTCCTGCTAAGAAAAATAGAAAAAATGCGATAGATAATAATTGAAATTTCTTCTTTATAATGCCTTCAGCCCTTCTGCTTCTTAAAAAGAATCCAAAACAATTGAAAACTAAAATTGATATAAAAAAAATTAGTAAAATAATGAATTGAGGGGTATTTATTGAGATGTGTATAAAAATTAAATTTTCACCAGATAAAGTTGGATATTTCAGATGTAAGGAGGTCGAATAATTAATAATAATGAAAGAAAATGCATATATGCCTATTAGAATTAAATAAAAAGACATTATATACCATCTTCTCTCCTTCAATAATAAATCAATCCCTGAAAACATAAGCATAATGTAAAAAAGTCCAGCTACTAAATAGCTTACAATAGTAAGATTGTAAAATATGCTAATTTCAGTGTTAGCTCCCGTAGATAAAATTACCATGAAATCGAAAAAGTAAGTAAAGAAAACTATTGCGCCAGATAAACATTTATCCATCCTACTAATGATAACACTACTCTGTTAATCCCCCCACTTTTTTCAAGATTAAATTCCGAAGTTCCTGAATGTTTTGATCAATGTTATAAAAATCGAATTGTAACCCTAATCGTGAACTTAACAAAGCCGGGATATGATGCGGGTTATAAAATACAGGAATGATGGGTTTACCTAATGCCTCTGCCGCAGTCCATTCCTTTTTTACTGGTACTGAGTCTCTGGCATGCTCCGAACAAAAAAGTATCATCACATCACATTTATCAAGATTTTCGTCCATATATTCGAAGATATTATCCTCCATGTGCTCCTCCCAGTAAAGAACATTCTCAATTTTAGGGAATTCGGTAAGTTTCTTGGCAATATCATGAACTTTAAACGTGTCTACGTCTTTAGTAGCATAACTCATAAAAACAAGTAAATCTTTCTCTAATTTCAAATTTGAAGCATCAACATTTTCGCCATAATCTATAGCTTTAGGTTTCCCCAATATGTAAGATGCGAATTTTCTTTCTTCCTCAGATGGAATTTTTCTTTTAGGTTTTGAAGGTTTTTTAGGCTTCAAACCAAAATAAAATAGTAATTGACTAATTATTATAGTTATTTTGATAATATGATTCAATTCCTGCGAAATAATTCGATTAGCATCTATAGCAGTACTAATTAAGTATAATGTAAATGCGAATGATAAAATTAAATATTTTTTCCTAATTTCTGCTTTTGATTGAATGCCTTTAATTAACAATCCAATTCCGTTGAAAATAAAGACTGGTAACATTAAAATTGTCATGATCCAAAAAAGAGGACTGCCAAAAATCAATCCAGAATGTATTAAATGCTCACCCGGAATAGGATTGAGAACAGAAATTGAATTTTCATAATCTAAAAATAATATAAGTTCATAAATGAAACCTAAAACAACAAATGGAAGAATTAAATACCAGTTTTTTTTTGGCATTAGAAGTTCACCGCTTATATATAGAGAACATATAACCAGGATGGGACCCCACATATATATTAAAATGCCATGTAATCCTAATGAATTATCCATATTATGACCAGTTATAAAAACCGTGAATATATCTATAACTGGTGTAAGAAGCATAAAACCTGTACCAAAGATTATTAAACCTACTGTGGTAAGCAATTTACTCTTCAATT
>SMTZ1_10006025_pt1 | contig 12204 bp, 13 predicted proteins | sample DeeMarSWOR136_30_FD_25667 | JGI IMG/M metagenome (IMG submission 25667) | reverse complement strand
AACAAACCGGTGACAGCAGCCGACCTAAAAGCAGTCGGTGCAATGACCGTACTTTTAAAAGATGCAATCAAACCAAATCTTGTACAGACTGTTGAAGGGGTTCCCGCGTTTGTCCACGGTGGCCCCTTCGCAAACATCGCACATGGATCAAACAGCCTAATTGCGGATATGATGGGATTACGTCTCTGTGATTATTTTGTCACTGAGGCAGGATTTGGCTCTGAACTAGGTGCTGAGAAATTCTTTGATATCGTCTGTCGAACCGGAAATTTAATCCCTGATGCAGTGGTGCTTGTAGTAAGCATCAGAGCATTGAAACGACATGGAGAAGGAACCGATCGCAGCGCCCTTGAGAAGGGACTTAAGAACCTTGAAAAACACCTGGAAAACCTCTCATGGTTTCAAGTCCCATTCATCATAGCGATCAACCAGTTCACAAGCGATACTAATGAAGAACTCGATGTCGTTGAGCATTTCTGTTTGAAAAAACAAGTTCCCTGCGCCGTGGTTGATGTCTGGGGTAAGGGTGGGGAAGGCGGCATTGAGCTTGCAGGCAAGCTTATTAGCTTGATCCATAATACCCCTTCCCGCTTCACCTATTTATATGACCTTAATCTTCCCGTAAAAACAAAAATCGACATCATCGCAAAGAAGATGTACGGGGCAGAAAGGGTTGCTTATTCAGTCAATGCAGAATCCGACCTAAAACTCTGTAAGGAGCTTGGATTAGAAAATCTCCCGATCTGCATCGCAAAAACGCCCTACTCTCTTTCCGATGACCCGCTGTTGCTTGGCAGGCCAACAGGTTTTAAGATAACAGTTCGTGATATTAAGTTCTCTGCAGGTGCAGGTTTTCTTGTTCCGATGACCGGAAAAATTACCACCATGCCAGGTCTGCCCTCCCAACCGCAATCGGAGTTTATGGACATTGACAAAAATGGAAATATCAGAGGTTTATCATAAAAATATTTTATTTAATGTTGTACGTACTATAGTACTCTTTTATATAGGAACATACGTTTCAGAGCATAGCAAAAAACAAAGATGGGCGAGGAATTGTGTATGGCTGAAGATAGTATCGAACAGCAGATTGATGATATTCTTGAATCGCTTCGTGAATCACCAGGAAAAGAAGTGAGCAGGGAGGAACTAGAAAAAGAGCTAAAAAAGTTTTTAGAGTATGGTGTTCCCCCAGACCATGCCAAACAAACACTGGTGAAGAAGTTTGGTGGCGGTGTAAAACAATCGTTAGTCTCGGAACGTAGTTTACTTGTTGATTTAAAACCGAACCAACAAAGTGTTCACATAGTGTGTCGTATCGTATCAGTCAACCCACGTGACATAATTGTCAAAGGGGAGAGCAGGAAGATCTTCTACGGCATCCTTGGTGATGAAAGCGGCACGGTTCAATTCACTGCTTGGAAGGATTTTGAACTTGAAAAAGGAGATTTGGTGGAAATCACCAATGCGTATACCAAGGAATGGCAGGGTAGCCTGAAGGTGAACTTCGGTGATCGAACCAAGGTTACCAAGACAGATGTGTCTGAGATACCTGAGATAAGTCTCGAACCACGGCAATACAAGATATACGAGTTACGTGGTGGTCTCGGCGGTGTTGAAGTGACCATACGGATTCTTGAGATACAAGAACGTGAGGTGGAAATCTCAGGTCAGAGAAAGAAGGTATTCTCTGGGATGATCGGGGATGAGACCGGCAAAGCACAGTTTACCGCATGGCATGATTTCAAATTAAAGGAAGGTAATGTCGTACGGATCACCGGCGGTTATGTGAAATCCTGGAAAGGGATCCCTCAGTTGACGTTCGATGAGAAAGCGACAGTAGAGAAACTTGATGCAAACAAGATTGCAAAAAAGGATATCAAAACTCAAAAAATCATGTTATCTGAATTAGAAGAGCGTAACGGAGCGTTGGATATCGAGGTGGAAGGGACCGTCATTGAGATCCGTAAGGGCTCTGGTCTGGTACAACGATGCCCAGAATGCAACCGGGTCTTGCAGCAGGGTGCATGTAGCATGCATGGGGTGGTGGATGGCAAGGCGGACATGCGGATGAAACTGGTCCTTGACGATGGAGCTGGTTCTGTAAGTGCAATCATCGGCAAGGAATTAACTGAAAAACTTCTCGGGAAGACCATGAGTGATGTCTCAGGTGATGACAGCCTTATCGAGGAGATGAATACCCTGCTGTTTGGCCATCGGATCAGTGTGCGAGGCAATGCGCTTGGTGATCAGTTTGGGGTTACGGTGATCGCCCGTGATGCGAAACGTGCTGATTTTGATGTCAGTGTTGAAGCGGAACGGTTGGCCCAGGAGCTGGAGGAATTTCTATGAAACGGGAGCCTGCATGGCGGATTTTTGCTACGGAGTACAACGACGCTTCCCTTGAGATAAAAGGTAGTGGGGAAAAAGTACCATCCTATGTCATCACACCCTTAGGCAGCAAGGTGAACCGGGTGTTTATTGCAGGGGTGCTTACCGATGTTGAAAGTGTCATGGAGGGTGGGGAGTATCTCAGGGCGCATGTCTCTGACCCGACCGGAGTATTTACGATTTATTCCGGACAATACCAGGCGGAGGCCACATCCAAGCTGCAAAGCATTGAGGTTCCTGCGTTTGTAGCCATGGTCGGAAAGGTACGGACGTATGTTCCTGAGGAAGGCACGATGTTCGTGTCGCTTCGCCCGGAGGTTGTACGGGAGGTGGATGCGGAGGCTCGGGATCGATGGATCATCGAAGCGTGTCTGCAGACGAAGCATCGTATGGGTGCAATGGTGGAGGCGATGAAGATGGCCCAACCCAACGCCTATGACCTGCGAAAGCTTGGGTATAGCCGGCAATTATCTGAGGGGGTTGTAGCTGCGCTTAAGAACTATGGTTCTGTTGATATGACACGGTATGTGACGTTAATTCGAGAGTCCCTGCAGTTTCTCATGCCTGGTACTTCTGAGAGGTTTGAGGAGGCTTTATATGAAGAGAAGCTGGAAGACATAGAGCAGCGTAAAGAGACAAACAAGTTGACAAAAAAACCAAAAAAACAAGAAAAAGAACCTTCCGAAAAGTCAAAGGACGAACAAGACCCGGAAGCCCTTGTTCTTTCCAGCATAAAAGAGCTCGAGGGTGACGAGGGTGCCCCCTGGGATAGTATTGTTGAGATTTGTAAAAACAAAGGGTTAGACGAGAATTCTATCGAAGAAGCACTGAATTCGCTCATGGAGAAAGGTTTTGTTTTTGAGCCGATGCTTGGGACGTTAAAGTCAACGTAGTTAGTCTTTAAGCAGATCCTCGCCGCCTTCGAATTGCTGCTGGATTGTTGTATAGAGATCTTCGATTCCAGAGAAGTCTTTTTGGGAGATTGCGATAAGTTTTGTATACCCACCAAGATCTTTTATAAGGGTTAGCAACTGTTCGCTCATCTCCCGATGTAGGGTCGCCTCCTCGCTGCATAAGGCTTCGTAGATCTCCTCCGTGTCAAGTGACCATCGTTGGATGAGTGCTTGTTGTTTTTTGGAGAGCAGATCTGCTTTGCTTAGAATGTTTATTTGTGGTTGGTTGAGCCGAAAGTTAGTCGTGATCGCAAGGAGCAGTTGGGACACGAACCCTGATGCAGATTTTGAAAGGAGCGGGTCTAGCAGGTAGCAGAGCACTGATTTTTCAGGGCTAAGGAATTTCACTGTGTATTTCCCTGCTTCTCGGAATACGAACAACTCCAGCTGCCCAGGGGTGTCAAGTAGGATATAGTCTGCTTTAAAGGAGTTAATGCTTTGCTTGACGTCCTCGGTGTTGAGTGCTATCATATCTGCGCAGGCGATTTGCGCGCCGTTTGGTCCCAGTTTATTTGTCTCCATGACCTCCCGTAGTGAAATCCAGTCTCTGATATCGACATCTGGGTCATAAGGAAGGTTCTCCGCGCCAGGGTCGAGGTTTACGATGATTGCGTCTAGTGCGCGATCTGTGCACCACTGTTGCATTGATGCAGTTAAGGTGGATTTGCCTGATCCCGCTGTTCCGATGAAGTACATAAAGATTTCTTGTTTCATAGTTGTTTCCGTAGCTCCTTTATATGTTTGATGCGTTTCTCGATAAGTTTTTTTGTACCGATGTCATGACGGGTGAAAAGATGGTTACCAGTGATATAGGTCAATGCTTTTTCACATATTTGTTCTGCTTCGTCAAGTGTGTTACTCTTTCCGACGACTGCAAGGGATCGTGATGAACCAGTCAAGATGTAATTATCTTTTTTGTCTACAGATGCGTAAAACAAGGTCGCACCGGTTTTTCGTAGTGCTTGTTCGTTGATGTATATAGGTTCGCCAGTCATGCTTTTTACGCCGTATCCCTCGGGGACTATGTATTTGCAGACGGTGGCTTTCCTTTCAATATGTAAATCTTTTGTTGAGAGCGTTTTCTGAAGCATTGCGGTGCAGAGGTCAAGAAAATTAGTTTGCAGAAGAGGGAGGATGTTCATCGCCTCAGGGTCTCCGAAGCGTGCGTTCACCTCGATGATCTTAACCCCGTCCTTTGTGAGGATAAACTGACCATAGATTGGGCCGATGTAAGGACAGTTTTCTTTTCCGAGGGCAGAAATAATGTTCTGAAGGATGCTGACGCCTTGGTCGTATTCCTGTTTGGTTAGAAACGGTAGTAACCCGTCTGCGCATGAGTAGGAGCCCATGCCACCAGTGTTTGGGCCTTTGTCGTCGGGCAGGAGTCTTTTGTGGTCTTGTACCGCTGGTAGGGGGGTGATATGTGTTCCGTCTGTGAATGCTTGTAGGGTGAATTCCTCGCCGATTGCTTTTTCTTCGATGAGAACTTTAGCGGCTCCCCCGATTTTCTTGGTGATTACTTCTCGAACGTAGAACATAGCTTCGTCGGTGCCGTTGAAGTGATCTCCTGAGACTCGGACACCTTTACCGCCGGTCAGACCGATTGGTTTGATTGCGACATTGGCGTTTAGGTCTTTTATAAATGTTCTTGCTTCACTAGCGTCTGTAAAGGTTTTATGGTGAAGTTGACCGGGGATGTGATGGTTCGTAAGAAGCCGGCGCATCCACTCTTTATCTGTTTCAATGCGTGCCGCTTGTTGTTTTGGAGCGCAAGTCTGTATGCCGTTTTTTGTCAGCTCATCGGCTAACCCTACCTCCAATGGTGCTTCTGGTCCGATGAGTGCGATGTCAATCTGGTTCTTTATTGAATAAGAGACGATTTCGTCTGAGTGTGTCTCTTTTTGTTGTATGTAGTCGGTTGCGAGCTGTTCGATACCAGGGTTTAGGTTGTTCATGACAGAAAACAACGATGCTTGTGCTGATCGAATTACCGCATCACAAATAGCATGCTCTCGTGCGCCTCCTCCAACTACTAATACGTTCATATAATCTCCCCTCTACGAATAATGCATTGTATTATTGTTTTTCTAGTTGTTTGTTTTTCAGTATTTCACTGACTCTTATCAGTGGTATGAACTCAACTTCGAGTTTTTTAAGCTTTTCTTTTGTTCCACTCTCCCGGTCAACGACCGCCAGTGCTTTTTCGACCTCTGCGTTGTTCTCACGGAGAATCTGGATGGTTTTTATCACAGATCCACCGCTTGTTGTGACATCCTCAATGATAAGCACGCTTTTTCCTTTCACGTCAGCGCCCTCGATTTGTTTGCCTGTCCCGTGTTTCCGTTTTTCTTTCCTGATAATCACGTAGGGAATCCCTGTTTCTAATGAGACTGCGACGACAAGGGGCACTGCGCCTAGTTCCATACCTGCGAGCAGGTCGTATCCTTTTGTAAACGCGCCCATTTCTTGTGCGATGAGTTTGAGGGTTTTTGGTTCTGTGCTTGCTTTTTTTATATCAATGTAGTAGTCGCTGATTGCTCCTGATGTAAGGACGAAACGTCCGAATTTGATTGCGCCGCATTCTTTGAGGTGTTTGATAAGTTTGTCTTTCTTCATGTCATGCAGGGGTAATTGTTCTAATGATTTATAATTTTATATTTTAGATGAGGTGAGAGGGTGAGAGAGTAAGTATCAAGGGATAGTGGGGTGTTTGGGAAAAACCAAACGTAAACATACAGTATTTAAAGGTTGTAATAGATAATTGGTTATACGAATTATGACGAAAATCACCCTAGATCGCGAGACATTCAAGGCGCTTGCGTCCGATACGAGACTAGACATTCTTAAGACTCTTGATGGGAAAAATATGGGTCTAAATGAGATTGCCAAGGTGACGAATTTAAATAAGGCGACACTCCATGAGCATCTGACAAAGCTGCATGAGGCGGGGCTTATCAAGCGAAATGAACGTGAGGGTCATAAATGGGTGTATTATACACTGACTTGGAAGGGTGAAAGCCTGCTGCATCCGGAAAACACGAAGATTGTTGTTTTGTTTGCGTTGACGTTTGTTGCATTATGGGTTGGTCTTGTGCAGTTGATCTGGTACATTAAGGGCACGATTTCCGATATCGGGTATGATATATATACCATGGGTGATGAGGTGGTGTTGACTAGTAAGGGGTTGGTCGATTCAAGTGGTATGTTTCTTTCAGGGAACGGATTTGGTGAAGGGTTTATGGTCCCGCCAGGTCTTCCTGATTTTTTCCAGATGTTTCTGATGAAAGCAAAACTTGCGTATTACCAGGGTATCCCGCTTGGGAGAGAGCTTTCGGTTTTTGAAAATAGTTCTGATTCTGGGTTTTTAACAACCACTGAGGGTGGTCGTTTTGTTATTGACCAATCACAGGGATTGATTCAGTTGGTGTATCAGGACCCGGTGTTCCTGTATATGGCGGTTGTCTGTTTCGTGTTATTTTCTATCTTGTTAAGTGTGGCTGTCTGGCGGCTTTGGGAGAATCGTACACCAAAACTTTAGAAGAAGAACCGAAAATAATTTTTTTTATTTTACCGCTTTTGGTTCCATTTTGTTGTTTGTTCCCTCAAGGTCGAAGAAATCGAGTAATGTTTTTTGCATCCACATTCACCCCATGACAAGCGTATGAGATCATGTGTTATATTCTTTTTGTTTTGGTTTAATCGTTGGCATTTTATCAGCAAACATATAAATACATGCAATGACAAATAATATCATGATATAAAATATCATTATAACCTTGAAGAGGTGTCACACAACAATGACAAAAAACTCCCCGGACAAAATAAACCCTTTTATTTCTGAGGTGACCAGGCGATAACTATGACTGCCATCACCTTCGCACTTATAGGGTTCATGGTAGGACTGTTCGTCATGGCTATCATACACTTGTATAAATACGTCTTCAGAATAATGGGTAGATAAAAAAAACGGTAAGAAGAATCACGGTTTATTCGTACGGCGCTGCCTCTTTTAAGAGATCCACCTGTGAAATGATCATCCGTCGACAGCAATATCGCTCCACACCAAGGTCATCAAGGATTTCCTTTGGGGTCTCCTTTGGTTTTTGACCAGAGGCTATTACCTTCTGATACATCTCATATCGTTTCTTGTATTCTTCATATAATGAGGAGATCACCTTCCCGCAGGTGAAACATCGTACCGGTATAATCAATTCAATCACCTATAAGATTTCTGCCTCCTCTTGCGTGCACCACGTCCCAGAGGCTTTTTACTTTCTTTAATCCGTGAATCACTCACCAGCAGATCCCGATCAAATCCAAGAAATGAGAGTCGAAGAGCAGGATCCCCCGTGTATTCCACCAGACCTTTTGCAATCGCTGTTCGTATTGCGTTTGCCTGGCTCATAAACCCACCACCATGCACATCAATATTGATATCCACCGTGCTTACATGATGTTCTGCAAGCTGCAACGGTTCCATGATTTTGTATCGCGCTATTGCTGGCTCATAGAACTCTACAGGGATTTTATTGATGCGAACTCGACCAGCGCCCTTAACTACAGTTGCTTTAGCTACTGAAGTCTTCCGTTTTCCTGTTGTGTTAACGACTTTCTTGCTCATATTACATTTTCGCTCCTAGGAATTCCGCTACTTCCCGCAGCGTCATATAATCAGCAGGGTGTTTCTCAGCCGTAGCGATCTTCTCAAAGGTCTTTCCTTGCAGGTCTTTTGGCACCCCAATATAGCATCTCAGTTTCTTAAATGCTGTTCTTCCATGGGGTTTTTGATATGGGATCATCCCACGGATCGTTCGTTTCATGATACGATCAGGCATCCGGGGGTAGAACGGACCTTTCCTATACGTACCTACCTCACGTTCATGTTGATAATGCTCTTTTATTATGACTTTCTTACCAGTGACGATCGCCTTCTCGCTGTTGATCACAACAATCTCTTCTCCGTTTAGGAGGCGTTTTGCGACAATCGTGCAAAGTCTGCCAAGCACTGCACCTTCTGAATCAATGATGGTCACCATACTTATCCCACGATCCTAATATCCTTTCCTTTCGGATTGTTTTTAACAAGCTCCTCAATTGAAAGTGTTTTTCCACCTGCTTTTTTTATCTTTTCATGTGCTTTTTCTGAAAATGACCACGCTGCGATCGAAATTTTTTTAGTCAGCTTCCCTGTCGAAAGCACTTTCCCAGGGATAAGCGCGGTCTCTTTTTCATGAACATACATGCTGATACGATTTAAATTTATTTCAGGCCAATTCTGCAATGGTTTTTCCAATCGCTCTGCGATATCCTTCCAGATTGGCGCCTTATTCTCATATGCACTTTTTTTCAATCCTTTTATAAGATTTATAAGGGCTGGATTTGTTTTTTTGACGTCTCTCGTCATAAGCTGGTTCCCCAGTATTGATGAATGGTAGGAAAACAAAGTGGTGTTTATAAGATTTATGGGGGCTTAGATATCCTTTAAATGGAACCTCCAGATTGCTAAGGCAAAAAATACAAAAATCCAGGCAAGCAGTACACCAAGCAGAAGACTTGGTGTATACCAGGCTGGGTTTTCTATCAAACCAGCGTCGATGTTTGACTGAACCGGTCCAATCGTCATGGTGATAAGGGAGGAATATACCGAGATGGGATTAAAGAGGTTTGCCATGTGGTACCAGTCAGGGATAACAAGAGTTGTATCCATAAGAGTTGTGCTGAAATCTATGGTCGTTGCCAGTATTCCAACAAGGATGATGGGTAGGATAATATTAAACAGGAACCAGAGGAAAATCGCACCACCAAGTGCTGTTGATCGTTTTGAAAAAACAGTGGAGAAAAACAACGAGAGGCTAAGGAAAACTAATCCAAAGATCATCGTGATGCCGATGAAGACTAGGTATTCAATGAAGTCCACGTTTGGAACATTCAGTCCGATTATCAATCCTGCGACACCAAAGCCAATCAAGATAGTCGTGCACAGCACCGCTCCAAGTCCTAGGAGTTTTCCCACGGTGATTTCAAAGCGTGTTGTGGAAAGTGAAAGTAGTGCGCTCATGGAACCACGCTCGATTTCTCCGATAATTGCCGCATATCCAAGCATGAAGGCCACAATGGAGATGAGGAATGATCCTAGTTGAGTCATTCCTGAGATTGTGATTCCGAGATCCTTCCATCCACTGCTCCCCAGTGAACCGAAATAGGAGATGACCAATGTAAGAAGCGCAAACATCACAGAAACTAGGATGATCCATTTGTTTCTGATGTTGTCCATGATTTCTTTTTTCGCGATACTGATGACCGTGTTTGTCCGCATGCTTACGCCTCCGTATACCGCATAAATACTTCTTCCAGGGTCGGCTCCTTGGTCTGCAGGTTTTGGATGCTTCCTCCTGCGTTGGTGATTGCAAGGATGACTTTTGCTTTCAAAGCCCCGTCACAGATGATTTCAAGAGTGTTTTGTTGAGCAGTCACCCGATCAACTCCTGGTAGGTTTCGTACTGCGTTTTCTATTTTTGTTGACAGTGAGTCGACAGTTACTGTAAGCTGGGGTTTTAAGCTTAGTTTTTTGCGTAGGCCATCCACAGTGTCCTGTGCGACAAGGATTCCTTTGTTGATGATGCCGACACGGTCGCAGATCTCCTGGATTTCGCTTAAAATATGTGATGAAACAAAAATGGTTGTTCCTTTTTTCTTCATCTCACGGATTTTATCACGTATTTGGACGACTCCACGCGGGTCAAGTCCACCGCTTGGCTCATCAAGAATAAGAATAGGAGGGTTTCCGAGGATTGCACGTGCCATTCCAAGTCGTTGGACCATGCCTTTTGAGAACGTCCCGACCCGTTTTTTTCCCGCGTCAGCAAGGCCAAATTCTTTGATAAGACTAGGGCATTCCTCTTTTGAGACATGTTTTATTTCCGCGTAGAACTCAAGATTCTGCAACGCGGTGAGGTTGTCGTAGAAAGCGACTTTCTCTGGCATGTAACCGACATGTTTCTTTGCTTCCTTGCCATGTTTGCGTACATCGATACCACTTAGATGAATGGTTCCTTGGTCTGCATGCAACAAGTCAAGCATCGCTTTGATTGTCGTAGTTTTTCCTGCGCCATTTGGTCCAAGAAAGCCGAAGATCTCCCCTTTTTTTACGTGAAACGAGATGTTGTTGACCGCGGTAAAATCGTTATATGTTTTTGTCAGGTTGCTAACCTCGATGGTCGCGAGGTTGCCTGGCAGTGGTTGTATTATCTTTTCTTTGGGGAACGTAAATACTCCTTTTTGGTTACACTGTGGGCAAGTAAGGTTGAGTTTATCCCCTGGTTTTCCTGCGATGGTGATGATAGTTTTACAGCGGGAACATTTGACGAGTTGCGTTGCCATAGTATGGGTGCTCCTCTGTGTTTTTTCTTCGTAATATCTGGGCTGCTATTTAGGTTTATTGGCGTTGTATATGTAAAAGATTTCTTCTGTTTCTCTCCTGAGCAGAAAATATTTATACTTGTATTTATTATTTATTTATGGTTTTGGAAGGAGGCAAAAGAAATGAATATACAAGCTATTTTGAAAAAGGCAGGTGTTTTGCTGCTGATAAGCCTGATGCTGTTGTCGTCAGGGGCTATCGGGGCGAATACGTCTAGTAAAAAATGTCGTAATATAAATAATGAATCACCTGTTCAAACCGCTGCACTTAATCGCGAACTTATATGGGACAATGTGATAGGTGTCTATGGCTCCCTTGGTGGTATTATTGTTGCAACGGTGCGAACTGAAGGTATTGCGTTTCCAGCTGATGATATCAAATTTACCACAGAAAAAGAAGTGACCAGTGTATACTGGCAGGGCGGGTATTTTCAATGTCAGCTTGGGGAAGGACAAAAGGATTACCATTGGGATTGGCGTGTGCTCTTCTGGAGTGATGACGGCACAGAAAATCGACCTGGTAATGAGATTTATAACCAGACAATACCAGACGCCGCCATTACTCGTGAGTTTTGGTATAATTATACGCATCCTACAAATGGGAACACCTATTGGGTTGCAAACTACTCTGCTGATTTACCCGTACCAATCACCTTAAGTGCGAACACAAAATATTGGATAACCATACAAGGCATTCAGATCCCTAATACCTACCCGCAGGCTTGTTGGTCTAGACACAATATTACGGATGGTGGGATACTCTTGCATCAAGCTGTTATTAAGGCAGCGTACTGGGGGTATCCAAGCTGGACCGATATTTCTGTGCTTGTCCCCGATCAGCTCCCCCATGATTTGAACTTTCAATTATTCGGTGGCGATGCGCCTGATACGACACCTCCTGTGACAACCGCGACACTTGAGGGTGATCTCAGTAGTGACATCTACATCTCAGATGTGACCGTGACCTTAACAGCAACGGATAATAACTCTGGTGTGAACTACACAAAATACAAAGTGGATGATGGCACATGGATGACGTATACTGATCACTTTGTCGTGTCTGGGAACGGTGACCACACTATTGCGTTCTACTCGGTCGATAATGCAGGAAATGTTGAAACAGAGAAATCAGTGACCTTCACGATCCGATACCCAATTGAGATAACTATCAAAGGTGGATTTGGTGTTTCAGCGGAGATTAAGAACAACGGGACGTCGAATCTTTCAAATGTCGATTGGATGATTTCCCTTGATGGGAAGCTTATCTTTGTTGGAAAAACAAAATCTGGAACCATCGCCAGCCTTGCGGCAGGTGAGACAGCTATGATAAAGGACTTTGTCATTGGGTTAGGGAAAACAGGAATCGCTGTTGAAGCAGACGGCGTGAGTGCAAATGCAACAGGAACAGTCCTGCTGTTCTTTGTTCTAGGGGTAACATAGG
>SMTZ1_10006023_pt1 | contig 12209 bp, 10 predicted proteins | sample DeeMarSWOR136_30_FD_25667 | JGI IMG/M metagenome (IMG submission 25667) | reverse complement strand
AGGTGTGATAGAGTTCCACTGAAATCTCAGTGGTATTTCATTTGCACAACGAATTCTGATCCTCGCATTCCAGTGCTATGAGAGCTATAGCACAGAGAGGCGCAAAACCTCTGTCACAATCCGCGCCACGCCTGAGAGCATCACACGGTGAGCACTGCTAGTATTTGATGAATGGGTGGGTATGTTATGCTAGTGAGAGAGCGTGTGTACCACTCAATCAAGAATGACATTCTCTGTGGGACCCATAGGATGGGACAGAGATTGTCACTCCATGACCTAGCCCAGCAATACCATGTGAGCAAAACACCGATCAAAGAGGCACTCCGTGCTTTGCAGCATGAAGGCCTTGTTGAAATCATTCCCCGGGTTGGGTACTTCGTTTCGTATATGACGGTTGAGGATGTCCGGAACCTTTTCCAGTTGCGTCTCATTCTTGAGGGCGCTTCAGCAGAGCTAGCGGCGAAGAGCATCACAGAGCAAGAACTGCTTGAGCTAGAAAAAATCCCTTGCAGTTGGGTGACCGGTGACATCGATAGCTACGTGCAATACTTGCAGGATAACCGCGAGTTTCACGTTAGGGTAGCACTTGCTACACAGAACCAGGATCTCGCAGACTTGATAGGCAGCTTGTTGGACAGGATGCAGGCGCTTCTTCTGTGGGAGCTGGAATTACGCAATCGCCCTGAAGAGTTCGCAGATGAACATCGCCAGTTAGTGGCAGCTTTGAGAAAAAGGGATTGTGCCTTGGCCAGGCAAGTGATGGAGGAAGCCATTGAAAAGACCAGGGAGGCGCTTCTGGAAGCCGTCATGAGCGGGGCGAGGTTGCCCCTCGTATCGGAGGGCTTGGTCGTCCAATAGCCGGTCAGTGGCCGAAAGTGCTCCAGCTATAGGAATCACTGCGGAAACGGGGGTGCTTGTGGATCAAGTAAAAGGGCTGAGATGCATACTCTGTGGCGGAGAGTATGCGACGGATGAGACACTCTACACGTGTCCCAGGTGTGGAGTTAAGGGCATTCTTGACGTTATTTATGACTACGACCTGATCAGCCAGCGGTTGACGAAGGAGAAGCTGGCGAATAATCCCGAGCGATCGATGTGGCGCTATATCGACCTCCTGCCCATCGCCAACAGAGAACTGATTCCCCCCTTACACGTCGCCTGGACACCCCTCTATCATGTTAAGAAACTTGGACAGTCTCTGGGCTTGAAAGAACTCTATATCAAGGACGACGGGCGCAATCCCACCGCCTCCTTCAAGGACAGGGCGAGTGCGGTGGGGGTCACCAAGGCCTTGGAGCTAGGTTTCCAAACGATCACCTGCGCATCCACAGGGAATGCGGCTTCCTCGCTTGCTGGGTTGGCGGCGAGCGTGGGTCTGCCTACCGTTATCTTCGTGCCGGAGCGAGCCCCGGCTGCCAAGGTGGCGCAACTCCTCATCTTCGGCGCTACGGTCCTTCTGGTTAAGGGCACCTATGATGAAGCCTTTGACCTCTGCCTCGACGTCTCCGCTGAATACGGCTGGTACAGCCGCAATACAGCGATCAATCCCTACCTGTCCGAAGGCAAGAAAACGGCCGCTCTGGAGATCTGCGAGCAGCTGGGCTGGCAAGTTCCGGATAAGATGTTCGTGGCTGTGGGGGATGGCTGCATCATCGGTGGCCTGTGGAAAGGGCTCAGGGATCTGTACGCCCTGGGCTTTATTGAGCGCTTTCCGCAGCTTATTGGTGTCCAGGCTGAGGGTGCAGCTCCACTGGTAAAGGCATGGCAGGAGGGTACGGAGGAGGTCACGCCTATCGTTCCCGAAACCATTGCCGATAGCATCTCGGTCGGGATCCCACGTGATGGGATAAAGGCCCTACGGGCGGTGCGCAATACCGATGGCATATACGTCGCGGTTAGCGACGATGAAATCTTGGAGGCGATGCGTGTTCTGGGGCGTGAGGCCGCCGTCTTTGCTGAGCCAGCGGGCGCCACTGGGTTTGCCGGCCTGCTCAAGCTGATCCGCGAAGGCAGTGTAGACCCAGATGAGCGTGTCGTTGTATTGGTCACTGGCAATGGTTTGAAGGACACAGAAACCGCTATAAAGGCAGCAGGGAAACCGCACCCTGTAGAGCCTACCATGGAGGCGGTTAGGGAGTTTGTTTCGAGGTGGAAGGGGAAAGGAGGTGGAAATTAGGGGAGAAGACACAATAGAGTAGTTTGTGGATACGTCACAACATTTCAATGGAGGAGAAAATGTCTAGGGAAAGAGTATTTACAATCGCTTTGGGCCTGGTATTGGTTCTGTCCGTGGTGTTGGCTGCATGCGCTCCTGCCGCCACGCCGACGCCACAGGTCGTTGTGGTGACGGCCACGCCAGAGCCGCCAACACCTGAACCGGGCCCAGAGCCCCTGCCCGATGTGATCAAGATCGGTGTCAACGAGACGATGACTGGCTGGGGAGCTCCTTATGGCGACATGACGTGGAAGGGCATTCAGTTGGCTCACAAGAAGAAGCCGGAAGTCTTGGGCAGGCCGGTTGAGCTGATCTTGGCTGACAACAAGAGCGACAATACCGAATCGGCTCTTGTTGCGCAGCGCTTCCTTGACGTGGAGAAGGTTCATGCGGTTATTGGCGTGAACTCCAGTTCCAAGGCCATCGCTCAGAACGAGGTGCTCGATCCAGCCGGAATGCCTGCCATTGGTCCTGCCTGCACCAACCCACTGGTGACCTTGGACAAGCCGCATGCATTCAGAGCTGCCTTCATTGACCCCTTCCAAGGCAGAGCATGCGCCAAGTTTGCAGTGGAATCCATCGGAGCCAAGACCGTGGCTCTGTTGGTGGACATCGCGGAGGACTACCCTGTCGGTCTGGCCAACTACTTCAGGTCGGCCTTCATCGAGCTGACAGGCGACAGTAAAAGCATCCTTGGCTTCTTCTCGTTCCAGACGGGTGACACCGACTTCACGGCGCAGTTGACGACTATAAAGCAACTGAATCCAGACCTGGTGTTCTGCCCGGCTGAGTATGCTGAGATAGCCGCGATACTGGTTCAGGCCCGACAGCTTGGCTTGACGCCCGACATGCCATTCCTGGCTGGCGATTCCGCCGATGTGCCAGAGCTTATCGAGATCGCTGGCGAGGCCGCCAACGGCTTCTCTTACAGCGCCCAGTTCCACCCGGACGCTTACACACACCCTGAGGCGGTGGAGTTTGTCGAGGGCATGAGAACGGAGTACGACTTGGAGGCAGAGACCTTCTCGGTGACAGGGTATGACGCCTACCTGGTGTTGATGGACGCCATCGAGCGAGCTGGTTCGGTTGATCGGGAAGAGATCACAAAGGCACTGGCTGCGACAGATGGCTTCGTCGGTGCCCGCGGCGCGGTGTCCTTCGACGAGGAGGGCAATGCGGTACTGGGCTGCCCCATCATTGGCATAGAGGATGGGAAGAAGATCTTCCGCTACCTTGTTGAACCCTAGGTCCTGGGTGAGCCGGTCGTAGTGTGGGGGGGGCAAGAGCCCCCCTCACCGTCTATTGAAGGCAGATTCTTGGTTGGGGTCCAACATGGATTTGCGGGGTCGGGACTATCGATCGTGGGTAAGTTAGCACTTCGTCCCATTCAGGGAACGAATGTCAGCGGGTCTGCCACCACAGGCCACAAACTGGTATGTTTAGGGCTCCAGTTCGGGTGCCGTGCAGGCTCGATAGTGAAAAGGATAAGACATGACGTTTGATTTCTTCGTTCAGTATCTTGCGAACGGCATTGCCCTGGGAAGCATGTACGCCTTGATCGCGATCGGCTACACCATCATCTATGGCGTCGTCAGGCTGATTAACATGGCACATGGAGACTTTTTCATGGTGGCTGCATTCCTGACGATGTGGGGCGTGCTGCGGTTGGGTCTTCCCTGGTACGTGGCGTTCGTGCTAGCTACGGTTGTGACGGTGTGCGTTGGGCTGCTTGCTGAAAGAATAGCATACAGGCCGCTACGCAAGGTGAAGATCTCCTCGTTTATTGGAGCTACCAGCGTCTCGTTCATATTGCAGAATTTCTTTGTCGTTTTCTTTACGTCAAGATCGAAGCCATTTCCTCATCCGGAGTTCTTGGACCGAGTGCTCAAATTCGGCACAGTTTCCATACCGGTAGTTACCCTGTTCATAATGGCCGTTTCCGCTATCTTGTTCCTGCTCTTGAGTTATATCGTAACAAGAACCAAGATGGGCAGAGCGATGCGCGCTGTATCGAAGGACTTGGAAGCAGCAATGATGATGGGCGTTGATCCGGACAGGGTGATTGCCTTCTCTTTTATCCTCAGCACTACTTTCGCCTCTGCCGGTGCCTTTCTGTGGTGCTCCCGATTCCCCTTCGTGAGTCCCTTCACAGGGGTGGTTCCTGGTCTGAAAGCATTCATCGGGGCGGTCATGGGCGGCATCGGTAGCATACCAGGCGCCTTGGTGGGAGGTTTCCTGCTAGGGCTGGCGGAGATCATGCTGGTTGCATTCTTGCCCTCCCTGACGGGTTTTCGGGACATCTTTGCTTACTTGCTCTTGATCCTGTTTCTCCTTTTCAGGCCCGGAGGCATATTCAACGTGAAGGTTAGAGAGGAAAAGGTATAGGATGGAGAAACGAAAGAACCTCCGCAGGGCGCTATCTGTGGTCGCCGTGATAGGGGTGATGCTGTTCACGGTATGGGCCGAAAGGCATATGGATGCCTTTCAGGTCAGACTTATCCATATGTGGGGTATCTATGTTATCCTCGTGAGCAGTTTTAACCTGATCTATGGATTCACCGGCCAATTCTCGCTGGCACATGCTGGCCTTACTGCGATAGGAGCATACACCGTAGCGCTCCTGACATTGAGCCCGGAGGCGAAGCAAGTCAGCTTCATGCTCGCACCGCCCGTCTGGCCGATAAGCGTTGTGCAGTGGCCATTCGTACCATCCTTGCTGCTGGGTGGGCTGTTGACAGCAGTAGTCGGCTTCGTGATTGGTGCGCCAGCGCTGAGGGTGCACGGCGACTACCTGCTGATAACTACCTTTGGCTTCTCAGAGATCATTCGGCTCCTGCTATGCAATGTGCCGGGTGTGTGCAATGGCGCTATGGGCTTGAAGGGCATACCCAAGAATACCAACCTGGCCTGGGTGTGGGGATTGGCTATCATCACCATCTTTGCTACCAAGCGGCTGGTGGACAGCAGTTACGGGAGAGCGTTGAGATGCATTCGCGAGGATGAAATTGCAGCGGAAGCTGTAGGGGTAAACCTATCCTTCCACAAGATCATGGCTTTTGTGTTCTCTTCCTTTTTTGTGGGCATCGCGGGTGGGCTCTTGGCCAATCTGCTGGGTACTGTTGCTCCTAGCACCTTCAAGCCTGACCTGTCCTACGCCGTGATCACCATGGCCGTTCTTGGTGGCGTACAGAGCCTGACCGGAGGCGTTGTCGCAGCTGGTATCTATGCCATCACCTCAGAGCTGTTGCGAACGATAGAAAGCCCCAGACAGATCTTTGGCATCAATTACCCCGGCATGCCCGGACTCAGAGCTTTGACTTTTGCTGTGCTGTTGCTGCTGCTCATCCTCTTTTATCGGCGAGGGTTGATGGGCGCGACAGAGTTCTCCTGGGACTCGGTCTTTTCCAGAGTTCAGCGTCTGTTCGGAAAAGCAAAGTCAGGAGGGGAAGAAGCGTGAGCGTCTTAGAAACCAAAGGTCTGACAATGCGCTTTGGAGGCCTTACCGCTGTCTTAGATTTCAACCTGACGCTGGAGGAGGGTGAGCTGGTAGGGCTTATCGGGCCTAACGGCTCGGGCAAAACGACTGTATTCAATATGATCACTGGCTTCTACGAGCCTACGGAAGGTAAGATCATTCTTGATGGCAGAGAGATAACGGGACTCAGACCAGATCAGGTTGCTTCGCTGGGCATTGCCCGAATCTTCCAAAACAGCCGTCTGTTTCGTGAGCAGGCTGTTTTGGACAATGTGTTGATCGGTCACCATCTCAGGCTGCGCTCTTCACCTTTCAGTGCTGTGTTGAGATTACCTGGCTACACCAGGGAGGAAAAGCAAGCACACGAGGAGGCAATGACACTGCTGGAAGGTCTTGGACTTGCAGACGTGGTGGGGGAAATCGCCGGTTCGCTGCCCTATGGTCTGCAGAGGAAGCTGGAAGTGGCTCGCGCCCTGGCAACGAGACCATCCTTGCTTCTCCTGGACGAGCCAGCGACAGGCATGAGTACTGAAGAAACCACTGAGATGATGGATTTCATCCTCAAGGTGCGGGACGACTTTCAATTGACCATCTTGTTGATAGAACATCACATGCGGGTCGTGATGGGCATTTGCGAGAGAATGGTGGTTCTCAACTATGGAAAGACCATCGCTAGGGGTAGCCCTGAAGAGATCCAGAACAATCCAGAGGTGATAGAAGCTTATCTGGGAGCAGACGAATAATGCTTGCTATTGAGAACCTTCACGTGTTTTATGGTGGAATTCATGCTCTGAAGGGCATCTCCCTGAGTGTTCCTGAGGGCAAGATTGTGACTCTGATCGGCGCCAACGGTGCGGGGAAGAGTACGACCCTGCGAACTGTCTGTGGATTTGTTACCCCTCAGGAAGGGCGTATTCTCTTTCAGGGCCAAAACATCGTTGGATTGAAAGCTCCTGAGAGAGTAAGGTTGGGCATCGCCATGGTTCCCGAAGGACGACGGGTATTCACCAACCTAACCGTCTTCGAGAACTTGCTCATGGGGGCTTACCCCAGAGCAGATGAAGCTGGCATCACAAAGGACCTTGAGAAGGTCTATGCATTGTTTCCTGTTCTGGAGGAAAGACGATCCCAAAGAGCTCTCACTTTGTCAGGAGGTGAGCAGCAGATGCTGGCGGTTGGCAGAGCTCTGATGTCAAGGCCAAAGCTCTTGCTGATGGATGAGCCGTCTCTGGGGCTTGCTCCAATCTTGGTGTCGAATCTCTACAAGACCGTTGCCGAGATCCATAAGGAGGGGCTAACCATCATGCTGGTCGAGCAGAATGCTCGAGCTGCTCTTCAACTTGCGAATTATGGGTACGTCTTGGAGGTTGGGAATATCGTTCTGGAGGGGCCAGCGCAAGATCTGGCTCAAGATGAAGGTGTTAAGAAGGCGTACATCGGGGCGTAGTGACCTCGGCGCGTAGTGACCTCGGCGCGCATCTTGCTCAATGGATTCACGGAGATGAAGCCCAGACTGTGGGATTCTATCTACAACACATGATAGGGAAGAGAATACTTTACGGGAGGATGAACCAAAAATGAGGAGCTTCTTGGGGCGAGACATTCTTTCACTCAAGGATTTTGAGCGCGAGGAGTATTTCCGAGTTTTCCAGGTCGCAGAAGAACTGGAACCGTATGCCCGCGATCGTCGCAATGGTGATCTCCTAAAGCACAAGACCCTGGTGACCGCTTTCTATCAGCCGAGCACACGGACGCGCATGAGCACGGAGGCGGCTATGCACAGGCTGGGTGGTCATGTTCTCGGCTTCGCCGATGTGAAGGTGACTCGTGCTGGCGACTGGTACCAGGAGTCAATAAAGGATGTAGTCCGCATGATTGAGTGCTATGGCGATGTGATTGCCATGCGGCACTATCAAACAGGGGCACCTGCGGAGGCAGCCAAGTGGTGTAGTATACCGATCATCAACTGCGGTGATGGGTGGGGCGAGCATCCTACTCAAGTCCTGATTGACATGTTCACCATCTGGCGGGAGAAGGGTACTCTGGATGGGCTGACATTTGCACTGATTGGGGACATGAGGATGCGCACTATGCATTCGATAGGGTATGCCATGTGCCAGTTCGACATCGAGGCGAGGTTCGTGGCACCGCCTGACATGGCTCTGACTGAGGAATTCAAGGATGAACTGCGCAAACGCAACCTTCGCTTCCATGAAGTGGAGTCGTCGGAAGAGGCCATTGTTGGTGCGGACGTAATCTACATGGAGCCCGTTGTCCAACCTGACTACAGCAAGCCACGGCAGGAGGCTGCAGAGGATCGAGGGCTTACGCCAGCAGCCTATAAGGTGACGCGCGAGCTATTGCGTGAGAAGGGAAAGAGCGATGTTCTTGTCCTCCATTCGCTGCCTCGTATGGATGAACTGCCGACAGAGGTAGACTTGACACGTCACTGCGGCTATTGGGTAGAAGCGTCCAATGGTGTGCTTGTTCGCATGGCGCTATTAGCGTTGGTTTTGGGAGCGATAGAGTAGCAGGTATAGCGGTAGACCCTTTTGCCGAAGCTGGGAGAGCTCGGGGAGCTGCTCCTGCATCATTCTATGTCGTTTTCAACGGCTATATCTACAGAATCACCGTCGAAGCTAGGCTCTCCGCTGTGGTCAACGCCGTCGAGGCGATGTGTGGCTACGGCAAGCCTAGCTTTGGCCTGTACGACACAAGCAATAGAAGGGTTTCAATTCAAGGGATATGAAGAGGGAGAATGATGGGAAAGGAAAGCAAGTTGATCACTGGACCTACGTTTGAGGAGATGCTGCATCCAGGGAAGGTTGACCCCAAGGTGCGGAAACAGGCCTTGGAGATGAGGACCAAAGACCCCTTGGATCCTATCAACCTGTACAACATCACCTGGCGTTCGCCCGAGGGTGGGATCTATTACTACGTCCTGCCGGAGCAATTGACCAGTGTCGAAGCGCCTATCGTGGTGCTCTATTCCAAAGACTTTCCTACCGGCAGCCACAAGGTAGGTGCCACGTACTCGGTGCTCATTGAGAAGGAGCTCTTCGGCGAGGTAGATCCGGCCATACACACGCTGGTATGGCCGTCAACGGGTAACTATGGCATTGGCGGGGCCTACGTAGGTTGCCGGATGAACTTTGACAGCATTGTCATCTTGCCGGAGGAGATGAGCCGCGAGCGGTTTGATATCATCCGCAGCTACGGCGCGCGGGTTATCGCTACTCCGGGATGCGAGAGCAACGTCAAGGAGATCTACGACAAGTGCAAAGAGCTGAAAGCCGCCGATCCCGCGCGGATACGCATCCTCAATCAGTTCGAGGTCTTTGGCAACTATCGTTTCCACTACTACGTCACCGGCAACACCATTGTGGAACTGGCAGCGGAGCTGCAGCAGCAAGGCGTCGGCAACGGCAAAGTGGCAGCCTATGTCTCCGCCATGGGCTCGGCCGGCACCATCGCCGCCGGGGACCGTCTCAAGCAGGTCTGGCCGGAGCACAAGATTGTGGGTCTGGAGCCTATTCAATGCCCCACATTGTTCTGGAATGGCTACGGCGGGCATGACATCCAGGGTATCGGCGACAAGCACGCGACCTGGATCCACAACGTGTGGAACATGGACGCCCTGATGTGCATTGACGACATCGAGAGCAAGAAGGGGTTGCAGTTACTGACCGAAGTCCCAGGCTGGCGCGTGCTGACTCAGGATTACGGCATCCATGAGGACAAGGTGCGCCTGATGGCCGAAACCTTTGGCATCTCCGGCGTGTGCAACGTGCTGGGCGCCATCAAGGCAGCCAAGTTCTATGGTTTTGGCAAGGACGACGTCATTGTGACCGTATTGACCGACGCCATTGACCGTTACCACTCCGTCATGGCCCAGATGACAGCAACCTACGGCAAGATGGACGAGACAGAGGCGAAGGTACGGCTGGTGAGCATCTTCCACAAGCAGAAGTTAGACTGGATCATGGAAGGCACGCGCGAAGCGCGCAACCGCTGGCACAACCTGAAGTACTACACCTGGGTAGAGCAGCAAGGCAAGACGGTCGAGGAGCTAGACGCACAGCGCAATCCGGAATTCTGGCTGGCCGAGCAAGAGCGTGTGGCTGAGATAGATGCCAAGCTGCGCAGCGTGCGGGAGGCGCAGGGGAAGTGAAAGGGCTCCTGGTGCACATTCTGTGCACCAGGAGCCAGCGGCTGTCCGAGTGGCCTTTCATCTCTGCCACGCTAATCCACAGTATGCCTACGTGGAAGAGAGCGACTCGGTCCGTGCAGCAAGGAGATACACTTGCGTGTTTTGATGCTCTCCAAAGCCTGTGTTGTGGGCATGTACCAGAAGAAACTGGAAGAACTTGCCCGCTTCCCCGACATAGAATTGCACCTTGTGGTCCCACCGTACTGGCGGCAAGGGCAGAGAATTCTGGCCCTTGAGGAGGCATATACCTCGGGTTATGAACTGCATGTCTTGCCCATGGTTTTCAACGGCCATTTTCACCTGCACTTCTACCGTGGGTTGGGCAGGCTCTTTCATCGGGTAAGTCCTCATATTGTGCACATTGACGAGGAGCCATATAACCTGGCTACCTTCCAGGCAATGCGCATAGCACAACAGAACGGGGCCACAGCGCTTTTCTTCACCTGGCAGAACCTGCTGCGCCGCTATCCGTTCCCCTTCGGATTCTTTGAACGCTACAACCTGACGCATGCTGCCTGCGCGATCGCTGGAAACCAGGAAGCAGAAAACGTCTTGCGTGCCAAGGGGTATGAGGGGCCGGTCTACCTGCTGCCACAGTTTGGTGTGGATCCCGATGTGTACCGAAAGCAGCGGCCCTCACCGCGCCAGGACGCGACGTTTGTGATAGGTTACGTTGGCCGCCTGGTGGAGGAGAAAGGAGTGCAGGTATTGCTCCGCGCCGTGGCTGGTCTGGATGGTCAATGGACCTTGCATCTCATCGGTGACGGCCCCTACCGGGCGACTTTGCAGGGCCTGTGCACACAACTGGGGATCGAACAGCGGGTGCTCTTTAAACCTTGGGGACCCTCTGCGGAGATGCCGCGTCGCCTGAATGCTCTGGATGTGCTGGTCTTGCCTTCTCTCACGCGTCGCAACTGGAAAGAGCAGTTCGGGCGCGCATTGGTCGAAGCGATGGCTTGTGAAGTGCCAGTCGTCGGTTCGTCGTCAGGCGAGATACCCAATGTGATCGCTGATGCAGGCTTGATCTTCCCTGAAGGGAATGCTGGAGAATTGCGGGAGGCCTTGTCCAAGCTGATGAGTGATCCGGGCTTGCGAATTGAGCTAGGCCGACGAGGGCGTGCGCGGGTTCTGGAACACTACACCCAGAAGCGGATTGCCGCTGACACCCATGCGATATACCTGCAACTTCTTGGGGAGGGCTAGCTTCTGTCGGTCAGACCTTCGAGAGTTGCGACGATGGTTTCCCGAGTCTACCTGGCAACGATGTCCTAGCGCAGCACGAGTTCTTTTTGCTTGGTTGCGTCTTTGCACATATAATTGAAATTTGTGGAGAAGGGAGAAGCTAGCACCAGTTCCTCACTTGCTCGTGGGCGGATCGCGATTAATGCACACTTGCTTGCTCAGGAAGAAGGCTATCGTCGCGCGGGCGTTAGCCGGTACATCTATAACTTGCTCACACACGTTCTCCGCGAGGACCCAGAGGGCGATTACACGGTCTTTCTCAACAGCCGTTGCGCCCTCTCTCTGTCTTGTAACCAAAAGTGCTCTCGGTTGCCAACGTACAAACCTTTGGCTAGAATCTTTTGGGAGCAGTTCTTGCAGCCGCTGGAGCTTTGGGCTGAGGACGTTGCCTTGCTGCACTCTCCCGTTAACGTGCAGCCCCTTTTCTTGCCTTGTAAGGGTGTAGTGACCGTTACCGATCTGAGTTTTATGGTCTTTCCAGAGAGCTTTCGAACTTCTCAGCGACTCTATCAGAGCGTTTTCACGCGGCTGAGTGTGCGTCGAGCATCTCGTGTGATCGCTATCTCGGCCAGTACAGCTCAGGACTTGACCCGATTCTTTGGGGTCCCTGCGGAAAGGATCACTGTCACCTTTCCGGGCGTGGACGCTGCTTACCAACCTGTCCAAGACGGTTCCAGATTGGCGAGCTTTCGTCGCTTACGCGATCTGCCGGAGAAATTCATCCTGTTTGTGGGTACTTTTGAACCCAGAAAAAACCTGCTAACACTTTTGCAGGCATACGCAAAGTTCAGGCGACAGACAAAACGTGACTACAAGTTGGTGCTGGGTGGGGGCATGGGGTGGCTCTACCAGCCGGTTTTTGCTGCCGTTGAGGAACTGGAATTGCAGGGTGATGTAATTTTCCCTGGGTTCATTCCAGAGGATGAATTGCCGCTGTGGTACAATGCAGCGGACGTCTTCGTCTATCCGTCGCTCTACGAGGGATTCGGCCTGCCACCGTTAGAGGCCATGGCTTGCGGTACGCCGGTCATCGTTTCGGATGTATCCTCACTGCCAGAAGTTGTTGG
>SMTZ1_10006021_pt1 | contig 12210 bp, 12 predicted proteins | sample DeeMarSWOR136_30_FD_25667 | JGI IMG/M metagenome (IMG submission 25667) | reverse complement strand
ATTGAGTAGTCCGCCTAGGAAGATAATGAAGATTCTCAAATCTCGGCCTATCCGAAAATACTGAGTTCCTTTACTGGCCATCAATATATCATATTTATCTGCAGTATAGCTATTTATCAGCGAACCAATGATTGCCAGGAATCCGATAATCATAATCACGGGGCTGTTCATAATTTGATACACGTGATACGTAAGACCGAATAATAAAAACGCGTCAGCATATCTATCAAGTACTGCATCAAACCAACCACCAAAGTTTGTTTCCAAGAATTTGAGTCGAGCAATTTCACCATCACAACCATCAATAACTGAAGAAAGTTGTGCAAGGATTGCGCCAATTAAGAGATTATAGTATCCTTTCTGAAAAAGAAAGAACGCACCAATAAGTGACAGCGAAAAACAGAACAGCGAGATAGTATTAGGCTGAATATTGGTCTGTAGGAGAAATTTCGTAATTCGTATAGATAGGGGTCTATTGATATACCTTGATATGAATCCATCAGATTTTTTGTTCACTAAGACATTAATCAAGCATTTCTCAGCCTGTTTTAGTTCTGTTTCATCATCTATATCGATCCAATAATGTCCACTAACATCCAAGGATCTGACCTTGCCTTTTCCTGCTAATTCATTAATTGCACCAGACAAGGACGTATCACCTTTGTTAGAACTTTTTTGAATTGCCTTGAAAATCGCTGGCGTGCAGAGAAATATTCCAGTATCATAAGCATTATATGGTTCGAGATTCTTGTTTATCGCCAAGATTTTTTTGCCTTTGATATACACCTTTGTAGCATCTTCTTCGTCAACAAAATGATTCTCTATAATATTCTGGTCAATTGCTAGAATAACTTCATCGTTGTTCATTCTTTGATTCTTTAGCTTCTTGATAATACCTTCACCAAAGATGTGATCACTCATAAGGAGAATGAATTTTTCATGCAAGATTTCCTTCGCCTTTAATACCGATATTCCATTCTCTTTTTTCCATTCATCATTATACAGACAGGTGATTTTGATGTTTCTTTTTCGACTGAACGTTTTCAAATGGTCTTGGAGCATTTTGCCATGATAGCCGGTGACTACATAAAATTCTTTCAAACCAGCCTTCACGCTACTCAGTATAACTCTCTCAATGAGTGGTAGCCCCAATAATGTAGTGAGAGGTTTTAGCTCTGATTTTGAAGCAAGTCTTGTGCCTTGACCACATGCGATGATGAGACATTTCATATCTGATCAGGTCCTTTCCGTTTGAGTCGGTTTTGCGTATCTATTTACACAAAATCAACCACCTATTCTACAGCTCCATACAACTATAATAGTATATCGCTTAATGTCAAGGGTGAAATTCTATTTATTTTGGCACAAATGTGGCACAGGGATGATTAGCCAAATATCCGCACTCAGTAAAGCGCTGTGACTATTGATTCTTGAATATGTCAACTAAGAGAGGCCGCGGTTTATTAGTCCGTTGTTTGGGGATATTTAAGATGCTTAGCTGAGCTCCGGACGAACGATGTCCCCCTACATTACCTAAAAAGAATGCAAAACGATGTCGGGGATTTGACCCCAACTGCAAATTGACTGAAAGAAGTTAAGGTTTCGATACATAATCGTCCTGGGGATTATACCCCAGGACGATCGAAAAAAAGGTGGTATAGGGTTAATTCTAGGTCTTCTTTGCCATGCAGCAGAAATCCCTCTTCAGTGCCAAAAGGGCCAATAATGCACCGATTATGGTCAGGGCAATGTTCGCCCAAGTGGGATTCCACCAGGCAAAAACGATTACCAACACTGCTAGAATGAATCGACAGAGACAGAAAGCCATGCTACCTCCTTTTTTTTGAGTGTTTACTACTTACATATAATATAGATGTGTCATATAATGTCAAGTACAGATAGGGCTGAACAAGGTCAACCCGCCAAGATGCTCATTTCACACTCGTAATACAGAAAGTTGCACCAGACAAATTCCCAGTAAATTGTTGAGATGATATGCTTTACCATCTTTGATGAATTCTGTCCATTGGAGAGAATTCTACGTAATACCGTACGTTCTAAAACCAGAATGTCACAAATCTGTCACAAGGTAGTGCCAGAGTGATATTCGAAAATAGCGGTGGAGCAACGGATAGGTATTCCGTTGCTCCACCTGCTTTCTTAAGAAAGTTTTGAACAAATGGATCCCCCAGTCAAACTGGGGGAAGACGGATGGTAAATTCGCTATTTGGGGATGTGCAAAATGCTTAGATCTGACTTCATTCTATCGGGATGAGATGCACATTGCAGAATCATTGAGCATATTACCGCACGTTACAGTAGTAACATCTTTGTCGCTCTTCAACAAAATACAAATGAAGCATCTAATACTTGACAATAATACTGTCGCCACTATAATAGCCGATAAAAAGGTATGCAAGAATTATTCAGATTAAGCATAATTGATTTCCACAAAGACATTATCGCGAGATTCAAAGAAAGATTCTCTATTGAAATCAATTCGTATACTACAGCATGGAAAGATGATAAGATCCGCCACCTTGAAATAACTGAGGAGCCACAAATCATTTTTTACAATCCCAACTATCAGAAATTCACTGGGGCCACTGCTCACAGCGAGGATGGCAAGCGAATCAGACGCACAGTCAAGGATGGTGCGATTATGATAGTCTTTGCCGGTAATTGCGCGTCCTTTCATCTTAAAAACATGACCGGACTTGAGTTCTTACCGATTGATCAAAGCGTAGCAACAATGAAATATGACCCGACATTGATTGAACTTTATATGGAATCACCTTTTTCAAAAATTTTCTCGCAATTTGGCAATGATATTCTCCACTGCACAACATTCACAAGGGGATTGCCGAATGAACGAACGTCACATTTAGATGCCCAAAAATCCGGAGGACAATTACTGGCCATACATAGCCAAGCTATGAAACCAGTTGCACTTTACTATAAGGACCCGGGTGCACAAGGGTTTTATCTATTCCTGCCAGATTTTGGCATACGAGCGCCAGAGATCGCTGAGATGCTCATACAGGAGATTCTTCCAGACGTCGCGCCGCACATGTTCTATGATGATAAAGGATTATGGCTTAATGATGACAAATACTACGTTCCATCCTTGAAAAAAATCATAGAAAAGAGGATATTTCTGGTCGATAAGCAAAATGAGGAACTCAAGGAAATAGATAGCCAAATTGCCGCCATAAAGCACGCCGAGCAAGAAACTCTTAATAAATTACTAACAACAAAGGATGAACCATTGAAGAACGCTGTGGCCGAAATCTGCACATATCTTGGGTGGCACGTTGTTGATGTAGATTCTTACATGGCAGAACGAAGATTGGCGAAAGAAGAAGACCTGTGGTTATTTGACAAGAGGATTTTCGACGTCGAAAAGGATCCCTTTATTCTTGTAGAGACCACTGGAGATATCAAGAGATCAGCCAGCGACGATGATTGCATAAAAGTACTAAAATATCGGAGTCGGAGAATAAATAAACTCGACCACAAGAACATCAAAGGATTACTTGTCTACAATCACTACTATGGCATACCTGCGCACGAGAGGAAACCGCCTTTCAGCAAAAAACAGATAGAAGACGCCGAAAGAGATAGGTATGCTTTGATATCTACTTACGAATTGTTTAAGCTCATACTTGCAGAGAAGGAAAAAAGAATATCGAAGGAATACATCAGAGAAACCATACTAGCCACTGTTGGGGAGGTAACGTACGAAAGCGTAGTGGAACGACACAAGGATGCTGCTCGCGACCATTCAGCATAAATCTTGGCTGGAAAGATATCGAGTTCGCATGGGTGGGCTTCGGGGTCAGCCCCGGTAACTAAAAACCACATCTGAAACCCTCGGTCAAGTCCGGAAATGACGGAGGTAAGTCCGTTGCTCTATCTGGCATAAATGTGACATTAGGACGACTAATTCAAGAGGTTAGTAAAGTTTTGTCGAAATCGACTCCGGCAACTATGTAATGGAATAGTCTGCGGTTTGGTAGTCCGCAGGGACTATTCTTCTGTACAAATCTTGCATAAAGAAAAAGTAGGGTACTTTGAATCACTCCTCTCTCATTGTGGTGTTAGGAGCCAAATTTACCCAAATGTTGTACGATCACTCGTAGAGCGACAAAGCGCCTCTGGTAAGCGCTATACGTTACGGGACTCAGGATGCAATATCCACCAGTTTCTTGGTAGTCTGATATTTGCACTAATTGACCTATTACATGGTACGCATGCAGCGACTAGATTGTACACACTATTTGAACCATCCATTTCTTGCGGAATGACATGATGTATTTCCAACTTTTTCTTGTAGTTGCAGTATTGGCATCTATTCCCATCGCGTTTCAAGATCAGATTCTTCACAGCGTTATCAAAGTTAGTCGTTTGTTCAGCGGAGTAAAATTTGCTCCAACGTGCAGCGAAGTAATCGACATCTAATGCCGTCCCATACTTTGCATTTAGTAAATCCACCTGGCCTCGGACTTCACGTGTGTTTCGCAGCATGTAAAAGCGCCGTATGAGATTTAGCTCACATATTTCGGTCTGGTCTTTGATGTATCTCAGAAATGAAGCTACACCGCCGTCGCTCTGGATGAGCACAAGGTCTTTTAAAAACGTCAGGTGTGAATCTAACAATCTATACCTCCAACTCAGTATCAGTAATCGCTGTAATCAATGGCATTATTTGTTCTGCGATTTTTTGTGCGCCTGGCCGTCCGCTCTTGCCTGCAACAAAATCGCCCTTACTGTTCCAGCAATCAGGAATTTCTCTCTGTAGTACTATTAATTTGTCCTTAAAGTCATCAACCTTGAGTGAACCTGATGGTGTCAATATGTTCATAAGTTTTCCACCTACGATACCCATTGCCTGTAACCCAGTGTTTGTCATAAGTTTATACTTCTTCGAATCTGCCCATTCTTGCGTCCATAGTGATTTCACAGCATTGAAGTAGTTTATGATCACAGACAGCAGCTTCTGTCGATCATGGATTGATGTATGATAATCAAAATTCTGAAGTATTTGATTGATGCCATCGTACAGACTTTTTTGTTTTATGAGATATGTCTCACCCTTGGTCTTTTTGCCACCCTTATGCACTGCATTGAAGAAAGGACTTTTCCTATCTTCAGACAATTTCTTAGTGATCCAGAGAGCTTTGCTCCGATTCCATAACTCATCGTCGGTAGATAGTTGCTCGTCCAATCTCAATAAATGGGTCACGTTCAATTTCTTTTGCTCATAATTGATGGTTTTGAAAATTTCCTTCTCTTCATCGATAGAAATACCTTCAGTGATACAAAATGGTGAGTAAACGTGGTCCAATGCAGGATAGTTTTTATTCACCTCCCCGCTTGTGAAATGAAGTCTGTGATTTCCGTCAACTCGCGATATTGCAACTGCGTTAGATATCTTACAGTTTTGGATTTTGTTCCAATCGATTTGGATTTTGACCATTGTGAGACCGGTATCTTTTGGTCCCTTTGTCTGTGATTTCGCTCGTATCTGTAGAACCTCGTTATTTCGGATATTTAAGATAATCTCAGGCCAAAGAGCATCCTTCTTATTACTACGGTTTTTTGCATATTCATATGCCTCTCTTGCATGTTTGTAGTTTAGATCTCGTTGAGTTCCCGTTGGGTTATTTAATTGATGATACACGTCAGCCATTGACATCCGTGCGAGTACCGATAGTGGAGCAAAACCGCGGTAACTGGTGACACCGAAACATTTACCCCTTATTGCATATATTGAGCTCACATGGGGTTTATCTTGAGTTTTTTTTACCCTTTTTTTCATATAGAAACCTCCTGAGTGGTCCATTGGTATAGAAACACCAAGATATGGAACGAGTCTCCGCCGTTGTTACTATGCCAACAGATTGTCTTCATTTTGTGTACCAATATTACGCATTGTCGGTTACTTTGTTAAGTACTATAGCTCTAGTCACTAAGATGTCAAGTGGTGATATTCTGTGTACATCTTTTCATCTGTCATGCGGTCTGGCGGCTCTTTGCTCGTGCTGTAAACAATCAGGCATGTCACGCGTACTGACTAATATTGACAAAGGTGTCAGCACGGCAGTATTTCATATACCAAGAATAAAGGCACAAATTGGCACAACGATCAGACACCAGAAGACAGGTGGCCGGAAAATGTCGTAATCAGGTGCTCTGGTATATATATTGTCATATCCGGCGGTTTATTAGTCCGTTGCTTGTCCGCAATGCGTCATCGAAAAATCTGGTTATTGTTGCCCCTGACGTGTTTTCTCCGAGCCTCGCCATCTCCAAGCTCGCCTAAAACCCAGTCTTTCCGCCTCCGCTACGGTTTCTACATAGCATTCGGTCCTTTCCTCCTCGATTACAGTTCTATCATATTGCTGGTCCATCGGAAGATGATATATCTTCTCACCTGTTTTTCGGGATACATTGCATTTAATTGATGGATATAGTTGGAAAGGAAATTGCTCCTTCACTTCTATGCCTAATTCCTTAGCGAACTCTCGCGCAGTTTCCGAGAGCGTTGTTGAGGTAACAAATGTGCCCTTGATTTCTTTCCTACGTAATAATTCAGGGAATAGGTATGCCTTCGTTCTGGAGTCGTAGGGAAGTTTCTTTTGGTTTTCGATCCAATATTTCAGTGTGGTGCCGAATAACTGGCATATATGCTTTTCGTGGATCCTCTTATGTTGCGCCCAACGTTTGCATTGGATGACCTCCACATCTCTTTCTTTTCGTGCGATGAGATCGCGTCCCAAATCCTCAAGGCCTTCCACTATTCCTTGGTAGAAAACTGCATATCCGTCTTTTTCATAAATATAACCTATATATCTTTCGTAATCTCTTCCCAACTCCCATCGAAATTTCTTCTTTCGCCAATATCTATCAAGGGCACGCTGGTTTCGCTCCGTGGGCGATAGCCTTTCGTACTCACCTTCCGTTAAGTACATTGTTATGGGGTCTACGTCTTCTTGCTTTTTACTCTCTAGAGCCGCAACCTGCTCGACTAAGTCATCTATGTCCTCGCCTACAAATTCTGGAAGCCAAGGGAAGAGTGACTCGTAGTATTTGATTAGATTTCTTGTAACACGGAATTTCTTTTCTAGAATGCGTTTTTCTCGAGCAATTTCGCGCACCCTCTCCGCTGAAGAAACGGCTGGCCTGAGTTTCTTCTCAAGGAACTCAGCAATTTTGAGGTCTCTGTTTTCGAAATATTGTGCTAGAGCATCAGATAGCCAAGGAAATCCTTTTGTCTTTTCCTCTATGACCTTATGTATTTGGGATTCAACGTATTTCAACTCTCCAATGTGTTGATCAATTTTATATAGAAGATCGTTCAACTCATTTTTCATATCGTCTATAGTTGTTATTTTATTCAAGAGAAATTTATGTCTTTCTGATAACACTAATATCTCTCTCCGTAAGGCCGATATTTATATCTGCGTTTTGCTTTGGATGGTTTCCTGATTTTTCTTCTATAAGTTGCCTCTAATTCTACATAATAGTCTATAGGCTTAGCTTGTTCATCCGTCTGGAATAATTTGTATCTTTTCCGTATATATTCTAATAGCCGGGAACACTTGTCCGATAAAGTTGTAATACGTTGATTTAAATCGATTATGTCAATCGTATCTATTTCAGAACTGATTTCGCTCAGTTTCTTTATGTATTTTTTGATCTCTAGAAATATCCTTATCTTTTCGACTATCCATTGGATTACTACGCTCACAATCGTACCACCAAGGAGCAGCAGTATGGCAACAAGAAATATATCCACGGTTAATTGAATGAATTCATCATTCTATCATTTTTGCAGAATGAAGATTCAACATAAGCATTAGACCTATAATCGTAGTACCTGATATTTTCACAGTATCCTTTTCGTCCCCAGTAACGAAAACTATTGTTGGCGGATACACAAACATCTAGCATTTCTATCATGTTTCATCACCACCCTCCTTCGATTTGACCACCCTTCCGGAAAATGGATAACCACTGGGACCCGGCATTCCTGATATCTTCATTAAAGAATCCCACAGCTGCATTTGTCCAAAGCACCAAATAAGAAGTCCGGTATTGCCCTCCATGTGCAGCACCTTTTCATATACGGATACTGCTTCTGCGGTATCTAACTTATGTCCAAGCTTGGTCATCAAATATACATATGTTACAGGATTGTTCTCTTTTTGGGCTTCCACTTTAGACATATCATATGGCGCAATCTTTAAATGTAGCTTGTTATACATTGGTGTTTTCTGCACAACTTTTGAGAGATCACAATAGTGTTCCTGCAATATACTTGGGTCACATTTGTTGATGATGAGATGCGCCAATTCGGTACTCTGATTCTGTTGCCAAATCTTTAATATCAATCCTTGATAGTCACAATCCCATTTTATGCTATGTATCCAACCTATGGCATATCTCTGCGTCATTTTGGATTTTGATTTCAGAAATTTCAAGATTGCTTGTTTTTGAGAATTAATGGGCATGTAGACAATTAACATGCCAATAAACGTAGCACATCTTCTTTTATCCTTAGACGTCAATATGTCAAACTTGGTGACAATTTCTTGAAACAAATTTATATGACATGGTAAAACATCGGTTTCGACAGCCGTACGTAATCTTCGCAGAATAGCTCGCCTGGTGTAGTTATCTTGCCTAAAATCAGTGTCCAATACCTTGCAAACATCTTGTGCGCTCAAGCATGACAATAACGAAAAGAACAATCCGTAGCTATGTTCCTCTAGAATTTCACCAAAAGTGATGAGAAATTCAACTCTATCTGATATATTACTAAATATCATACCAATTCGAAATTATCAACCAATTCCAAAGTCTTTTAATTGGCAATCTCTTAACTTTCTGTTGCGTATTTTTATTGCTTTGAATCATAACGGAATCCTATATTTCAGCAAGTTCAATCTTCGGACACAATTTCCTCATTGTTGTACCCACAAGACTTATTCTGACGATTTCTTTTCATTATCCGCTCAAATACTTGTTTTGGCATTACAAGATAACCGTCTGCGCTCCTATCCTTGTAAAGTTTTTCCCTCAAACGTAACGCCTCTCCTACGGAATTAACGATTGTCATTTTGGGTTTTGACGTTTTCAAAATAGCCTGTTCTTCTTTTGATATTTGTTCTAATTTGCAGCAGAATTCCAACATTTGGAGCGCTGTACTCTCAATTGTTTGGTGCCCATAAAGGACATCGTCGAGGAATCGCGATGAAAGGTGTTTTCTCTCGTTGCCGATTTCAATTACGAAGCAGTACTCATCGACAAATTCACCATGTTCTAGTACTTCCGTTATCGCCGCATTGCCTATTTGATAATGCAGAAATGCAGAAAGATCAACAAAGTGCATCAAAAACACATCCAATTCCATTAACGCAAATCTTGACTCACGCGTAATCGGCCACACAACCGGAGGTGGCACCAATACAGAGAGTTCTTCAAGAGGGCGTGCATGACACCCGATTGCGGGTCTCCCGAATTGCTCAATGTAATTCCTTAAATCTCCACGCAGTACATCAGTCGATGTCCCATCGCGAAATGCCCAAACAACATCAGCTGCGTTGCAGACTTCGACACTTGAGTCACTCAATAGAGCATTAGACACAGCTTTGTCGACGAATGCATAACTATATTTGGGCTCAGTTTTGACTTCCACGCACAGCCGTTCGCCTGTTTCACCTATGACGTGCCCCTTCCCTTTATGCAAATATTCAAGTGTTTGCATTGCTCGAGACAGTTGCCTACCTCTTCTGCCTTGCATTAAATATTCAGGCCTTACCTTTGATTTACACTCATGCAAAGCGGGCATTTCCGGATCGTAGCACAGCACCAAATCACCTATTTTTATACGATTAGTGACATCTGTGATTATAACAGGTATTCCTCGGCGCGCGTAATCATACGCCGTACCTAAAACTTGCTTGAAGCTTGCAAGCTGACTAGTTAACCGAGGTGGCTTAGTGGAGGATTTTGCAAGGTTTCTGACAGTATGTGCATGGAGAAATAACCAAGCTAATGTGTCGCCGTATAAGCGCAATTGATGTGTATGCCACCTGTATTCATCACCATCTGCGGCATTGAATTTCCTTTCTGACCTCATAATCTCATTTGCCAATTTTTCTTGGAACAATACTAAGTCTTCTGGTGAAGCGATTTTTTCAATTTCACTAAAGAAATGTTCTCTTATGTCCTTCAGGTTTTCAGATATCATTTGATTAATGCGAATCTTGGCACAAAGACACCGATCGTTATAGTCACTTGCATACACAATTTAGTTCGATAACATTTTCTATCTTATACAGCTTCATCCTTTCCGTATTTCGCACGAGCATCCATTATGCGCCTAATATATTCATTGAAATCATCTTTTGAAGTAATTAATTGTGTTGATTCAATGGCACGATAACTGAAGTTAGCTTCACCATGCTCCTCGTTGATCTGTTCAAGCGTTAAATAGAAAGTGCGTGTGAACATTTTGGGTGTTGGTTCAAGCTCCCACGAAGTTTCCATATTGATTTCAGCAGTGCAATACGGTTTAAACGCTACCTTAGTCACCATATCGAATATAGTAAGCGGAATTGCTATTGGGAAGGTCAATTTACCGTTTTGGCTAACTTCAAAATTCATCAATTTGTGTTTCAACAAATCAGACGAGCTGCCCCAACTTTCCTTATCTTGAATGCCAATATTGAATGACAAACATAGATGTGGATTATGAATTTGAATGGGCGCTCTACCGCTATTGCGTGCATCAACTTCGATTTTGCACTTCACGTCTTTGTCATCTGCTCTTGGTTTATTGAAGCGCCACGCAATTATCCTAAGATCCAACTGAGGCCGGAAAGTTAGCATCATTTGTGTTTTTAACAATGTTACCTGATTCCTATATTCTCTTAGCGTCTTTGACATATTCAGGAACATAAATATAGTGATTATGAAATACCCGACTGTCGCTGCTGCTATAACTAATGTTGTATTTTCCATGTATTATTTATAATGCCTCATATCTGAAAAAATACTCGACCATGTCATCTTCGTGATATATGATAGTGAGAATGGCAGCTTCTGTCAAGAAAGTGAGTAACTCGCGTTTTAAACTATCTTTGACCCGGGGAGGCAATTAGGTCTGATGCAAATCTATTCAATAGAAAATTGCACAGAAATATAACATTGCCAACAAATATGGGGCGAAAAGCAGACTATGCAGAATGGAGCAATTTCCTAGTGCCGCAAATTAACCTTGAATAGACATCGTATTGAGTTTGAGTCACTGCAATTATTGTTACAAAGGTGTAATAACTTCACCCCTTGACAAATTAGCATTTTTTGATATAATATTAGTGATATCAAATTACTGATATCATTGCCGAATAGGATAAAAGGAGGCTTTAATGGTGAAGAAAGACGATAAATTCACAATGGATGACTTTTTTGAGATGTTCGGGATCAATGACATATTGAAGTTCCTCGAAGGTAAGCCTGACCTAGCCAAAAAGGTTTCTGAAATGAGAGGTCAGAAAAAGGAAACCAGGCTGGTCATTAATATGCCCGAATGGCTTAAAAAAGGTCTACAAGAGAAAGCGAAGCAGAAAGGCATGTCTATGAACGAAATCGTCAGGGTCGCGGTCATTGAATACCTGTCAAAGGAGAAAACGACGTGAAAAGACCGGTCGTTAAGAGCGTCGTTAGTGGTCAAGTAGGCGTCGGACACGTCATGACGGTGTCAAGACGCGTCGTAAATAGTGTCATAAAGGTCAAATTCAATTTTGACCGGTCATTTCGACGGTCAAACGACGTCTTGACGCGTCAATAGGTGGTCAATATGTCTTTTGACCATGATTACGACGGTCAATTTCTAACTGTCGACGAGGTCGCGACCTTAATGAAGGTCAGTATCAAGACGGTCTATTCTTGGTGTGCGACCGGATATCTGCCCTGCATCAAATTCGGTCATTTGGTCCGCATTGACAAAAACGAATTTCGGTCGCGACTGGAGGAAATCAAGCAACAGTCACGTCGAAGAGGGTCGTAGTCTATGACGGTTCATATTGACTTTTCGCATGCCCTGGATAAACTAAGGTCATGGAGGAATAAATGAAAACATACCAGCGCAAGAGCGTATGGTATGTAGATTATTCCTTCAATGGCGAAAGAATTCGCTAT
>SMTZ1_10006020_pt1 | contig 12210 bp, 11 predicted proteins | sample DeeMarSWOR136_30_FD_25667 | JGI IMG/M metagenome (IMG submission 25667) | reverse complement strand
AGCACCACTGGCGTCAGCTTCGCTTAAACCTGGCTTCACTCAGCATCGTGGAGACCTATCCCGAGAGGACGGTGCTGGGCTTGCTCAACGATGTTTCCCATCTTGACCGCGAGCTTCAGTGAAGCTTGAGGCGGACGCCGAGAAAGGCGCCGAAGGGGTTTTTACGGAAGGTAAGCCAGCCATCGGGCCGATGGCAGAAATGGTGCCAGCCCAGGGGAAAGAGAAGCACACTTTGCCAGTTGAGGGAAACGTTACTGAGCACGCTGTGCACCATTTCTTCAATTTCGCCGATAGTATAGAATTTTGCCTGGTTATAGATACTCTCGCCGAACCTGCCTTTAACCCGGCGGGTCAGGCTGAGTATTGAGGTCTTATTCAGCACCCCCAAGTATATTTTCTTGCGGGAAACGCGGGCGGCTTCCCGGATAGCTCCGGCCGGGTCGGGGAGAAACTCAAGCACGGTGATGAGGGCGACGATATCAAATGACTTATCGGCGAAATCTAGTTTATTGGCCTGTCCCCGGCAGAGCTTGGCGCCGGAGCCGAGCCTCTGGGCAGCCTTCTCCAGCATAGGCTGGGAGGTGTCAACGCCGGTGACATCAAGCCCCAGCTCGCGGAAAAATTCCAGGTTGTGCCCCGTGCCGCAGCCGACCTCAAGCAACTGCTGTCTCTTCTGGGGCTTGACCAGCTTCAGGAAAAGCTCTTTTTCCCGGAAGTCAGCGTAGTGCCCTCCTGACTTCAGGTACCACTTATCGTATTTCGCCGCCGCACCGGCATCAAAGCTCATTTTAGACCTCTGCCTTGGTGGCGAGTTAGAGGAGCGCCTCTATTTTCGGCTCAAGGACCCGCTCTGGGACAGCCCCAATCACCCTATCGACTATCTTGCCATCCTTGAAAAAGATTAGCGTGGGTATGGACATAATCTGGTAGTTGGTGGCGGTCTGTGGATTCTGGTCAACATTGAGCCGGCAGAACTTGAACCTCTGGTCGTACTTTTCGGCCAGTTTATCTACCACCGGCTCAACCATCCGGCAGGGACCGCACCAGGGCGCCCACAGGTCTACCAGCACGGGCAGGGTTGATTTTAAGACCTCATCGTCAAAGTTCTGGTCGTTAATATCAGTTACCATATACTCTCGCTCCCTTTGGTTATTTTGATTTAAATGATAGCGGTCGGGGCTTTGCGGTGTCAAGGAAAGCGCCTGAACGCTATCCTCGCCATTCCGGGTATTGACAATCTACCTGAGCGGGACTAGACTCGTCTTACCAAGGGTGAGGCAGGGAAGATGGGCAAAATTAAGGGCACCAAAAACCGCTGACTTATGGCGGTAGCTGGTGCCTTTTTAGTTGAGTGGCAACATGAACAGGACGTGGAAGCCAAAAGTAGCTGGGGTACTGGAAATACTGGCTGGATTTGTGATGTTAGTCTCTGCCCTTTGCTTTTTCGCGTTGTTATGTTGGGAGGCTCCACGACCATGGCAGGACACAAGTTTGCTCAGTTTTATATGGTGGCTGGCACCCTTTGTCGCTGGTCTTTTCGGGATCGTGTCTTTGGTTGGGGGTGTCTGTGCCTTAAAGCGCCGAAGATGGGGATTAGCGCTTGCGGGCGCAATCACCACATTCCCGCTTGCTTTTGTAGCAGCAATGGGGGTGGGCAGATTCGTTGAGTACTTCGGCGGTATTACTTGGGGGTGGTTTCCCGCTGGGTGCTTACTATTAATTTCAATAGCAATTATCATCCTTATCATTTGCTCAAAGAGGGAATTTACCACATGAACAAGACGTGGAAGCCGAGGATACTGGTGGGGACGAGTGGTTTTAGCTACGACCACTGGCGGGGCTTGTTCTACCCGGAGGAGCTGGCCAAGGCGAAGTGGCTTGAGTTCTATGCCACCCACTTCAGCACCGTAGAATTAAATAATCCTTTTTACCGCCTGCCTTCAGAGGATGCCTTTACACGCTGGCGTGACTCTTCACCGGATGATTTTGTCTTTGCTCTGAAGGTGAGCCGTTTCATTACCCACATCAGGCGGCTGAAAAATAGCGGGGAGGCGGTGGGGACATTTATCACCCGGGCCAGGATTTTAGGGGAGAAGCTGGGTCCGCTGCTGTACCAGCTCCCGCCCAGTATGCACCGCAACGATGAGGTCCTGGCGTCGTTTCTGTCCCATCTGCCCCAGGGGCTAAGGCATGTCGTTGAGTTCCGCCACCCGTCTTGGATAGAAGACGAGGCATTTCAGATTTTGCGCAAATATAATACCGGGCTCTGTATCTTTGATATGCCCGACTTCACCTGCCCGGTGGTAGCCACGGCTGACTTTGCCTATGTCCGCTTTCACGGCAGTACCGCCCTCTACTCCAGCCGTTACACGGATAAAGAACTGGCTGACTGGGCCGATAAGCTGGCTAGTCTGGCGGCTAATCTAAAAGAAATCTATATCTACTTCAATAACGATGTCGGCGGCTTTGCCATTGACAACGCCAGAACTATTAGCGGCTATCTACAGACTAGTAAAGTCTAATCAAACCTCGGCCGGTGATTGATAGCTACGACTACCCCAAAGCCATATAGAGTAGCTTAGGGCAATTACCAGGAGCGCGGCACTAATTATGGTAAAGCTGGTGAAGAAGCCGAACTTGGTGATGAGGTAGCCGTTTAGCGGTATTATCAGCCCGGAACCGATTAGCCCAGCCGAGAAATAGATGCCAAATATTGAGGAGCGATACCGCTCTGAAGTCTGGGAGATAATATAGGCTTGGGCTGTCGGCTCAATGGTATAAACAATCATACCGATAAAGAGTAGCACAACCCCAAAGCCTAAACCGAAGGGTATCAGATTCAGCAGGTAGATGGCTGGGCCGGCCATAAAAAAGGCGGTTAGTATTACCAGCCTTCTACCTACATGGTCGGAGAGGTACCCACCTAATGGACCTGCCCAGAGACCGGCTGAATAAAACACGGCAATGAAGGCAGCTGCCGCTTCCTTCTCCATCTTGAAGTGGTCAACTAAATAGAGTGGAATGTAGGGTATTACGGAGAGAATTATGGCTACGGTAGAGGTGATTAGCAGGATAAAGGGGGCGAGATGGTGCCAGTCTAGCGAAGGTAGTATCTGGCTGGGGTGGCTGTTGCTCACCGCCTCGTCATTACCGGTGCCGAGGCGCTTGCCGAGTATGAGGTAGAAGGCGATGCCGAATAAAATGGTTGGGATAGCCAGCGTGATGAATGGGGCACGCCAGCCCCAGCTGGCGGCGATGGTGGCGGCAATAAGTGGGGCGAGGAAGTAGCTGGCACTACCGCCAATCATATGAAGCCCTAGTGCCCTTCCCCGGTTCTTTGGTTTAACGAAGGCCGAGATTAATGACGGGGAGGTGGGGTGGTAGCCCCCACCCAGTATTCCCATAATGACGATGAAGATAATTATCATGAAGTAGGTGGTGGAAAGACCGAGCAAAAGTCCGCAGAAAGCGACACCGCAGATACCGATGGCAATTATCAGGCGTGCCCCGATGCGGTCGGCAAGCCACCCGGCTGGTAGCTGACTAATACCGTAGGTAATGTTAAAGGCGGAAAGGATGAGTCCAGTTTGGGTATAATCAAGGGCAAATTCTTCACGGATGAAGGGTAAAAGGGGTATTGGCAAGGCATTCAGCAGGTGGTGCCCGAAGTGTGCCAGTATAAAGAAAGGTAAAAGCCCGGAAAGCGATAAGCCCAGCTTGGGTCTTGTTGAGAGTAATTTCTTTTTCAACGTCGTCTATTCACTGCAAAATGGAGTTAACTGTCTGCATTACAGATGTAGCTCGATGATATCCCCGTCCTGGAGGACGTGGTCTCTCTTTACCATCACCCCGTCGTGTTTTCCCGAACCCCAGATCCGGGCGTACTTTAGCTGGGCGCGGAAGTCCTTGTGTACCTCTTCGGCGGCATCGGCCATGGTGCTGCCTCTGTCTAGGATTATCGGGTCGTTGAAGTCGGGTTTTTGCCCCGGCATCTTGGTGTAGACCCGGATGATATCCAGCCGGCGGAAGGTTGCCTGCTTCAGCTCTTCCAGGCCGGTCCCATCCCGGGCGGAGATGGCGATAACCGGTAGCTGCTTACCGTATTGATTTAGCAGGGCGGTATGATTTTGCCGGCCGTTAACCAAATCCAGCTTGTTGCCCGCGATAAGCACCTTCGGCTGGCTGATGATACCCTCAGCTTCGGTCTCCCCGCCGAGGCCGATTCTCATCTGGTTGAGCTGCTCGGTGATGGCGGTCATCTGCATTAGTGGCTCCTCACCCAGGTCGACGATAATAATCAGGGCATCCGCCCGGCGCAGCATATGGGGTAGCCAGAACTCGATTGTCTGCGGCGCCAGGGGTGGGGTGTCAATCAGCTGTATCTTGATGTTCTCAAATTCCATCATCGCCGGGGTGGCGGTCTGAGTGGTGAAGGGGTAGTCAGCCACGGTAGGGGAGGCATTGGTCAGGCGGGACACCAGCTGGGACTTACCGCAGTTGGGCAGACCGATTATGGCTACCTGGGCGGCCCCCTCTTTCTCAATGAGCATTGAAGCGCGGCGGGTAGCCGTCTTTTTATCCATGGTCTGGGTTAGCTTGGCAATTCTGGTTCTCAGCTCGGCGCGGAGGTGGTCGGTCCCCTTGTGTTTGGGCATAATCGCCAGCATTTCCTCCAGGGCGGCGATCTTTTCCGGGGCGGTTTTCGCCGCACGGTAGGTTTTTTCGGCATCAAAGTATTGCGGTGGCAGATTGGCCGGCATTTTACAAAAATTCCTTTACTTTGCGGGCTAAGCCCATGGTCATGCCCTTTGCTAGGGCCAGCTCTTCCAGGGGCGCCTCTTTGATGGCCTGCACCGAGCCGAGCTGCTTTAAGAGGCTGCGCTTGCGCTTGGCGCCGATGCCGGGGATGATATCCAGTGCCGAGGTAAAGCTCTGTCTCTGGCGTATTTTCTGATGGTAGCCCAGGGCAAAGCGGTGTGCCTCATCCCTGAGGCGCTGCAGCAGCTGCAGACCGGCGGAACTGCGGAGCAACACAATAGGCCTGGACTTCCGGGGGACGAAAATCTCCTCATTTTCCTTGGCTAAGCTGGCCACGGGCACCGAATCAGCCCCCGTTGCCTGCAGGGCGGAGCGGGCGGCATTGAGCTGTCCCTTGCCACCATCAATAAGCACCAGGTCGGGTATAATCGCCCAGGAATCGGCCAGCGAGTCCTCACTCTTGAGGCGTTTGAATCTTCGCTTGAGCACCTCCTGGAGCATGGCGTAGTCATCAGCGCCGGCCACTGTTTTAATTTTAAAGCGCCGGTAGTGGCTGGGGTCAGGCTTGCCCTGGTCAAAGACGACCATGCTCCCCACCGCCGCCACCCCCTGTATATTGGAGATATCGTAGCCTTCCATACGGGAGGGGAGGCGGGGCAAACTTAACTCCCTCTGTATTTCGGCCAAGGCTGCCTCCAGTTCTTTGGGGGTCGCCAGCTTCTTAATCTTGAATTGTTCCAGAGCCTGATGGGCATTCTCGGCGACAATATTCACCAGCTTCTTTTTGTTACCCTGCCGGGGGATCTGGATGTTGACCCTGGCGCCTCTCTTACCCTGCAGCCAGTTTTTAATTACCGCCATATCTTCCACCGGGTGCTGGAGCACCAGTAACGGCGGGATGTAGGCGCTGGAGCTGTAGAACTGCTTGACAAAGCTGGTCATAATCTGGGGTGGCTCTTCATAGCGGGTACCCTGCAGGGCAAAGCTCTCCCGTCCAATCAGCTTGCCCCCGCGAATGAAGAAAACCTGGACACAGGCCTGGTCTCTCTCCTGGGCGAAGGCAATCACATCCTGCTCGCCGCTTACCGTGGCGGCGATTCTCTGCCCCTCGATGACTCTATGTATCGCCTGAATCTGGTCTCTTAATATGGCTGCCTTTTCAAAGTCCAGTGCCTGCGCCGCCGCTTTCATTCGCCTCTCCAGCTTGCGGACGACTATTTCCTGCTTACCTTCCAGAAATAGAATCACCTGCTTGATTATCTCGGCGTATTCTGTCTGGCTCACCGCGCCGATGCAGGGGCCGCGGCATAAGTTCAGGTCATACTCAAGGCAGGCCCTGGTGTCGGTGCCGGTAATTGGTTCGGAGCAGGAGCGGAAGGGGAAGATTCTCTTCAGCGCTTTGAGCGTCTGGCGCACCGACCGGGCGCTGGCGAAGGGGCCGAAGTAGCGCCCGCCGTTCTCTTCCAGGTGGCGGGTGAAATATATTCGGGGCCAGTCTTCATTGAGGGATATTTTAAGGTAGGGGAAGGTCTTGTCATCTTTGAGCTGGACATTATAGCGGGGGTGGTGTCTCTTTATCAGGTTCAGCTCCAGAATAAGCGCTTCCTGTTCGTTGGCGGTGACAAAGAAGTCAAGCTCAGCCACCCGGGCCACCATCTGCTGCAATTTGGGCGACAGCTTCTGCCCGGCACTAAAGTATGACCTCACCCGGTGCTGGAGATTAGCCGCCTTACCGACATAGAGAATATTTCCCCCGGCGTCCCGCCAGAGGTAGACGCCGGGACTGTTCGGCAGCTGTCTTATTTGCTCGGTGATAAGGCTTTGACTCATCTCTGAGTTAAATTGTAGCATAGCCCCAGATAGGGGGCAAAGCTTGAGCTAGTTGCGGAACTCAGGAATAGAAATAGACGGGGTTAAAGCGGACGATTTTGGGCGATTAGAACTCAAGCTTTTTCTTGGCGAAGAAACTCTCAATGGCACGCTCCAGCCTCTGGCGGACTGGCATGAGCACGGCGATAACGGCCGCTATGGAGATAAGATGAATGTATATGGATTGCCCACCGAACAGATGCCCCACGTATGTGGCCAGCATGTGCTCGGAGAAACTGAAAACAAAGATGATGAGCGCCAGCAATATTGAGTATATGGTCGTCTTTTTGATGATAACGGTGATGTCGAAAAGCCGCTCCTTTATGATGGCTATCCCGACTAAAGAGGCGAAAACGGCGGTTATCAATCCGCGGATTATATATAATAGCAAACTTGTTTTGAGGTCAATGAAAAAGGAGAATAGTGTCAGGAAAAAGAAGGAGATTACCAGAAAGCTAATAAGAATGTACAGCAGGTGGCGCCGGGCTACAGGTGATGTTTCCCTCTGGAGAGTGCGGAACAAGAACCAGCATGCCGACCAGATAAATACTAGGCAGGTGAAAAACACGATCGCGATACAGAGACCAACGAGTACCGTGGCCTCGCTGGGGAACGTCCAGAAGTTACCCCATTCGGTATGGGTAATTACCATCCCCTCACCTCTCGTCTGGAGCAATTGAGTAAAAATAACGGCAATTACCATAAAAACCCAGATAAAGATGGTTGATTTTTTTCTCGGCTGGTTGAGATAGCTGCAGGTAAAGTGGTAGATACATGGCACCATCAGGAAAAGACGTACCGAGATTACCGAGGCATAGATGGGCAACTCGTTAAGGTAACTGTTTCTAATCATGGCCAGGAAAAAACTGAGGTTCCCGATAGCATAGAGAGCCAGAACGGCGGCAAAAAGGTAGTGATATTTCTTTCTGCCCCGTGACAGGATCAGAAACAGTATGGCGCTGTTGAGCAGAAAGCACAGAAATGTGGATATGGCATTAGCTAAAACATAACCATGCATACTGTGGCTATGTTAAGTCTTGAGGAACTCGCTGTCAATCACCCCTCGCTGGTTAGGCAGTGGTAAATAAGGCGGGGGAATTTTGCCTTTTGCTTGACTTATGTTAAAATAGTTATGTTAAGATATTATGGGGAGGAGGCGCAGTGAGAGAGGCTATTGAGCGTTTTATCAATTACCTTAAAGTAGAGAAGGGCTTTTCCGAGAACACACTGGTTGCCTATCGTAACGACCTTTATCAGCTGGCTGATTTTGTGGCCGCAGAGGCCAATAAGAGTGGTGGTATGCCGTCATGGGCCGGGTTTGGTCGGCAGGGGATGCTGAGCTACCTGCTTAATCTCAAGGAGAGGGGTTACGTGCCGACCACGCAGGCCCGCAAGGTGGCCGCCACCAAACGCTTCTTTAGATTTATGTCGGAAGAGGGTGACCTGAAGGATAACCCCACGCAGAATGTCACTTCACCCAAAGTGGGCAAGTCGCTGCCCCGGCCTATCTCGGATAGTGAGGCCCGCCTCTTGCTGGAGCAGCCCACCAAGCTGTCCACCCCGGAAGCGAAGCGGGACAAGGCAATGCTGGAGCTGCTCTATGCCAGCGGGATGCGGGTGAGTGAGCTGGTCGCCCTGGACCTGAAAGATGTTGATACCGAGGGCGGTTATGTGCGCTGCTTCGGTAAGGGGGGTAAGGAGAGGCTTATCCCGGTTTACCCCCGGGCGGTGGCAGCCGTTGCCGAATACATCAAAGAAGCCCGCCCCAAGCTGGCGCGGGGTAAGGATGACTCAGCCCTTTTCCTCAATCCCCGTGGCGAGAGATTGACCAGGCAGGGCTTCTGGCAGAAGATAAAAGAGTACGCCAAGACAGCTAACCTGGATACCAAAATCGGTCCGCACACGCTGCGGCACAGTTTTGCCACCCATATGCTCAGTGGTGGGGCTGACCTGAGGTCAGTTCAGGAATTTCTGGGGCATGCCAATATCTCGACGACGCAGGTATACACCCGTCTGACCAGCGAGCATGTCCGTCGTAGCTATGATAAGTCCCACCCCAGGGCGAAGTAAGCTTAATTTAAGAGGGGAGTATTGGCATGTCGGGTAAATCACGGCACGGTCGCGGCAAGCATTCAGTACACGGTAAGAAAAAGAAGATGAAGCTGAGACAGCAAGTGCTGGCCTCTCAGCCATCACCAGCCGCCGTTCCGGCTGAGGCACCGGTTTCTCCGCTAGAGGCGCCGGTTGCGGAAACAAAAAAATCAATTTTGCCACCGCCCATTATGGCCAAGTACCCCTATATTTTCAGTGAGTTACGCCGCATCGGTATTCTGGGTGGGGTAATGCTGGTAATTCTTATCGCCCTGGCCCTGATTCTTACCTAATGTGAATAAAGGTGCTTAATATGGATTTCACAGCGGCACGAGCCAGTTTGGTGGAGCACCTTAGCACCGAAATTAAAGACAAGCGAGTACTAGCGGTTATGTCGCGTATCCCTCGGGAGCTTTTTGTACCGCCGGAGGTGCGGCACCTGGCCTATGAGGATGCGCCGCTGCCCATCGGACTGGACCAGACCATATCGCAGCCGTTTATCATTGCCCTTATGACGGAAGCGCTGGAACTTAGCGGTGAGGAAAAGGTACTGGAGATAGGGACGGGCAGCGGTTACCAGGCGGCTATCCTGGCGGAATTAGCCCGTCGGGTGATTACCGTGGAGCGTCTACCGGCGCTGGCGGAATTAGCGAAGAAAGTATTGGCCGGTCTGGGCTATACCAATGTCAGGGTGCATCGGGCCGGGGAGACGCTGGGCTGGCCGGCGCAGGCGCCTTATCAGGCAATAATGGTCACTGCCGCCGCCCCCGAGGTACCGGCTGACCTGCTGGCCCAGCTAGCCATCGGGGGGCGGATGGTGATTCCGGTAGGCTCGCGCTATGTCCAGGACTTATATCAAATCACCCGGGGTAAAAAGAAAAATAAAATCAAAAATCTGGGCGGTTGCCGCTTTGTCGCCCTTATAGGCAAGGATGCCTGGGAAGAAGATTAAACGAGGGAGCTTTTAATTTAGATGAGATATAGATGGTGGCTTTTAGGCGCCACTTTTCTTTTCGTGGCGGGCACCGTAATCGGCACGCTGCCTTTTACCGGTATTGGTGACTTCAGTGCCGAGGGTATCGCCACCATCAGGTATTTCGGTGACATCCTGACTTCGCTGCCGGCTCCGGTTATTGCCCTCGTTATCTTCATGAAGAATGCTTCCGCCCTGCTGTTAAGCTTTGCCTTGAGCCCGATGCTGTGTCTGGTGCCGGTGCTGGCTTTAACCGTCAACGGCTTGCTGCTTGGTTCTCTGTCCGCCATCGTGGCTCAGCAGGAGTCACTCGGTTTTGTCCTCACCGGGCTGCTCCCCCACGGTGTCTTTGAGCTGCCGGCGCTGATTATCGGTGAGGCGGCTGCCCTCAGCTTCGGCGCCGCCGCCATACTGGCTGTTTTCCGGAGAAGGGAAAGGGAGCTCTTGCTGCCCAATCTGAAGCAGAATTTAAAATATCTACTGCTCGCCATCGGCTTGCTCATACCGGCGGCTATTATTGAGACCTATTTAACCCCGCTGCTTTTAGCCTGACCAGAGAGGCGCTAAATTTCACTTGTCCTGTGGGCAGGCTGGAATTATAATAGAATGAATAATAGCGAATAATATTGAGGAGACAGGCAATTAGATGAAGCAATATGGAATAGACAGTATTCGCAATCTCTGTTTACTTTCCCATGCCGGTGCCGGCAAGACCTCGCTCGCCGAGGCCATTTTGTTTACCGCCAAGGCGACTTCCCGGCTGGGTAAGGTTGATGATGGCGGCACTACCTCGGATTATGACCCGGATGAGGTAAAGCGCCAGATTAGCCTTAACCTGACCATGCTGCCCGCTGAGTGGCAGGAGACCAAGATTAACCTGATTGACACCCCCGGCTATGCTGACTTTGTCGGTGAGGTCAGGGCAGCCCTGCGGGTCAGTGAGGGGGCGGTAATCACCATCTGTGCTGCCTCCGGCGTGGAGGTAGGCACGGAGCAGGTATGGGCTTACTGCCAGGAAGCCAGCCTGCCGCGGCTCATTTTTATTAACAAGATGGATCGCGAGAATGCTGATTTCTACCGAACGGTAGGCGAGATACAGGCCAGGTTCGGCCCAAGGTGTGTCCCGCTCTATTTACCGATTGGTGCCCAGAGCGATTTTCAGGGGATTGTTGACCTGCTTGCCATGAAGGCATATACCGGCTCACCAGCCAAGGAAGCCGAAATACCGGCCGCGATGCAGGATAAAGTCAATTCTTTCCGGGAGAAGCTGGTTGAAGCCGCCGCTGAGGTTGATGATGCCCTGATTGAAAAATATCTCGGTGGTGAAGAGCTTAGCCTTGAGGAGTTGAGCCGGGGCTTACGGCAGGGAACAGTAAGCGGCCGGGTTATCCCCATTCTGGCTGGCTCGGCATTGCAGAACGTGGGAGTCATCTCCCTGCTGGATGCCATAAGGAGCTATCTGCCCTCGCCCCAGGAGCGGGAGGTGGTCATTGTCAGTGATTCAACCGAGCAGAAAGTGACACCAAGCGAGACCGCTCCGCTGGCGGCGCTGGTGTTCAAGACCAGTGCCGACCCCTATGTCGGCAAGCTTACTTATTTGCGGGTCTATAACGGGGCGATTGATAGCAATTCCCAGGTATGGAATGCCAACCGCAACGAAGCTGAACGCATCGGTCAGTTGCTGCTGGTGCGGGGTAAGACTCAGGAACCGGTGTCTCAGCTCAAGGCGGGGGATATCGGCGCCGTCGCCAAGCTGGGCGTAACCGGCACCGGCGATACCCTGTCCGGTCGGGACAAACCGCAGAAAATTGCTCCGGTTGTCTTCCCGGAGCCGATTTTCAGCCAGGCAGTACACCCCAAGACCAAGGCTGATGTCGATAAGCTGGGCACGGCATTATCCCGGCTGGTTGAGGAAGACCTGACCCTTCGGGTGCGCAAAGAGCCGGATACCGGGGAGACCATTCTTTCCGGTATTGGCGAGACTCAACTTGAGGTGGCTGCCGAACGGATGTTGCGTAAATTCGGTGTCAAGGTGGAGCTGGACACGCCCAGCGTTCCCTACAAAGAGACGATTACCGCCTCGGCCAAGGCGGAATATAAGCACAAGAAGCAGACCGGCGGGCACGGTCAGTACGGGCATGTCTGCCTGGCAGTGGAGCCGCTGGAGCGGGGTAGCGGTCACGAGTTCGTTGACAAAATAGTCGGTGGCGCTATTCCCAAGAACTACATCCCGGCGGTGGAGAAGGGGGTCAATGAAGCCATTCATGAGGGAGTGCTGGCGGGTTACCCGGTAGTTGACATAAAGATGATAGCCTATGATGGCAGCTTCCACCCGGTTGATTCCTCTGACATCTGCTTTAAGATTGCCGGGGCGGGGGCGCTGAAGAGGGGGCTGGCTGAGGCGCAACCGATTATTCTGGAGCCGATAATGAATATCAAGGTGACCGTCCCCGATGAGTTTACCGGTGATATTATCGGTGACCTTAATACCAAGCGTGCCCATGTGCTGGGGATGAACC
>SMTZ1_10006730_pt1 | contig 12211 bp, 18 predicted proteins | sample DeeMarSWOR136_30_FD_25667 | JGI IMG/M metagenome (IMG submission 25667) | reverse complement strand
AAGAGCAATTTATCAAGCCCTGAATATAATCCGGGTTTATACCAAGACGCCAGGCAGCAAGGCCGACCTGACCGACCCCATGATACTGGAGAAGGACAGCACGCTGGCAGAAGCTGCTGAGAGCCTCCACAAGGACTTCTATCAAAATTTGAAGTATGCGGGGCTCAGGAAAGTATGATGGACAGAGGGTCAGCAAGGGACATGTTCTCCGAGATGGCGACATAGTCGAGTTTCACATCTAGACTTACGCAGCCATCTTCTGGCTCTAATAACAAGAGCACAGAAGATGAACCTGAAACCAAGGTAAACTCACCGGATTCTCGTGGATATACTATTGACTTGTTGGGCACCTACATTGTTGCTGGAACGAGGAGCACTGAAGCGCTTATAGCCGAGCCAATCAACACTATGCACCCAATGACAAACGCGGCATCCAGCACCCATCTCGTGGCTTCTTCGGTCTTCCCTCGCATAGCTATGCCGTAATAGATTGAGGCTACAGCACAAGCACCAGCTACCCACCACTGCACAATGGAAGCCACAGTGCCAACCCACCAGAAATGGCTCATATACATTAATATGGCAACGAGACTTAATCCGAAAGCCCTTCGATTTTTTCTGTCCATTCTTTCCCCCTATTAATATGCAAGCGCTCCCGAGTCAATACTTCTCGGAACAAGCTGCAATTTGCCACAGTTTCTCCGCCAGGGCTTCAATATACTCCCTGCTTTCCAGCTTCAAAAGCCCGAATGCCTCAAGATAAAAATGTTAAGATACAGATTTCCAACAGCTGTAATTTCTAGAGCGCTTTATTATGCTTGAATTAGTGGTTATAAGCCTAGGTTGTCACCGCTCGGTGAAAGCTCTTCCGAGCTCATTCGCGAAACTCGGATGACCGAAACTCGAGCCGAGTGAGAAGACTGCTGCCCTTTACTAAATTCTGCCTTAAACCTCACGCCAGAATTTTCTTGGCGGCCTCCCTGAGGACAGTTTCTGCTTCCCTCATGATCTCCTGCACTAAATCGTTAACTCTGGGCATGTCTTTAATTCGCTGAGCCGCCTCGCCGGCAGCCATCATGGCTTTTTCCTTATTTCCTGCGAATGTGGCTTTCATGGATTCAATCTCAAAATTAGTCAACGTATCAGCCGTGGAATAGTCCTCTGGGGTACCCAGGAAAACGCCAGGCGATTTCTCGAGGGTATTTTTAGCGTGTTCCTGGCTACGAGGTGTCTTCAGCCACCGGGCAGGCCCGACAAAACCGCGCGCCACAAGGGTTGCTCTGTCGCCCGCCTCCACAACTTCCTGCTTCCACATCGGATGAAAGTCACTTTCCTGCGTTGCCAGAAAGCGGGTCCCCATGAGCACACCATCCGCCCCCATTAGCAGCGCGGCCGCCAGCGTCTTGCCGTCGCAGAACCCACCGGCACCGACAACCAGAGTGTTTTCGTCTTGTACCGCCTCAATCACGGCTGGAAGCAAAACCATTGAGTGAACTGGTTCCCACGAGGTATGGAAACCGCCTTCGTGGCCGGAGGCTACTATCACGTCGACTCCAGCTTTCTTACAGCGCAAAGCTGCCCTAACAGATGGAACAATGTGAATCCAAGTGAATCCTGCTCCCTTTATTTTGTCTTCCCAGCCAAGAGGGTCACCGGCGGATGTATACATGACCTTGAAATTATTCTTCATATCAGGGTTCTCCTTGCGCACCCTGATGGCCGTATCAATCATGATCTGCGCAGCCGGGAGAACTTCCTTGGAAACCATCACATTGGGTCCGAAAATGCCACCCTTGTCTTTTACCAGCCTGTATGTCCGTTTCAGCACCTTATCCAGGACCGTAGCCATATCGTCTTCGGGGTCAGCTTCTCCGGTTCTCACAAAGTCGTTGTAAATCCATGGCTGATCGTCCTTATTGAAAACTCCGCTGGTGGAAAGCAGCCCGAGGACACCTGCATTTGCTGTAGCAACACAGAGATTGTTGTTGCTGAAGGGACCCATCCCTGCCTGTATTATGGGATACTTAATTCCGATTAGGTCACACAGTCTTGATTTAATCATAGAGCTTACCTCAGTTTCTAGATCACAACATTATAGACAGGACATTGCTATGGGTCAATATGATGGTTGTTTTAATTGGGGGAGAAAATCACCCAGCTAAATCTTACCTTTCCCAGAATTCCTCCCAGTTTTCTATTTGCCACAGGCTGTTGGCTTCCTGACTCTTAGCTGACCACAATACGAAGATGCAGCTCTAACTTCATCAAAGGAGGTAAAAGACTATCATGATTAGAATAATCGGATTATGGATGGGGATAATAGCGATTACTGTTGGAATATTGATTCTAGCTGTCCCTGACCTGCTGAGATGGATCCTGGGTATCGCCCTTATAGTGGTTGGTATACTGGCCATTCTGAGAAGATAATACTGCCCATATAGGCATCAGCGAAGTTGATCCATTTACTTCGATAGTTGCAATTTTCCCGGTGTATTATTATACTTAAATCAGTGGTTATAAGCGTAGGTTACAACGTCGGTACGAAAGCTCTTCCAAGCTCATTCGCGAACGTTGGATGACCGAAACTCGAGCCAATTGTTAGAAGAAAGGAGGTCATCCAATGGGATTCGTGGACAAGACGCTACAATGTCTTGACTGTGGCGCCGAATTCATCTTTACCGCTGAGGAACAGGAATTCTATTCTAGCAGGGGATATACTAATGAGCCCAAGCGTTGCCCAGCCTGCCGTGAAGCAAAGAGAGCGCGATACAACAACTCCGGCGGTTACAGGTCTAACCGCCAAATGTATCACGCAGTATGCGCTACGTGCGGTAAAGATTGTGAAGTGCCTTTTGAGCCTCGAGAGGGCCGGCCAGTATATTGTAGTGAATGCTATAGCAAGATGAAATTGGGCAGTCGGAATTGACCTGATGTAGCTAGATTCAAAGGGGGCTGGAACCAAACCCGGCCCCCGAAGCTTCAAAAACAGATACATCCCTCGTGTTCTAAAAAGTCTGGTTTCACGAAGGGTGCGGCAACAGGAACTGAAAGGGGGTTAATAACGTGAATATATATGTGGGCAACTTATCTCGCGAGGTGAGCGAAGACGAATTGCGCAAGGCATTCGAGGACTTTGGACAGGTCACCTCTGTAAACATCATCAAGGACAGGTATAGCGGAGAATCAAGAGGTTTTGGGTTTGTTGAGATGACAACGAAATCTGAGGCCCAATCTGCCATTAGCAGCCTTAATGGAACATCATTGAAGGAGCGGACGCTCACTGTTAGTGAGGCACGTCCCCGCACCGAAGGGGGCAGAAGACCCTTTGGCAGCGGTGGTTTCGGTGGAGGTGGCAGAGGTGGTGGTAGATTTGGTGGCGGGGGCGGTGGACGGCGCAGATACTAAGCCGCCGCTATCTTACCAATTCAGACCTCGATACTAGGGATTTGAAGTTCCAGGATAAGGAAAGCGGTTTGCCATTTGCCGGCATATCAGGATCGAGCTTCCGCGTCACTTCATCAAGGTCATCTCTTTCTTGATAGCGCTCAATAACAAGCCCTTTGGAGTCTTCCCGTTCTCCAGGCCCTGCACCCGGATAGCTCTAATAGCGCTAGTGACATTTGCCACCTTTCGCGAGGAGAATACCTCCCATAAGCATGTCGAGACGGTCCTCCTCTTAGGTCCGAATGGTATGATTTGCCAGTAGGACACTCGTTTGAGAAAGCAATAGGTAAACTGCCCCAACATACAGGAAAGAGGCACCGCTTGGACTGGAAAGTGTTGCTCGGATTCATCGGCGGAGCTTCCACCACAACGGGATTCATACCACAGGTGCGGCGCCTGTTCAGGCTCAGGAGCGCCCATGAGATGAGCCTGCCCTTCACCATCCTGTTCATTTTCGGTATGAGTTTTTGGCTGAGCTATGGAATTTCAATGCGGCTGCCATCAGTAGTTGTATGCAATGCCATAACGGTTGCTTCAGGATGTGCCATGCTATATGCGAAGCTAAGGTATGGAAGATAGCTCCACTCGGTATTCGATTATCCTCACCGCAGCAGCCTCAGCCACCCTCCGCCCAAGTCTACTTTGTACACCTTTTAGCTACTTCTCGAATGTCTTATCAAAATTAATGATACCGCTGCGCTTGAAACCGTGCCGCTCGAAAAGTGCCCGCAGCTCTTTGCTAGCTCTGGGGATAAGGATACGAACTGTACCAATACCTTCGGTCTGACAATAATCCAGGAGAGCCCGAATCAATTTGCTGCCGATGCCATGCTTCTGATAGTCAGGGTGAACAAGTATAGCGTGAATAATGCACACTTCAGTAAGCGGTACCATTAGATACATCGACCGATTGATAGAAAAGCCCACTACTTTCTCGTCAACTTCAGCTACAAAACTCAGGTCAGGCGGTGTCCCGGGGTTAGCTGAAGCCAGATCTTCGAACTTGATAACATCCCTCCTCAAACCTCTAATCACCCTATCCAAAACCAGGACCTCATGGATATCGCTACGTGTCATGCGCCGAATCTTCACTTCGGCCTTTCTTGCTCTCCTCATCTAAACACCTCCAGTCTTATCGTTGCCCTATCCCCAATACAGGTAACCCATCGTCCTAGACGTGCATTATATCCCCTCCACAATCCCCTATCAAGGCCCTATCTCCGATAGTGTGGTCCTATGTGGTAAAATCCAAGACAGATTCAGCTATCCACGAGTAGGATGAGGTAGGCTCAATGATTGGAGCGATTGCGGGTGACATTATCGGCTCAGTTTATGAGAGCCATTGCTTGAAAACAACGGAATTTCCCATATTCACCGCCAATTCCACTTTTACTGACGACACCGTGCTGACCGTTGCTGTTGCTGATTGCATTCTAAATGGCAAGGACTACGCCACCACATTCAAGCAGTATGCCAGTAAATACCCTTATGCCGGCTTTGGGGGCATGTTTTTCAGGTGGGTGAAAAGCAATAGCCTGGAACCCTACAATAGTTTTGGCAATGGGTCAGCCATGCGCGTGAGCCCGGTGGGTTTTGCCTTTGATACTACGGACGAGGTGCTAGCCGAAGCCAGAAGAAGTGCAGAGGTTACCCATAACCACCCAGAAGGCATAAAGGGGGCTCAGGCAGTTGCTGCCGCCATTATTCTAGCACGGAAAAAAGAGAGCAAAACTAAGATAAAGGGCTTCATTGAGAGGAACTTCGGTTACAATCTGAGCCAGACTCTGGCGGAAATCCGCCCTCATTATTACTTTGATGAAACATGCCAAGGCTCGGTGCCACAGGCAATCATCGCGTTTCTGGAATCGGACAGTTATGAGGATGCGGTCAGAAAGGCTATCTCACTTGGTGGCGATAGCGATACGCTCGCCTGTATGGCAGGGGGTATTGCCCAGGCACACTATGAAATAATTCCAGATCACATCATCAAAGAAGCCAAAAATAGGCTTGACCCCGAGCTCCTAAACGTCGTTGAACAGTTCAACACAAAGTATTCCATACCGTAATTTTCCCTATCCAATACAGAGCATGATAATGCTAGCTAGTGTTTCCTAACCTCCCCACCAACGAGGCAGCAGCATTACGGCCCCCGTGGAACTCCTGGGCATTTGCACTTCGACCTTGCCCAGAATAGTGAGAGCCAGGACGCACTTCTCCGTCAAATCAGTTACCCGCTTCTGTGAAGACTCTTTCGGTGAGTGCCCGGCGGGCGCTACGTACAATACGCAGAACCCAGACATTTGAGCCCGCGTTCAACCACCAGTATGCTTCGATACATAAGGCTCGCGTATTTGTTATGCCTTTCCGCATATTTGCGAGCGTTATCTGCATCCGAGGTTGTTTCATCTTGTGCTATTCTGTCCATCACGTCCTCCTGTTTGAACAGGAGTCCTTTTCATCTTCCTCATTTTTCAAGCCAACCATTGTTTCAACTCCAAGATGCGCTGCCGCTCGCAGGTCATCCAAGGCTTCCACCTCAGTCTTTCCCAGTTCAACACTGATGAAAGGTCGCCAGATGCAATAGTGACTTTGACTATCATCGTCATACGCAACTATTATTTCGTTTTAGGCTAGCTGTTACATATAGCACAGTTCTAGCCAAAGAATTTCTTTCTAGCTGAAACTGCGGCCAGGGGAGCTATCGCTATCCACAGTGTGATATTTATCAGCATGGCTGTGACGTAGTCAATATCCACGCTGATACCCAACCTCGCAACGACGGCATCCCACAGAAGCATGAGGAAGAACGAACTCAAGAAGAAACCCGGTATCGCCCCCAATATTTTGAAGTAACCCATTTTAGCCCTCCTTTGTTTTATTCTTGTAGCACAGCCTCTATTTCTTGATAAGCCCGGGAAAGAATATGGCGAATCTGATCTGCTTTATCGGCATCCAGGCTGCGAAAGCCGCTGCCGAGCAAATCTTCGAGTGCATGATACTGTCTCATTATCAGGACCATCCTGCCAATATTCTTGAAACTCCACTTACGCTTCATCTGTCTTCTCACGTCGTCGGCAATATTGCTCTGATTTGTCAGAAACTTAAGACCTTCTTCTGTAATCGAGTAAACCTTTTTGCCCTCCTGCTCAATGGAACTGGCATATCCCATTTCCTCCAGCATCTGGAGAGTAGGGTAGATAACTCCGGGGCTCGGCTTATAAAAACCGTAGGACAGTTCCTCAAGCTCCCGGATAATGTCGTAACCGTGTCTCGGCTTATCCTTCAGCAAGTCCAATATTACATATTTCAGATCACCTTTTTGAAATGAAGTCCCTCTCCGTGAACCTCGAAAAAATCGCTCTTCGTGAAACATCCGGTCTCTAAACATTTGACGCTCCTTTCCAACCACACCAATGAAAGATCCGCTAGGTAATATCTAGATATATCTAGATATTATTATACACCCAGCCACTTTTTTGTCAAGGGGTCTTTGAACGGGGGAGGTGATAAACTCCAAAGAAAATTTTCAATTAAATTACCCCGGCGCGGCAAAGCGCCATTTCCCGAACTCCTGTTTGAGAGGAAGCGGCCGCTTCCGCCGATACGGCGGTTGCTTGTCTCATGTCAAGTAGCATGCAGTAGGCCTACCCGGTGGGTAGCTTATCAAGGACCCTTTTCATGTTGCCCCTATATTCTTCAAAAGCATTTCGCCCCGGGTTGGTAAGTCGAACAGTAGTGTGGGGTTTTTTACCTAGAAATTCCTTTTCGATAACCACGTAACCTGCGGCTTCTAACTTGCTCAGGTGCGTGGACAGATTGCCCCATGTCATGCCAGTTTGACGTATTAGAAAAAGAAAATCGGCAACTTCGACAATATACAGGTAGGCCATAAGCGTATACCGTGAAGGTTCATGGATTAGTTTGTCAATTCTGGTGATAGACTGTTGAACCTCACCACTATTGGCGGTCATTATTGTGTGCCTCCTCAACCATCTTGGGATACTTGCGTAGAAAGCTGATTAATATTCCCAGACCGATCAGCACTATGATACCGCCAGCACCGATAAAGCCGAATTCCCATCGCGTACCCAGCCAGAAGTGAAAAACCGCTCCAAGAAAGATCAATGCAGCGTGCAGGTAGAAGCGGTTAACTCGCACCCAGTAGGCGGCTAAACAGACGATTGCCGCCAGTATTCCGTTGAATATTAATGGAAAGTAGTCGGCGAGCCACTGCGGCCTCGCGCCGATCCCCCACAGCACGGCCATCATTACTCCCACCAAGAGCACCACCACCCCGAGAATAACGAACCTTGCCGTTATTCTCCGCCGGCTGGTCGCACTGAACCTCACATAGCCAATACGCGGGTAGGTGAGCCATTTTTTTATTCCCCATATCGTAAAATATATACTTATGAAAAAGACGCCTCCTAAGTAGGGTATTTCAGTAAGTATGGTAAGACCCCACCCCAGTATAAAAAGCCCTAAGAAGATGTCCCAAAGACCATCCTGGAAAAATGACATATAGACCTTGCGTTGAATTTCCTTCAAATTGATGTCTTCTATCATCGTGAACCTCCTTCTAACAATTTTGTGAATAGTGAAGTTTGCATTACAAAGTTCTTTGCAACAATTGTACCACACCGCATGAGTTTGTCAAGGGGTTTCAAGAGGTTTTATGAAAAAAATTTCCCAGACTATTAGTCGGAAGGTCACTACTGCCAAACTGCGGTAGGCCCTTTGTGAGACTTTTTCCCGTGACTTCTGTTTGAGAACAAGAGACTGATACCACCTTTGCAGCAGCTTCTTGCATCGCCTCGGCGAGACGATAACGCTTATTGGTCCGAGTGTCGTAATTCGGAGGCGGGATAGCGATGGACAGACCCAATCCGATTCTTGAATCTGCCTCACCACCCGCGTTTCAGTTGCTGTATAATAGTGAAGGTTGAGTTCGGGAGTCCAAAGCGTCACGCCTTGCAGACGAGAGTATGCTACCCCTGGTTTATACATCGGTAGCTAGGAGGTAATCATAATGATTGAACTGCCGGTGGGTAGACAGACATTTGATTTTGACTGTGGAGCAAAAGCATTGCAGATTGTCATGGCGCATTACGGTATAGATATTCCCGAAGGCGAACTAATGGAGGAATTGAGATGCGACGCCGACGGAACCCCTGTGCAGAATATGATAGCTGTGGCTGAAGCAAAAGGGTTTGAGGTCATCGCGCAATGTGGATTTTCTCTGGAAGAGGTAAAACAGTTCGTGGACGCAAAGCATCCGGTAATTGTACTGGTCCAGGCGTGGGCAGAGAGGTATATGACGCTTGAAGATTGGAAAGAGGACAACGACGATGGCCATTACGTCATTCTTATTGCCCACCATGGCGGCGTTATTGTGTTTGAAGACCCTTCATCTTTTCACAGAACGTGGCTGACAGAAGAAGAATTCATGGCTCGCTGGCACGACATAGACCCCAGAACGCAACAGAAGCTAGAGCATTTTGGTCTGGTCTTGCTCGGGAAGGAGCCTGTGCCCCCGCAAAAGTCCTTTGAGCATATGGATTAGCGAAACATACAATCGGCCTTTTAGAGACAATTGGCAGCCTTTTTCGATAAGCAAGTGGAAGGAGGTGATGTGAATAGATGAGAAGTCCATCGTAACCGGTACGAAGTATGTCTACTACGAGAATCGTGAAGAAAAGGAGCAACAAAATGGCTAAGGTAGCAATAGAAATGGTTAAGAAAGCGGGAGTCAATGTGAAGCAGCTGCTGGAACTGCTCGTCGACAATGCTGCTGCCGAACTGACAACCTACTACTATTACACCATACTGAGAGCAAACCTGATTGGGCTTGACGGAGAGACTATCAAGGAAATCGCCGAGACAGCCCGGATAGAAGACCGTAATCACTTCGAGGCGCTGGTTCCCAGAATATATGAGCTTGGTGGCAAGCTGCCACAGAGCATGGTAAGTTTCCACAACCGCTCCGCCTGCCCACCCGCCGCTCTGCCCAAGAACCCTAAGGACGTGAAGGCGATACTTAGGGTACTGGTGGAGGCAGAAAGATGCGCCGTCAGAGGGTACACCAACATCTGCAACATTACCGCTGGCAAAGACCACCGCACTTATGACCTGGCTCAGGCTATCCTCAATGAAGAGATAGAGCACGAATCCTGGTTCTCTGAATTTCTGGGCGAGGGTCCGTCCGGCCACTTCCTAAGGCGTGGAGAGACTTCTCCATTTGTCTCCAAGTTTCTAAAATAACGGAACAGTGATTCATACGGGGAGGTCAAATTATGCTTTCGGCCTCCCCGTGCAACATGGTTACCAGGTAACAAAGAGTGTTTGATATATTGCAGGGTTTGCACCCGGTCTTACAGGCGCTTCTGGCGACCGGCTTCACCTGGGCCATGACTGCCGCAGGAGCAGCAGTTGTTTTCACGGCCAGAGACATCAGCCGCAGAGTGCTTGATGCCATGCTTGGCTTTGCTGCTGGTGTCATGATTGCTGCCAGCTACTGGTCGCTACTGGCTCCGGCAATCGAGATGTCGGAAGGCAAAGGCATCCCTTCCTGGGTACCGGCTGTGAGTGGTTTTCTCATCGGCGGCATTTTCCTGAGGGGTATCGATAAGGTGCTGCCCCATCTTCACATCGGTTTTCCAACTGAAGAGGCAGAGGGTGTGAAAACAAGCTGGCGCCGGAGCACGCTGCTTGTTCTTGCTATAACCCTCCACAACATTCCCGAGGGTCTTGCCGTTGGGGTGGCTTTTGGTGCTCTTGCCGCGGGTTTACCAGCTACTACTCTCGGTGCAGCTATAGCTCTAGCCATCGGCATAGGTATTCAGAACTTCCCTGAGGGGCTGGCTGTGTCCATGCCCCTCCGGCGGGAAGGCTTGTCACGTCGGAGAAGCTTCTGGTACGGTCAATTGTCAGGCGTTGTTGAGCCAATCGCGGGAGTTATAGGTGCTGCCACAGTCATTGTTGCCCAACCCATTCTGCCGTATGCTCTGGCTTTCGCCGCGGGTGCCATGATATTCGTGGTCATTGAGGAGCTGGTACCTGAGGCTCAGCGGGGCGGCAATACCGATCTGGCAACAATGGGCGCCATGGTTGGTTTTGCCGTAATGATGTTGCTCGATGTTGCCCTGGGCTAAACCGCATGAGACAAGATGAGAATATTCGCGGAGGAAGAGCTTAAGAAATACGATGGCAAAAACGGTCTTGCTTACATCGCCTATCGCGGCAAAGTCTACGATGTCTCCGCCAGTTATCACTGGAGGAAAGGTATTCACCATGCAGCACATCGCGCTGGCTGCGACCTGACTGAGGCTTTAGGACGAGCACCACATGACCCTGACCTCTTAAGCAAGTTCCCCATCGTTGGCGAGCTTGCCAGGTAGGCAGACATGCTCATCGGACAATATGCTCTTCACATGTCACCCCGCCGAGGCGGGAGATATTCAGCATTCAAAAGTAATTGTCTCACGTACCGTCTGGTAGTGCTGGTCAAGAACTGGAGAATCATTGGAAGGAGCCACAGAGATGAGTAAAAACCTATCATTTAAGAATCGGCAAAATATCCTCTGGAGCACGCTTATAACCATTCTGGGTATTGTCTGTTTTCCAGCCAATCCCCTCGTCTTGACAGGCGTCATAGAAGTGGAGTCATACCTCGTATTATTCATCATCGGTTGGGTAGTATGGGCATTCGGTATGGTGCTGGTCATGGCTCCAATAATCATGTTCCCGAGAAGGGGTAGTGTCGCCAAAGGCAAATCATTTGTCCATACCACCCAACTGGTGGATACTGGAATATACGCCATCGTCAGGCACCCCCAATATACAGGTGGAGTCTACGCACTCTTCCTAACCACTTTTCTATGGTATCCCCACTGGCTGTTCGCCGTTCTCGGGGCGATAGGCACGGCAGTTATCTATATGGGTTGTCGGGAGGAAGACCAACGTCTAATCGAGAAGTTCGGTGATGCTTATGTAGACTATATGAAAAGGGTACCAAGAATGAATGTCTTTCTAGGCCTCTACCGTGTGCTGAAGCGGAGAAAGTAAAAATTAGCTATTGTTGGTCACAGATATTACTATAAGACAATATCTAGCTCGGAGTTGAGTCAGGGTAATACAACTACTCGTCAATAGATCTGGAAACCTACGTTGTTGATAAATCAAGCAATCAGCTAGGTGTGCAATTAATTGAAGTCCCATGATGGGTAATGGTCGACTTGAACCTCTGGCCTCCTGTGCGTAAGACACGCATACGAAAAGGCGGACGTCGCTTGCCTCCTTGCTGAGTAAGATTCTGGCAAACAGCAACTAAAGAAATCAATCCCTACCTAGTTGTCTGGCCAGCATTACAACCTGGAGGTTTGCCGAAAAGTCATTTAGCATATAGACTAAACATTCTTCTAAGAATGGCCTGCTAGCCTGAATTCCACCATCGGCTGTCCTGCAGCCTTGGCTCACCTGCCTGGGTTCTAATAAAGAAGATTCACCCCTCTCGCTTGAAGTTGAGGCATGTGAATGTTGATCGAATCAGAGTTCAGCGGATTGTCCCCCACAAAAACGTGATCCCCTTCGGCCAGTCCCACATTCTGCACCAACGGGCTAATATCGCTTATCTGGCTACTCGAAAGTAAGAGGTCTGTCAGGCTGGTGAGGTTAGCCAGGGGCGAGATATCACTTATCTGGTTCAACCAAAGGTTGAGATCTGTCAGACTGGTGAGGTTGGCCAGGGGCGAGATATCGCTTATCTGGT
>SMTZ1_10010633_pt1 | contig 12212 bp, 9 predicted proteins | sample DeeMarSWOR136_30_FD_25667 | JGI IMG/M metagenome (IMG submission 25667) | reverse complement strand
TTCCGTGGCGCTCGACGCGTACCGTGAGTTCGCGCCGCCGCAAGGACTGGGCGAGGCTGCACGCAGGGCGGGCGCGAAGATACTGGAAAACGCCCAAACGCTTGCGCGCAAGCACGGGATCGAGGCAGAAGCGAAACTGCTCGAGATCTCGACCTTCGCTCAACACATTCCCGAAATGATCGCGGACGAAGCGAAGACATGGCCCGCGGATCTGATCGTCATCGGCACGCACGGCCGCCGTGGTGTGCGCCACCTGCTGCTCGGCAGCGTCGCCGAGGGCGTAGTGCGCTGTGCGGCGGCACCAGTCTTGCTGATTCGCGGCGCCTAGGTCCCTGCGCGCAACCGGCGATGAATCGGGGGAGGCGAATGGGTGATGACCGAGGGGACGCACAGCTATTGCCACCGGGGCGGTGAGCAGCCGCTGCTCGGCGCAACCATTCCCGAGCATTTCGCGCGCGTCGTGGCACGCGTGCCTTCCCGCGAGGCGGTCGTCGGCATTCCGCAGGGACGCCGGCTTACCTACGCACAACTTGCAGAGGCCATCGATGCACTGGCACGCGGTCTCACGGGGCTCGGTTTCATCAAGGGCGAACGGATCGGTATCTGGTCGACCAACAACATCGAATGGCTGCTGCTGCAAATGGCAACGGCGCGGATCGGCGCAGTGCTGGTCAACATCAACCCGGCCTACCGCGCGCGCGAGCTCGCCTACGCGCTTGAGAAATCCGAGGTGCAGGCGCTGTTCCTTATTCCCTCGTTCCGGAACAGCGACTACGTGGCGATGCTCACCGAGCTCATGCCGGAGCTCACCGAACAACCGGCTGCCGAACTGAAGCTGCATCGCTTCCCCGCACTGCGACGCGTGGTGCTATTCGATCCACGCCATCCGGCCCAAACTGCGCGACCGCATCCGGGGTTTCTGCTATGGAGCGAAGTGCTTGCCGCCGGCAACGGCATTGACGACAACAGGCTGGATTCGATCACCGCATCGCTCGACCGGGACGATGCGATCAACATCCAGTACACCTCCGGCACCACCGGCTTTCCCAAGGCGGTCGTGCTTACCCATCACAACATCCTGAACAACGCCTGGTTTGCGGCGCACGCCATGCACTTCACCGAGACCGATCGACTGTGCGTGCCGGTGCCGTTCTACCACTGCTTCGGCATGGTGCTGGCCAATCTGCTATGCCTCTCGGCTGGTGCCTGCCTGGTGATTCCCAGCGAGCACTTCGAAGCGAATGCGGTACTGGCCGCCATCCAGAAAGAGCGCTGCACGGCAATCCATGGCGTGCCAACCATGTTTATTGCAGCACTCGAGGAGCCGTCGTTCGCGAGCTTCGATCTCGGCTCGCTGCGCACCGGGATCATGGCCGGGGCGCCGTGCCCGCCCGCGCTCATGACGCGTGTGATCGAAACCATGCACGTGCCGGAGATCCTGATTGGCTATGGCGAGACCGAGGCTTCCCCCATCACGCACCTTACCGCGCCTGAGGATTCGTTCGAGCGGCGCACCGAAACCGTCGGCACCAACCTGCCGCATCAGGAAGTGAAGATTGTCGACATGAAGAGCGGCGCCACGGTACCACTCGGCACGGTCGGCGAGATCTGCTTTCGCGGGTACCACCTGATGCGTGGCTATTACGGCGATACCGAGGCAACGCGCAAGGCCATCGATGCGCAGGGCTGGCTACACTCCGGCGACCTCGGCACCATGGATGCCGACGGGTATGTGCGCATCACCGGCCGCCTCAAGGAGATGATCATCCGCGGTGGCGAGAACATCTATCCGGCCGAGATCGAAGAGTTCCTGTTCACGCACCCGAAGATTGCGCAGGTCGCGGTGTTCGGCATCCCGGACAAGTTCTACGGCGAAGTGGTGATGGCCTGGGTGCAATTGCATGCCGGCCAGTCCGCGACCGAGGACGAGATCACGGACTTCTGCAAGGAGAAGATTGCGCACTTCAAGATTCCCGCGCACATCTGGTTTGTCGAGGAGTTCCCGATGACCGTCACTGGCAAGCTGCAGAAGTTTCGCATGCGCGAAATCACCCTGGAACGGATGCAATCGACCGGCGGAACCGCCGCCTGAGCCGCGGAACCCATGGGAAAAAAGGATGCCGAGTGCGTCGCGTTCCTGCAATGGGCGCTGCCGCGTCTTGGTCTGCGCTGGTCGGGCTATCGCAAGGTGCATGCGCAGGTCTGCAAGCGGGTTGCCCGCCGCTGCCGGCAGCTGGGATTGGCCGACATCGCGTCCTACCGCGACTACCTCGCACAACACGCCGGGGAATGGCCGGTGCTCGATGGCCTGTGTGCCATCACGATCTCTCGCTTCTACCGCGACCGCGCGGTATTCGATAGCCTCGCCCAAAACGTGTTGCCCGCGCTCGCCCGCTCGGCCCAGCGACGGGAGGCCGCGACGCTTGCGGCCTGGAGCATAGGTTGCGCGAGTGGCGAGGAGCCCTACTCGATCGCACTCGCCTGGCACTTCGTATCGGGCGCTGCCGTACCTGGCATGCACCTGAAAATCCTTGCCACCGATGTCGACGCAACGGTGCTTGAGCGCGCACGCGCCGGTTGCTACAGCGCGGGCAGCCTGAAAGGCTTGCCGGCCGCCTGGCGCACGCAAGCCTTCGAAGCGCGCGACGCCGAGTTCTGTCTGCGCGACGACTTTCGCGAGGGCATCGAATTCCGCCACGAGGACATGCGCAAACGCCTGCCTGACGAGACATTCGATCTCGTTCTCTGCCGCAACCTGGCCTTTACGTACTTCGATGAGGCGGCCCAACGCGCAGCACTCGACGGGATCAGCCGGCACCTGCGGCCGGGCGGGGCGCTGGTGCTCGGCACACATGAGGCGCCGCCGCCGGATCGATGCTACACACCGTGGCCGGGATTGCGGCCACTCGGCATCTTTGTCTTCCGCCCGGACCTGGCGGAGACCGATCGCTTCGACTGAGATTGCCGCAACGCAACGTTGCCCGCCTCGATTGCCTAGCGGCTGGCTGCCGGGCGTTTGATACCACCCGCTGCGTTGGCGCGATGTGCGCCGAGCAGCTCCTCCACGCGCTCGCGCCCGAGGTCCTCTTCCTTTTCGAGCGCCTCGATCACGCGATCGAGGTCACTGCGGTGATCGCGCAACAAATCCGTGGCCGTCGTCTCGGCGGTGCGCAACAGGTCGTGCACGGCCGTGTCGACACGCTGGGCAGAGGCTTCCGAGAAGTGCCGCGGCATGGCCATTTCGCGCCCGAGAAACGGGTGTTCCTCGGTCTCGCGCAGGTCGACCGGCCCTACTTCCTCGGACATCCCCCAGCGCGACACCATGGCGCGCGCGATGGCGGTCGCCTGGCGAATGTCGTCGTCCGCGCCGGACGACACGCTGCCGAGCAGTTCGCGTTCCGCGATACGACCCCCGAGAATCACGGCGAGACGCGCGCGCAAATATTCCTCCGGGATGGTGTGCCGCTCCTGCTCGGGCAACTGCAGCGTGCCCCCGAGCGCGCGACCGCGCGGAATGATGCTCACCTTGTAGATCGGGTCGGTCTGAGGCAGAAAATAGGCCACCACCGCATGGCCCGCCTCGTGCACCGCGAGGCGATGCCGCTCCTCCGGTTGCATGGCGAGCGTGCGCGCGGAGCCGAGCACCACCTTGTCACGCGCTTCATCGAGATGGCGCATGCTTACCTGCTGTGCTTGTTCGCGCGCTGCCAGGATCGCTGCCTCGTTTACCAGGTTCCTCAGGTCAGCCCCTGAAAAACCCGGGGCGGTGCCGGCAATTTTTGCGAGATCAACATCAGCGCCGAGTGGCACCTTGCGCGTATGCACCTTGAGGATCGCCTCGCGATCCTTGCGATCGGGCAAATCGAGCGTCACATGCCGGTCGAAGCGGCCGGGACGCAACAGCGCCGGATCGAGCACGTCCGGTCGATTGGTGGCGGCAAGCACGATTACCGCCTCATGCGGCTCGAAGCCATCCATCTGCGCGAGGATCTGGTTCAGGGTTTGCTCTCGCTCGTCGTGCCCGCCGCCAAGCCCGGTACCGCGCGTGCGCCCCACCGCGTCCAGCTCATCGATAAACACGATGCATGGTGCGTGCTTCTTTGCCTGCTGGAACAGATTGCGCACCCGCGATGCGCCAACGCCGACAAACACCTCGATGAATTCCGAACCCGAGATCGAGAAGAACGGTACGCCGGCCTCGCCGGCCAGCGCCCGTGCGAGCAGCGTCTTGCCGGTACCGGGCGGACCGAGCAGCAGCACACCACGCGGCACCTCGGCGCCGAGGCGCTGGAAGCGCGCCGGGTCGCGTAGATAGTCGACCAGCTCCTGCACTTCGCGCTTGGCATTTTCCTGCCCGGCCACGTCGGCGAAGGTGACATTGGGCTTCACCGCCTCGCGTGCCACGCCTTCGAGAAACTTCTGCAACTCACTGCCGGGCCCGACGCTGCCGACCAGTCGCGAGGCCCGCCGGTACGCCATGACGATGATCACCACGAGGAACAGCCACGGCAACAGCATGAGCAGCGTGTAGCCCCAGCCTTCACGTGCCGGGGCTTCGACGTTCAGCGGCACCGCATGCGCATCAAGGAGGAGCAGTAGCTGATCGTCGCCGATCGCCGGCACGCGCGTGTCGATAAAGGTGACCGGCCGGCTTTCATCGCCCACCGGTTGTGGCTGCATCAGTCGCGCGGTCACTTCGGTGCCGCGCAGCTGGACTTCGGCGACCTTGCCCTCCCCAACCATGGTCTTGAACAACGTGTAGCTCACCTCGACCCGCACCGGCGACACGACATCGCGCCAGTAAAACAGGCCAAAGGCCAGCAATAGCGCGAACAGCACCAGCAGCACCGGCATCAGCCAGGGCGGCTGGTTCTCTGCGCTCGGGATCGAAGGCCCAGGTTTCATGGCATTCCACACCGTAGTCGGAATAACCATTATCACGCTTCGGACGAACCTGAAACTGACCGGGATCAAATCCCGCCCAGCCCCGGCCCGTCACGCCCGCGCGCCAGCATGTTGGCCGGCTGGTTATGCAGGCGCGGCACGACGCGCAGCTCGAATTTCCTGAATCCTTGCGCCAGTGCCCGAGCGCGTACCAGGGCGGGTTCACCAGCCGAGCGCCAAAGTTCGACGAGCGCCCGACAGTCGGTGTGCAGCCGCAAGCGCTCGACACCATGATCGTGCGCCACCCGCAACACGGCCTCGAGCGCGGCAATCTCCGTGGCGAGCGGCGTCATGGGTTCAAGCGTTCGCTGAATGCTGGCGATTCTGTGACCGTCGCGATCGAGCACTATCCCGCCGAGGCCGGCGTGATCGTCGCGACGGGTGGAGCCATCGGACCAAGCGCTGCAACATCCCGGCGGCGTGGCCGCCGCATAGATCGCCTCGATCAGTTCGTCGCGTCGGCCATGAATTGCGCGTGCCGCCTTGCGCATGCGATGCCCGAGAACTGCCGCACGCCGTCGGACGCGCTCGGCCAGCGCGGTGGTGCCCACTTGCCGGCGCAGCCGCAGCAGCGCGACGCGGCTCGCATCGCCCGGTTCATGCAGCGCCGCGTCCACCACGGGATTGATCGAGAGGCGTCGCTCGCGACCCATCGAAGCGACAGTTGCAGGCGGCCTCGGCACGCAGACGGACTAGCTGTAACGATAGCTGCGCTCGATACGCTCGCGCGTGAGCACGCCGTAGACATGCGCGATGCCGGGCGCGACGAGACGGCTGACGTACAGCGCTTCGACGCTGGAGGCATTCAGCCTGTCCAGCGCCTCCTGCAGGTTTGCCTGCAAATCGATAGACGTGACCTGGCGCCGTTCACCGGGGATCGCGAAGAGATCAAATTCGGCGGCTTCCTTGTCGTCGGTCAGCGCGTGCGCCAGGTCCACCGCCAGCAACAAGGCCTGGTAGGCGCCCTCTTCCTTCACGAGGATCCACTCCGGATTGCCCTCCAGTGCGCGCTGGGCGATTTCGCGGGTAACGCGCCGCTCGAGCGTCACAAATCCCTTGTTCATTACCGCGCCGACGCCGGTGCGCCGCAGGGACTGCAACACCGGATCATTGCGCACGTCGAGTCCGCGCGCCCGCAGCAGCGCGTGGTAAACGGACGGCTGGCGGAACACGGCGCGCGCCGTGATCGTTGCCGCAATCACCGCGAGCATGCCGGGCATGATGACGTGGGGGTTGCCGGTGAGCTCGAGGATCGCCGTGAGCGCCGCAAGCGGTGCCTGCAGGGTTCCTGCCATCATCGCGCCCATGCCAAGCAGTGCGTACAAACCGCTGGAAGAGGTCTCGGTCGGCGCAATGGTCTGTCCAATCATGCCCAGCGCGCCACCGGCCAACGCGCCGACGAACACGACCGGGCCGATCATCCCTCCGGGGATGCCAAGCCCGACGCAACCTGCTGTCGCCACGATCTTGCACACCATCACCAGCACCAGGACGCCGAATGCGAGCTCGCCGATCAGCGCCGCGTTTACCGTGTCGTAACCGATGCTCATGACCTGCGGTGCCGGAATGGCGAGCAGCCCGACAATCAACCCGGCCAGCGTCATGCGCACCCACACCGGCAGGAAGCCGAGCCGCGCGGCGGTCTCGCGCACCAGAAAGATGAACGCCGTACTGAGACCGCCAATCACCAGTCCGATCAATATGATGTAGGGAAGCTCGATGAGCGAGCCGAGCGACACCGGCGGCAACTGGAACGCGGGTTGGGACCCGTACATGAGTTCCGAGAGCGCCGTGGCGCTCACCGCCGCGAGAATCACCGGCGCGAACCCCACCACCGTGTACTCCATCATCACCACTTCCATCGCGAAGATGACGCCGGCAAGCGGGGTGTTGAACATGGCGGCAATGGCGGCCGCGACCCCGCAACCGGTCAGCACGCGCAGGCTGTTATTGGGCAAGCCACCGTACTGGCCGGGCAGGCTGCCGCTCGCGGCGCCGAGATGGATGGCGGGCCCTTCGCGGCCAACCGAGTGGCCGGTGATGATGCACAGCGCCCCGCCAATGAACTGCACCAGCGCGTTGCGAAACGGCATGCGTCCCTGGTGGTAATACAGGCGCTCCATGACATGCACCACGCCGACCTGGCGGCGCCTCGCCGGCAGAAACTGGAACAACAGGCCAAGCGCCAATCCGCCGCCAAGCGGAAGCAGGAAGCGCGTGGTCGTGGCAAGTCCCTCGTAGTTTTCCGGGTCGCCACCCGGCAGGAACGCCCCCTGGCTCAACTCGATGACCAGGCGGAACGCGATGATGACGCCGCCCGAAATCAGGCCGGTGATGATGCCGAGCATCGCGAGCTGCGGCAGCGCCTCGGCACGCGAGACGCGCACCCGAAAATTATCGAGCTGGCGTGTCCACGTGCGACGAAGCCACCTGTGAAGCGACAAGAGCGGAAAACGGCGAGAGTTGCGGTAAGCGGAAGGCTACGCCCGGCACCGAAGGAGGTCAAACCGCCGATCGCGTCGCGGCACTGCTCGCGTCGGTGAGCGGCTTTGCGGTCGGCGGTCGCGTCGATCGGTGATATCGTGTCCCGGACTCCACAGCGGCCGAGCGCCACGGCGATGACCGCGCCCCACGTGCTGATGCTGACCGGCGCACCCGGCGTCGGCAAGACCACCGTCATTTGCCGGCTCGCCGCGCTGCTCGCACCGCGCGCCCTCGGCGGCTTCTACACCGCGGAAATTCGTGAGCGCGGCACGCGGCGCGGATTCCGGCTGCACGGCTTTGACGGCAGCGAGTGCCTGCTCGCGCACGTCGATCTGCCCGGTCCGCCGCGAGTCTCGAAATACGGCGTGGACGTGGCGGCGCTCGACGCCTCGGCAACCACCCTGCTCGCGCCGCAACCGGAGGTCGCAATCTACCTTGTCGATGAGGTCGGCAAGATGGAATGCTTCTCCGAACGGTTCATCGTCGCCATGCGCGCGCTGCTCGACTCCGGCAAACCGGTGGTGGCGACCGTCGCACGAACCGGCGCCGGCTTCATCGAGGAGGTCAAGCGCCGCAATGACGTCGAGATCCGGGAGGTCACGCGCAGCAACCGCGATCGACTGCCCGCTGAAGTTGCAGCGTGGCTCGCCACGCATGATGTCACCGCGGCGAGCGGCCGCAAGGCTTGAGCTGCGTCAAGGATCGCGTCGCCGCGCCGCCGGAGAATCAAGACGCGTCGGGGTATCACGCGATTCCGATGGAGACGAAGCATGCGGGCGGTGACTCGATGTGAGCTGGTCCCCTGGGGGCGGATGCTGCGCCTGGTGCGTCGCCTGGCGCTGCAGATTCGCGCGGCGGGCTTCCAGCCGGACCTGATCGTGGCGATCGCGCGCGGTGGTTACGTGCCGGCGCGGGTACTGGCCGACTATCTCGGCGTCATGGACGTCACGAGCTTTCGCATCGAGCACTACCTGCGCGGCGCCCGCCAGCAACCGGCGGCGCGGGTGCGCCACCCGCTCGCGCGCAAGGTGGACCGGCTGCGGGTACTGGTGGTCGATGACGTCGGCGACACCGGCGATACCTTCGTGGCGGCCATGCGGCACCTGCGCACGCGCGGCAAACCCGCCGCCATCCGGACCGCCGTGCTGCACTACAAGGCGGGCTGCCGCTACCGGCCGGACTTCTGCGCGCGCGAAGTCCAGACGTGGCACTGGATCACCTATCCATGGGCGGTGATCGAGGACGTCACCGGATTCATTGAGCGCATGAAGCAGCGCCCCGCCACCGTTCGCGGTATCCGCGCCCGCCTGGCACGCGACTTTGGAATGCGCGTGCCCGCGAGCACGGTCGCAGATGCGCTGCGCTTCATGTCGCCCGTCGCAACATCTCGCACACGCCGGCAACGCCGTGCGCGCTGACATCACCGTGACGGCTGGTCGGCGCGCGGGGACCGCGCGCTGCCGCTACTTCGCCGGCTCCGGCTTCCAGTTCTCGATGCGCTGCGGCAGACGGTGCTCGTAGCCGAAGTAACTCCCCGCCACCATCGCGACCAGCCAGACCGCAATGATGGCCGCGGCGATGAGCGCCCAGTGAATGGTCTTCACCGCACTACTCGTCCGTGACGCAGCCTTCCGAGGCGTTCTTGACGTTCTTGATGTACTGTGACGCAGCCTTCCGAGGCGTTCTTGACGTTCTTGATGTACTTGTAGAGCGTGCCGCGCGTGGCCTTGTAGCGCGGCGCCTTCCAGGCCTTCTTGCGCTTGGCCATCTCCCGGGCAGATATCTCCACATCGAGCTTGTTCTTCTTCGCGTCGATGGTGATGACGTCGCCGTTCTTCACAAGCGCGAGCGGCCCGCCCTCCTGCGCCTCGGGCACGACATGACCGATGATGAAGCCGTGGCTGCCACCCGAGAAACGGCCGTCGGTGATCAGCGCCACGTCCTTGCCAAGACCCGCGCCCATGATGGCAGAGGTCGGCGTGAGCATCTCCGGCATGCCGGGGCCGCCCTTTGGACCCTCGTAGCGAATCACAATCACGTCACCTTTCTTGATCCTGCCCTGCTCCAGCCCCTTGAGCATGTCCTCCTCGCTGTTATAGACGCGCGCGGGACCGGAGAAGCGCAATCCCTCCTTGCCGGTGATCTTGGCGACCGCACCGCCGGGTGCGAGCGTGCCCTTCAGGATGCAGATGTGACCAGTCGGCTTGATCGGGTCTTCTAGCGGCACGATTACGTCCTGTCCGGCCTTGAGGCCCGGCAGGTCCTTGAGATTCTCGGCGATGGTCTTGCCGGTGACGGTCATGCACGAACCGTCGAGCAGGCCCTTCTCCAGCAAATACTTCATTACCGCCGGCACGCCGCCGACGTTGTGCAGGTCCTCCATGACGTATTTGCCGGAGGGCTTCAGGTCGGCGATGAATGGCACCCGATTGGAGACCTTCTGGAAATCGTCGATCGTGAGTTTCACGCCCACCGCACGCGCCATGGCGATCAGGTGCAGCACTGCGTTGGTCGAGCCGCCGAGCGCCATGACGATCACCATGGCGTTGCGGAACGCGGCGCGCGTCATGATGTCGCGCGGCTTGAGATCCAGTTCGAGCAGCTTCTGAACCGCCGCGCCCGCGCGCTTGCACTCCTCGAGCTTGCCGGGGTCGACTGCGGGCGTCGAGGAACTGTAGGGCAGCGACATGCCGAGCGCCTCGATCGCCGAGGCCATGGTGTTGGCCGTGTACATGCCGCCACACGCGCCCGGCCCCGGGCAGGCGTGCTCGACAATGTCCTGGCGGGTCGGATCGTCGATCTTGTTGGCGATGAATTCGCCGTAGGACTGGAACGCCGAGACGATGTCGAGCGTCGCGCCCGCTCTCGAATGGCCGGGCTTGATGGTGCCGCCATAGATCATGAGCGCCGGGCGATTCAGCCGCCCCATGGCCATGAGGCAACCGGGCATGTTCTTGTCGCAACCGGGAATGGTGATGAGACCGTCGTACCACTGCGCGCCGACCACGGTCTCAATCGAGTCGGCGATGAGATCGCGCGACTGCAGCGAGTAGCTCATGCCCTCGGTGCCCATCGAGATGCCATCGGAAACGCCGATGGTGTTGAAGCGCAGCCCTACCAGACCGGCACTGTCCACCCCTTCCTTAACGCCGGCGGCCAGGTCGTTGAGATGCATGTTGCAGGTATTGCCTTCCCACCATACCGAGGCGATGCCGACTTCGGGCTTGTCCATGTCGGCATGCGTCATGCCGGTGCCATAGAGCATGGCTTGCGAGGCGCCCTGCGACTTCGGCTGGGTGATGCGGGAACTGTAGCGATTGAGCTTGGTGGACATGGCGGCTCCGGCGATCGGGTGAAGGCGCGATTCTAGCGAAAAATCCCCGTACGCCGCACTTTTGAGGCAGGCGACGGACCGGCAGCCCGGCCCAGGCACGGGCATCGCCAGCCACAAATATTTGCTCCACATCAAAGTGGCGGGCGGGCGCAATATCCAGAATATTGTTGTGAATCGCGTAGGGATCCGTACGGATCAAGGAGCCACGCGATGTACACGGAGACCGCTCAATCCCGGCGCACCGGGTTTCAAGCGTCCGCCGCCTCATCCGCGGACTGCAATGAGACCTCGTGCCAGGCCCCTCCGCGACCGGTCGCGCCAGCGCCGCTTCACTACCGGCGCCCAAGCGAGCGGCCGTTCACGCGCGCCGAGCGCGGCCATGTCACCCTGCTGTTCGGCGGCCTGACGCAGCGCCAGGATCGGCTGGTCGAGGCGGCCCTCCAGGGCCTGGGCCACAAGGCCCAGCGCATTCCGCTGCCGACCAAGCTCGATTTCCAGACCGGACGCGAATACGGCAACACCGGCCAGTGCAACCCGACCTACTTCACAGTCGGGGCGTTGCTCAACTTTCTAATGAAACTGCGCGACGTGGAGGGCATCCCGACCGATCGCATTGTCTCCGACTACGTATTCGCCACCGCGGGTTCCCCTTGCGGCCCCTGTCGCTTCGGGATGTACGAGTCCGAGTATCGACTGGCCTTGCGCAACGCCGGCTTTGACGGCTTTCGCGTACTCCTCTTCGACCAGGAAACCGATCTGATGCAGTCCGATGGCGAGGCCGGCCTGCAGATGAACGCCGCCTCCTTCCTGCGCGTGGTGAGCGCCTTCTTCCTCGGTGACATGCTGAACGCCGTCGCCAATCACATTCGCCCCTACGAAGTCGTGCCGGGCCGGACCGATGAGGTTTTCGAGCGCTGCCTCGTGCTGTGCCAGGACGCGCTACGTGCGCCTGATGACGCCGCGCGCCCCACTATCACAGCCAGGCTGCTGGCACGACTGACCAGGCTTGACGTTCGGGAGATTGCCGCGATGCTGGCACAGTTGCGCACCAGGCGCTATGTCGAGGCGCTGGCGCGCTGCCGCGCGCTCATCGACGAAGAGATCGAGGTCGACTACACGCGCGCCAAGCCGATCGTCAAGGTTACCGGCGAGTTTTGGGCGCAAACCACCGAAGGCGATGGCAACTTTCACATGTTTCGCTTCCTCGAGCAGGAGGGAGCCGAGACGCTCACCGAGCCGTTCGCCACCTGGCTCGACTACTCGATCTACTGGTGGCGACAGTACTTCGAGGACCGGCGCGGGATCAACGAGGCAGCCGGGTCGCCGCAATGGTGGAACGTCGCGCGGCGCCTGCGCGGGACCTTGGCCTACGGCTCGCGCGCCCTGGCGCTGCGACTCGCCGCCTGGATGTACCGGTACGAGTACGAGCGCATGCGCCGCGCGCTCGGCG
>SMTZ1_10007904_pt1 | contig 12214 bp, 14 predicted proteins | sample DeeMarSWOR136_30_FD_25667 | JGI IMG/M metagenome (IMG submission 25667) | reverse complement strand
AGAGCTATACCTGCTGTTAAAAAACCTGGACCTTCTTTTGCAGTAATTGTTCCTTTTCCAATGAATGATATAATTCCTACTATTGCACCTAACACTACTAGTAACCATACTACCCAACCACCAGTATCGGTCCCAAGAAACATTTCAGCATCTGATGATTCTATTGTATATGCTGTATATAGACCAACTAACAATGCGATTAAAATTCCGATTAAAAATACCCAGCTTCCAATTTTTGTATACAAATCTTTTTCCATTCTTTCTACTCCTCCACCTTATTTTACGTCTATCTGTTTGAAATAAACATAAGTTTATAAATTTTTCTAGATTATAAAAAGCAATTCAATTATATCATATTATTTAAAAAGGATTTTTATAATTATTATAATATAGGATAAGAATAAAAATAGTTTTTATTAATGTACTTTATAATTATTTTAAGGAGGGCATTTAATTATAATTGGCTTATTTTTATCAAAAACAAAAATCATTATACTATTTTAGAATTTTGATAAAAAAATTGAGAATTGGGTTTTTTATTTATTCTAATCAATCTATGGATGGTGAAAAAAAATGAAAGAATGTGAAGAGTGTGGAAAGACGCTGGGAATTCTCGAAGGATATCAACACCCAACAATGGGAAAGAAACATAACCTATGCAGCAACTGTTTTGATAATGTTAATGAAAGTGTAATGAAATGGAGAGAGTTTGTACTTTCGAATTCCTTCAACAATGGTACAAAGAAAAAGAATTTTGCAATAAAATGGAAAAATATTGCACCAAGCTTCTATCAAAGACAGAATATAATTGAAAATGTCAGTGCAGAAACAAGCATCCTGCTCAGGAAATAAAAATATAATTTGATTTCCAAAACCTATGCGTTTATTTATCATAGGTATTGATTTAGGAGGTTTAAAATGATAGAAGTATTGGAAAATGTGACGATAGTCTATGTGGATGGTGTCAAAGAACGTTTTGACGCACTTCGTTTAACATCTAGAAGGGTCATTACTGGCCGCATTATTAAGACAAATGGAACTGAGGAATTCAAGGAATGTGGGTTTATATCAAGAGAAAATATAAAACAGATTTACAACGGAACTAAAAGAAAGATCAAAAGTATGGAAACATAAATAAAAAAACCTATCTTCCAAAATTTATTATATATTTAACAAAGAGTAGAATATCATTATAAAGAAAAATATTAAAAGAACTTTCCGTTCAAAAATATTATTATTATTTAAATTTCAGATAATTATTAAATAAATTTTAAATACTACCTGTATATTATGAATAATTAAAGACTGTTAATTAATAGTCTATAGGGGAAAAAACAATGAGAAAAAGTAGATACAAAAAAATTTTTATTCTTGGAATATTATTATTTTTTATAGGAGCAAGTATTTTACCAAATATCAGTGGAAATGTTGGAAAAACAGTCAATATTTCAAACAATGAAATAATTACCAACTTTCCATTAGATAACGATTATGTAAATGCCTATTGGGAATTTGATGATTGTAGCGGTGATACATTATCTGATTCTGTACACAATTATGATGGAACAATTAATGGAGCTATATGGACTACTAGCGGACATTCCGGTTGTGCGTTGATTTTTGATGGCGTAAATGATTATGTTTTATTAAATTCCCATGCTATCGAACTTGGACTGAATAAAACTGATGATAGCATTTATTCATTTTGGTTCAAATCAACTACTGGAGGGCTTATATTCTCTGCAACAGCATCATGGGGATATAGTCCAGAGCTGCGTATCGAATTATGTCCAAATGGAACCTTAATGTTTAAGGCATGGACTCAATTGTGCGGAATAGCCCTATATTCAAGTGATACATACAATGATGGTGAATGGCATCATGCCGAATTTTACTTTAATGGTATCACATCAAATCCTACAATTGATCTCCTTGTTGATAGTGTTTGGGATAATAGTGTAACACATTGGCTATGTGAGATTGCAAATGATGAATTTTTAAAAACCAGGATAGGTATGCATGCACATTATGCTACAGATTATTTTGAAGGTTATATTGATGATTTTAAGATTATTAAATATGAGCAGGGAAATGATCAATCACCGCCAATAATAGATGGCCCAATAGAAGGAAAACCCACTGTAAATTATGAATACACTTTCATCACTGAAGATCCAGAGGAGGATGAAATATTTATCCAGGTTGATTGGGATGATGGAACAGATATTGAATGGGTTGGACCATTTGATTCAGGTGAAGTTGTAACAATAGATCATGAATGGGATGAAGAGGGATTATATGAAGTCAGAGCCAAATCTAAGGACAGATGGGATGACAGTAGCTGGTCACCAAAATATGAAGTAAGAATAGGAAACCAAGCCCCAGAAATTCCAGAAATATCTGGCCCAATTTATGGAGATATAGAAGTTGAATACACCTTTTCATTTATCTCATATGATTTTGATGAAAATGATATATACTACTATGTTGACTGGGGTGATGGAAGTTATGATGATTGGTTTGGACCATTTGCCTCTGGTTTAGAAGTAACTGCAAGCCATACTTGGACTTCAAAGGACATCTATTCTATAAGAGCAAAAGCTAAGGATGAATTTGGATCAGAAAGTGAATTTTCAGAACCTCATTTAATATTTATTGGAAATTATGCTCCAGAAAAACCTGATATATCTGGAAAAACAAAAGGAAAAGCAGGTGTGGAATATGATTACACCTTTTCATCAACGGACGAAGATGGAGATGATATCTCTAGATATATAATAAACTGGGGAGATGACACTGGTGAAGTTGTTATAACAGGTCCTTTTCCATCTGGTGAAGAAGTAAGTGCAAGCCATACATGGGCTTCAGATGGTACATATACTATTACAGCAAAAGCAGAAGATTCATGGGGTGCTGAAGGCGATTGGGGACAATTTAAAGTTACGATGCCCAGAAATAAAATGATGGTAAATTCTTTGTTCCTTCAATTACTTGAGAACCTATTAGAAAGATTTCCAAATATATTTCCGGTCCTGAGAAATCTGATTTAAAGATAATTATACTTATTAATCAAACTTTAAAAAAATAATATTACATACATAAACCCATAGTAAAATCTTAAAATTATCTGATAACATAAGATATGAATATACATTAGCTAAATATGATTTTACTAATTTTTTTACTTTAATTTTAAGAGTAAGCTTTTTAAACGTTTTTGGTATTTGGTGCTCTTACTGTTTATAAGATATGGTGAATAAAGTTGAAATATACTCGATTTGAAAAAGCACGAATAGTAGGTGCACGTGCATTACAGATCTCAATGGGTGCTCCAACCCTTATAAAAATTCCAAAAGGTATTATTTCACCCATTGATATAGCTATGCATGAGTTTAAAGAAGATGCTATTCCAATAACAGTAAAAAGAGTCGAAGAATCATAGTGTATAGAGGAAAGTTATGGCTGAAGAGAAAAAGAAAAAAGAAGAAAAAAAAGAAGACGAAGGCATGTCCATACCTGAAGAAAACTATATGACATCTGGTGCTCATATTGGTACTAGACAAAAAACAGCTGATATAAAGAACTTCATTTACAAAGTCAGAAATGACGGTTTATATATAATTGATGTTAAGAAGACTGATGAAAGAATAAAAACAGCTGCGAAGTTACTTACAAAATATGATCCTTCGAACATTTTAATTGTTTCTGTAAGACAATACGGACAAAAACCAATTAAAAAACTTGCTGAAAATACAGGCATTCAAGTTTTAGATGGTCGTTTTAGACCAGGGACTTTAACAAATCCAAACTCAAAAGGATTCCTTGAACCTGAGCTTCTTATTGTGACCGATCCACTAGCAGATGCGCAAGCATTGCATGAGGCAGAAAATATAGGTATACCTGTAGTTGGACTTTGTGATACAAATAATGAGACAAAATATCTTGATTTAGTAATACCCACTAATAATAAAGGAAGACGTGCTCTAGCCCTTGTCTATTGGCTTTTAACAAGGGCAATATTAAAGGAAAAGGGAAAGATTAAATCTTACGATGATTTCAAACCAACAGTTGAAGATTTTGAAGCTGAAATTTAAATACATTTTTTAATACTGATATGATATAAATACAAAAGGAGATAAATTGCTAGTTAAGGTTAATGATAATATCATTTTAATTGGTACTGCCCATATTTCTAAGGACAGTGTTGAAGAAGTTAAAGAGGCGATTGAAAAATTTAAGCCAGATGTTGTCGCAGTAGAACTTTGTAAAAGAAGATATGATGCTATTACAAAAAAGGACAAATGGGAAAATACTCCTGTCACAAATCTTTTAAAATCAAACAATGCCTATCTAATGCTTGCTCAAACTTTTTTATCATCCATCCAGAGGAAACTTGGAAAAGAATATGGGGTTGAACCAGGATCTGAAATGATAGCTGCTATGCAGGTTGCAAAAAAACATGGTATTGATGTTGCACTGGTAGATAGAGATATAACAATTACACTAAAAAGAGCTTGGCGAAAGATGGGTATAAGGGAAAAGTCAAGGCTTGTTTGGGAATTTTTCAAGGCAATGCTAGGTTATGGTGATGAAGAGATAGAAGATTTGGACCTTAAAAAGCTGATGGATCAAGATGTTATATCTGCACTTATGGAAGAATTTAGAGAAATTGCACCAAGTGCTAACGATGTTTTAATCAATGAGCGTGATGAGTACATTGCAAAGAAAATATCTGATGAATCAAAAAAAGGAAAGGTTATTGCAGTTGTAGGTGCTGGACATATTGAAGGTATCAAAAAACACTTAAAAAAGAAAAAAATTAAGGTAGATTTAAAAAATTTAGAATATATACCTAAAAAGCGCTTTAGCATTTTAAAGGCAATTGGTTATGCAATTCCAGTTCTTTTTGTTGTATTGGTTGGTTGGGCTTTTTTTACAAAAGGAACAGAACTTGTTCTATCGATGTTTTTTTATTGGTTTATTATCAATGGAGTTTGTTCAGCAATTGGAACTGCAATTGCTAGGGGACATCCTTTATCGATAGGTACTGCATTTGTTGCTGCTCCTATAACTTCATTAAATCCGTTTATCGCTGCTGGATGGGTTGCAGGTTATGTTGAGGCAAGACTTAGAACACCTGTTATAAAAGACTTTAAAGAATTAGGTAAAATCGAAAGTATACGTGAGTTTTTGAACAACAGAGTAATTAGACTTCTTATGGTAGTAGCACTTGCAAATCTAGGAAGCATGATAGGGACAATTATTGCATTTCCTTATATTGCTAATCTATTAACAGGTGGATAATTATTTAACTTATAAAATCCATAAGTACTAATAATAGAGTAATAAATATGGATGAGAAGAGAAAGATTTACACTTCATTTCATGACATACCTGTACGAGAATACATGTATATTCCAAAAGGTTCTCTTCAGGTTGAAAAACCTGGAAAGTTTAGTAGAGTTGAAATTGTTCATATATCAATATCTGTTATTGTATTAACTTTGGCTTTTTCTTTTTGGCTCAGCGGTGGTTTAATTTATAATTCCGATCTAAGTTTGATTTTAAAATCTGTTCCCTATGCTTTTGCTGGAGTTTTTACAGGGTTCTTTTTTCATGAAATGTCACATAAGTTTATGGCCCAGAAGTTTGGTCTTTGGGCAGAATATAGGCTTTTTCCACTTGGTTTAATCTTAGCATTAGGTCTTTCAATTTTTACAGGAATAGTATTTGCAGCACCAGGAGCAGTTATGTTTATGGGAGGTTCAAGACATCATGAAAATGGAAAAATCGCAATAGCAGGACCACTTTCAAATATCATTATAGCATTTGTTTCATTTCCACTTTTTTATTATGTTTTTTTTGAAACACAATTTGGCGCCTTATTTGGATTTATTTGTTTAATAAATGCTTTACTTGCATTTTTTAATCTTTTACCATTTGGTCCATTGGATGGTTTAAAAGTTGTTAAGTGGAATGCAACGGTATGGTTGTTATTATTTATCCCTGCTATTTTTATGTTAATTGTTTTATGGCAAAGATTTACACCGATATTTTATTAAAAAAAATTTTAAGAGGTAGTTTTTTTACGTCTTTTTGTAATAGATCTTAAAATAAAAACTAATACTACTATGATTATTAAAGCAATAATTCCATAAAATATTATAGCCTCTGATCCATATGTTGAAAGACCTCTATTTTGAACTGTAAACGATGCATATAGTGGTTGTGCTTTATCCTCAAGATTTTGAGCACGGGCAGGTACCATTTTTACTTTTATATTTGCTTCCTCATAGTGATAACCAGTAGAAGTTGGAGGAATAACTGTAAGAATAGCGGTGGCTTTTGATCCTTTTATATCATCAAGAACTAGTTGATTTGTAACTGTCGCTTGCCAATTCTTAGTAATATTTTCAATCGATAGAAATATTATCGTTTCTGCATTTCCAATATTTTCAAATTCTATTGGAAATATAGCCCTTGACATTGGATCGATTCTTTTTGTATTTGTCTCAGGTAGATTTAATTTGATAATAGGATTAAATGAAGGTAAAAAATCAAGAGTATATTCGTTTTCAGTTCCCTCAATTAAACCCTGTTTGCTCACCCTTGCATGAATTTTAATAAAACCTTCTCCATATGCGGGAGCATCTTCATCAATATTGATAAAAATTGAAGTTTCTGTTGATGCTATTTCGGTCATTTCAACAATAACTTTGCTTTGATTCAAAACAGCCGTGCACCATGATGGTTTTTCTGTAATTGTAAGTAAAATAACTCCATTAAACCTGTCTCTATAAGCGTCTAAAACACCTCTTGCAAATGTTTCTCCCATATCTATTCTTAATGTGATATTTAATAATACTTCTTTTATTTCATCTCTCGGAATAATTGGTTTTTGAGTTTCTGAAGCACTCCATTTTATATCAACTGCATATCTAAGATTATAAAGTGGTTCACCTGAAATATTTGGATTGACTATTACAAAAATGCCAAAAAAAATAATGAATAACATGAAAAATGATTTAATAAATTTAAAATTTATCAAGATACTAGTCCCCCCGCTTTTTAGTATCAAATTTACTGAATTTTTTTCTCTGTCTTTCTTGTTCTTGCTTAATTCTTAAAAGAGTCCTTTCTTTTCGGAGTTTTTCTTCTCCAGCTTTTTTATCAATTATTACCTCTTCTTTTTCAATTTTGATAGGTTCTTTTGGAATTTCTTCTTTAATAATTTTTTTTTCAGGTTCCTTTTTTTCTTTTTCCTTTTCTTCTTTTTCAAGTTTAATTTTTTCTTGTTTTTCTTTAATCAGTTTTAATTTTTCTTCTCTTGCTTTTTCCTTTTTAGCTTTTTGTTTTTTTATTTTTTCTTTCCTTATTTTTTCTTTTTCTCTTAAATTCTTTCTAATTTCAGATTCACAATAATACTTATGCCAAAGAAGTGCAGAATTATATTCATCTTCCATCATATTAACAACTTCTTTGTATTTTTGTTTATCTTTAGTTCTAAGTGATTCTAGATATTCTTTCTCATCTAGAATTTCCCATGGTTTATCAGGTTTCATACAGATATGTTCATAAAGTGATTTTCTTCTGTAAAAAAATAATCCTGCTATTAAAAATATTATAAATAATAGAAATATTACACCTGCCGTCCCCATCTCAGTTACATGTATGCCTCTTGTTTCAAAATATATTTCTCTCTCACCAATTGGTATCTCAGGATCATCTATTGAAAATGCTTCAATTGTTACCTTATGAATTGTTCCAAAATCAAAAAAATTTGGTGGTATTGATATACCTAGAAATGTATTTCTTTTTTCACCGGGAGCAAGAGTAATACTAACTGGTTCAGATAGTTTTATTTCTTTATTTTCACTAGTAATTTTAAATGTGTAAGTATCATTATAATTTCCCATATTTTCAATGCTAATTGGAAGAGAAGTTATTGTATTAGGTTTCATTTCAAGGTAAGGAATAGATTCAAAATTTATGGCATGATAAGGTTTTATTTTGACTAGTATTTCGACGTCAATAGGTGTTACATCAACAGTACCACTAGGTGGACCATATCCCATTATAAAAGCATTTATAAACCAAGAAATTCTTATTGGAAGAGATGCATTTTTTCCACCAGGATTAAACCACAAATTACCATTAGCCCAAGTATCCCATATTCTAACCTTTAATATTCCGCTTTGAATTGCATTACTGAGATCTGAAGGTGCTCTTAAACTAAGAGTTGCATTTGTTTTAACAGTTTCTCCAAATTTGACAACAACTGTATATGGGTTAAATGATACTGTCCATGTATTATATTCATTTCCACCAGGATATTCAATTATTTCAAAATTTAAATACCTTGCATTAAAAAGTGTTTTTGGCCTATCAAAATATAGATAATCTCCCGTTTTTAAATCAATCATTCCAATTTCAAATGAAACATTTTCCCCATACCCAATTTCAAGGGCAGAAGGATTAGCTTTTGCTGCTACTAAAAAGAATTGTAAAGGTACAACGAAGTTTTTTCCTATTATTTTTCCCAGACCATATGCTATCTGTCCAAGCAAAGTATCAGGTTTTGATTCATCTTGAGCTAAAACATTAAAAGATATGATCTGATTTGTAAAACTAAATAAAATTAGAAAAGTGATGAATATTTTTACCACTCTGTTTATTTGCTTTATCGTAATTCCCCCCAAAAGGAATTTTGGAGTTTGAACTATTTAGATTGGAAAAAAGAGGAGGATTTCCTCATATTTTCCCTTTTTTTCTAAACATGAAATAATAGACCAAGAATATTATTATAATTATTATAATTAGAGGTATAACTACTATTTCAAAACCGATGACTGAAAAACCTCTACTTTCAACAAGGACATTAACATATTGTGGAGGTCCTTGATTTGAAGACAACTGTGCATATTCAGGTATAAGCTCAACACTAATTGTAATCTGGTCATCATGATATCCAAATGATTTTGGAGGTTTTACAGTTAAATAAACGATACCTTTTGAACCTCTAGTTTCATCTAAAATAATATAATCTGTAACAATTGCTGCCCAATCATTAGAAAGACTACTAGTAATAACTCGAAGTTTCACTCTTGTTTGAGCATTACCCAAATTTTCAATCTCAATTGGGAAAACTGCAGTATCCATAGGACCAATCCTTTTAGAATTACCTCCCTGAGGTTCTGCATTTATTAATGGCAGATAGGCAGGGTTAAATTCTAATGTAAAAGTATTACTATAACCAGCTATCATACCAACTTTTGGAACTGAAACTTTCAATTCAACAAATCCAGAACCAAATGCAGGTGCATCAAGATCAACCCTGAGATTTAAGGTTGCTTGTAAAAAATCAGTTTCTTCAGCTTCACCAACCTTTGTTGTAATAGTAGTGGTAAATAAAGTTGGAGTACACCATGGTGAATGTTCACCAAGTTGTAATTTAATATTAACTTGTCTATCTTTATAAAAGTTAAATAAGCCTCTTGCTAAACCTTTTAAAAGACCACCATAATTTACCCCATATTTCAAATATATCGTAAGTGACCTTAATTCACCTCTGGGTACGATTGGTTTAGAAGTAAAATTTGATGCATCAAATCCAGCTTGCAGATAACTGCTTAAATTAACAAAAAAACCTGCTGAAGTCGTAGGAACAATTGCAGCGGAAACACTAACAAGTAATATTCCCATTATTATTGAAGCCTTTAGTGTTTTGAAATTATTTTTCATTTTTTATCACCTATAATTTTATAATTTCAATATATATTTATGTCTCCCCATATATAAAGATTGTTGTACATTTCTTACATTTATTGACAACGCACTATATATTATAATATTATATATTACTTTCATAATATAAAAGGATTTCCAATTTTGAATTTTAACAGATTTGTTCTTAACTTTTACTTTTTTTATAGGAAACAATGTATACATTAACTTTTTCCAAAAATTAAAAATATTTATTTTCATCTATTTTCACCAATTATATATTTGTGTTAATAATCAGATAAATATATTGATGTAATTTTAATCATGAATTATTCATTGTGGAAATTTTTATACCAAAATGTTTTAAAAGTTTAAAATTTAAACAAAATGATACATATTGTATCATTTTTATCTAAATTATTATTTGTAAAAATATTTTTATATGTTTATGATAATATTTTTTAAAGAATATTTTTACTTTTTAAAACTAACCAGATAAAGGCAAGTAATTAATAACAGTTAACAAAGTTATTGTATAGTATCAATATCTGATTCAACATCTTCAGATGTTTCTTCTTCTTTTTTCTTCGTGGTAACCCGCTCTGGGAAATGAGAAAGAATAACTATGTCACCTACAGAGTTGACCCATCTATATGGAACAGCAACGTCAACTGTTCCTTCAACAATTGTAGGATTTGTATTAGTTAAAAGTAAGCTACTTACGCATTTCTCATCCATATCAAGGAAAACATTTCTTATATGTCCCACATATCTTCCTCAGTGTTAACGTTTTTTTCTTTTTCAATCATGTAATCAAAATACAATTTCCTGTATTAAAATGTATTGAAATACAATTACATAGATTAGGGTGTTGAAAAATTAATTGAACCCTCCCGCCTTTCATTTGTAGCGGGATGCAACAAATGAAAAAACAGAGGAGGGTAAAATTAAGAAAGATTATACAGAATTTAAATCTTTCAGAAGCTGAAAAGATATTAGAAGGCACCTATAAATACACAACAGGTAAACCAGGACGACCACCATTATCACCTGTTGGTATGTTCCTATCCTTTACCATTATGTTCCTTAGGATGGAATCATACCGTGACTACCATGCATTTCTGGAAAAACATAGTTTTTGGAGACGTCAACTTGGATTTAATAACACTCCAGATATAGGAAGTTTCTCAAACTTTCTAAAACGAATAGGACCAACTACTTTTGAACAACTCTTCACAGTTGTTGTCCAACATCTACTAGATGAAGGTTTCCTAAACCTTCATATAATAGCACAAGACGGTTCTATTTTAGAAGCAAACCCTGATGACCCTGAAGCAGGATGGGGTTGGGACCATATCAAAAGAGAGTATGTTTATGGTTATAAAATCCATATAGATGTTGATGTGAACACTGAACTTCCGGTGACACTCAATGTTACCAAGGCAGGTGTACATGACTCTAAAGAGTTCAATAAGCTTTATCAAAATATCAAAAACTATAAAACCAGGTTTCCAACCAGATTTTATATTGCTGATAAAGCCTACGACAGCAGCAATATAAGAAAAACATTACTAAAAGATGAGGTAACACCTATTATCAAAGTATCTAAAACACGTATTAAACCTAGATATCCTAAAGGATTTATGAAAATGTATGCTAAAAGAGTCAGCGTGGAAAGATTCTACTCAAGACTTAAAGAATTCCTAGGCTTGAAAAAGCTAGGAATTTATGGTAAAAACAATGTTTTGATCTATTCATATATTATTATCATTGGGATGCTATTAACTGGTTATATCAACAGAATGTATGGTTTTTCACCACGAAGTGTGAAAACCTTTCTAAGAAAATTTACATAAAATCTAATGTTTATCCTTAAATTACTTCCTTCTGTTAGTTTTTTTGCTAACAAGATATTGAAGCTAGAGAGCATTGTCATGTCAATGCTCTATTTTTTCAACTTGGCTGAAAGGTGAAAAAAGCAAATTCAATAGCTTTATTTGATTTTAAATTTTGATTATTCAATTAAAAAGTATAAACAAAGATAATTTTTCAACAGCCTATATTAGATAAATAACAGGGTCTGACTAATTAGTCTTTATATCTTGATTAATTAGCAAAAGTTAGTTAGTCATAATGGAAAATCTTTATAATATTTTGTTATGTAAACATATTTAAAACTTATTCTTTTTTTGGCTGTGCAGGGCTTTGCCCAATAATTACCATCATTACCGCTTAACTTCCATTTTTGCACAATAACTAAAATTTAATTTAATTAAATTTTTATGGTATTCCTGGATTAAAACACAGATGTTATGGACAAGAGCCAAGCATAGAATTTCATTGGCCTGACCTACATTGCTTCGACTATAAAGATTATCACCGAATTTACGTTTGATCATACTGAAAACCGACTCCGCATTACTTCTTTTATGATAATGCATCATGAAGTATTCCCTATATTTGTCGTAGAACATCTTCATTCTGTTCCAAA
>SMTZ1_10006019_pt1 | contig 12214 bp, 8 predicted proteins | sample DeeMarSWOR136_30_FD_25667 | JGI IMG/M metagenome (IMG submission 25667) | reverse complement strand
TACAGTTATTTTTATTAAAACCAACGAATCTGCTTCAGCCGGTGCTGCTGGGGTGTAATTAACATCCTGTGGTCTAATTGTAACATCTGGTTTTTCAGGTAATGCAAGATCGATTAACGGGTCGCCGAGTAAAGTATATTAATGAATTGTGCTGATATTAAAAATGCTGCTGCCGTAATTTTCCCAGAGTTTTATTTTTGAAAATGTTGTTGCCTCTCCGAGTGAATGAAGCGTATCTACCATCGTGCCCTTGAACAGATTTTTTAAAAGGATATTATCCTGAAAAACATATCCCCAGCCTGTTGTCCCCCAAAATGCAATCGCTCCTTTCCTATCAGCATTTAAAAAATTTTCCCCGAAACTGCTAATTTCAGGATTCGCGAACCTTCCAGTGTGGCAGGTCATGCTGGTGATAAACGGATATTTATTTTCGTTTTCCAATTCTTCAATATCAGGGTGATTGAACATCAAATCCCAGGTTTGACTTCCAGCATGTCCAAGGAAATTTACCCACATTGCGCCTTTATTCATGGCTTGGATAATTTCTTCTTTTTTCTCTCCTTCAATATATCCTTCAGTCATCTTATTTATCTGCACCGGCCGGCAACTGGCTGGTGGGGGCGATACGTAATTGTTGATTAGAAAAGTAGTCTGATTCATAAACAGGTGCTGTTCGCTGCGATTAAAACCACCGGTGATAAAGAGGGTATTTTTTTTCCAACTCTCGCTCGGTGAATTTTCATAAGCAACAATTTTATCTATTACCACTTCAGCCTGTTCTACCGTTTCGACCGGGATTCTCCCCACAAACATTTCTGGTAAAAAATCGTCTGGACCATCAAAGCAGACGTACCAGTTATCACTAACAGGATTGCCATAGGAAGGGACATAATTCTCTTTAAAATTTTCTCCCAGATTCTTTTTGAAATCCCAACTGGCATCACCAAAAAATATCACGTAAACTGGACCTGGTTGCTGCCAATTGAAAAATGCAAATTTGAGAAATTCCTTAATCGCCAGCGGATTTAAAATCCCATAATTGAATTCGTCATAAATATCTGCCACATTAACAACCATGGTTCTCAAATGATTCTGTGAAGTGCGAAACTGAGCCAGTCGCTTTGCTGAATTTATAAATTTTTTATGAGTGATAATAATTAAATCTGCTCCATTATCAGTAGAGCTTAAATTTGCAACTGTATCAAGTTTAGCGGTTAATGGTCTTTTCAAGCCAGTCTCTGAGACCACAACGTATTTTTTGGTATGATTTACGCTGTCGCTAAAAGTCAGATAGAAACGCCCCCCTGTTCCTTCAAGTATTAGTGTATCCTGAACAGCAGCGATTCCACTGCCACTGGGAGTTAAAGCTTCAATTGCTGTACCAATCGAAGCGCCTTTCTTCCCAATCAGCGCCCACGAATCGCGTGCGCCCACATTCCTTGTTAGGCTGCTGCCGAGCGATTCCAGCGCTTTGTGGGCGTTCTCTGTCATCCCTACACTGCCCTCATCCCGAATCGCAGCCAAAACGATTCTTCTGTTCGGCAGATTTTGTATATAGCTCGCCATATTGTTGGCGTCAGCGCTCGAATTATACGTATCAAAGTGCTTCGTATCTAAAACTTGACCGCTGACTTCATCAATCACTGCTATATTATGCCCACGATAACCCTCTGTAATAACCATTTTTGAGTTGACTTCAATTCGTGCGAAATTGCCATCATTGAATCCTGCTGAAGCAATCCGAAAAATAAACCTCTCTCCCTGTTTAATTGTTGCGCTGTCGATGACCGCTTTGTTCGATAAGTCATATAAATGAATATTCTTTTCTTCAAATTCCCAAATCGACATCTCAGCAACTTCGTTTTGACTCGTAACTGAAAATTCGCTATGCCCATTTTCTGCAATAAGTTGACGCGGGTATTCCAGTTCTATCCAATCCAAATATACCTGGTCAATTTTAGCACCAGTATCGCCTACAGAAAGGATTTCTAACTTATTCGTACCCTCAAAGAAAGTAACCGCGGATGTTTCAAACAGGTATGTCTCAGTCCTGTCTAAGTAAAAATTGCCAATTAAACTATCATTAAGAAAAATTTTGATGTGATGATTAGGGCGCACCGGGTCAATTGTCGTTCCTCGAAGCTTTATTTTTAATTTGTGTGGAGCCTCTGAAACTGCAATATTATTCACATTTAAATGAATGATCTCATTTTCACCCGGGTAAAAAAATCGCCATACCCAGCCCTCTCCTTCGACCTGCTCTGTATTGTGTACCTGTGCGTCATTATCACCATGGTAATATAGACTATCCTTTTCAATATGAACGCGCTGAATGTGGTCATTAATTATGAAATTTCTTGTGACTAAACTTTTTTTATTTTTGAATCTCAAACCCTGCCCTTGTCCCCAGGTTAACCAATAGACATTGACATCCGTATATGGATCAGACTGGGATTCATTTGTTAAATTTTTCTGTCCATAAAATTCAATGTAATCTTCTTCGTCAAAGCGACCATCTGCTTCTCCCATTACAAGCAACGGAATTTCTTGTCCCTTATTATATACTTTTATTGTACGCGGATCTAATGAATAGATATCTACTACTATTTCTTGCAGGAATTTAAAGTCTAGTCGGTAAACGCCGCTTTCTGGGATATATAATTTATAGTTCGAATTATTGGAATAAGTGCTTCCAACACTTTCTATCTCAACACTCAAACTCTTACCCAACTGCTGCCATTTTTGAGCTTGTTCATAATTAGCGATTAATTTATTGTAAACAGAAACATACAGGTCGTTTTTCTGGAATGTTTCACTTGTAAAAATTGACTCACGGAAGGAAGGTCGTTCTTTAAAAGTAACCGCAACCTTGAGCCGTTCGATTTTTATTAATTGATGGGTAACAGGATTATATTGAATCGGGTGAACTTCAATTCGAGCAACGCGCTGGTGTCGAATATTGGCAATATCAGTTATCTTAACAAATTCTTGGGGGAAGAAACTGTTTTGAGAATAAATATTCTCATCAACAAAAAACTGCTCAGAAAGATATGAATCCTGCCCCTCCAGGCTTGGTACAAGCTTTGGATAGGGATAGATATTTTTTTGATCTATTTGACTGGTTTGAACTTCTAAAATATGACAGGAAAGCTCCGCCATCGCGGGGATACCTAATAAAATTCCCTTGATTGGCAGGCTGGGTTTTCCAGGCTCAGTAAAGCGTTCATATCCTTCAATTTTTGGAATGAAATAGCGAACGCCGTTAACTATTTTTTCTTCAAAATCTATTTCAAATGGTTTGACTTCAAAAATAAACTGTAAGTCATTACTTTCAATAACTTGAATAACAGAGCTATCGGGAGAAGCTAATAACAGCCTCGTAAAAACAAAGCAGGTTGCCAGGGTGATTATAAAAAATTTTGTGTGGCGAATAAATCCAATTCCCATATCTTTTATTTCAAGAAAAACCAATCAGTCACCTGGATTTTTAACCAGGAAATACTTTACAAAGCCCAGCTTTTTCAATCCAACGATGATCGTCGCTAAAATTGGCAACAACAGAAGAAAGCTATACGGATTATTAAAAACAAAAATCGTAACTGCAACAATACCCCAGGAATAGCTGACTGCGTTCAAAAGCAGAACAGCGTTTTTATGACTCATACCTAATTTTAATAACCTGTGATGAATATGTTCCTTATCTGCTTGAAATAAGTGGATTCCTTTTCGGATGCGCCGAATAATCGCCAGACTTGTATCGAGAATTGGTATACCCAGCACAACCATGGGAATATAAATTGCAATGGCTGAGGAATCTCTAAAAGTTCCATTAATTGAAAAACATGCCAGGAGGAATCCGATCAACAAACTGCCGGAATCGCCCAAAAAGATTTTTGCCGGGTTGAAATTATAAATCAGGAAACCACCAATAGCGCCGGCTAAAATTGCTGCAGGAAAAGCGGAGATTAAATTTTCGAACCACAGGGAGATAAACAGCATGATGCAGACAGCGCCCAGGCTGATTCCTCCTGCCAGTCCATCCAGACCATCGATTAAATTGATCGCATTGGTGATGCCGACGATCCACAGCAATGTGAAGGGCACGCTGAAAATGCCCAGCGCTATCGGCTCACCAAAGGGATTGACCACCGCCGTAATTTTGTAACCAAAAAGAATAACAATCGTTGCAGAGAAAAGCTGGACAATGAACTTTTGGTTGCTGTTAGCGCCTTTGATATCGTCATAAATTCCAAGAAGTAAAATGATGCTTCCTGCAAAGAGAAATACCAATGCTTCTCTCGTCAGTTCAGCGAACTTATCACCAGTAAAAATGATCATCAGCAGGATACCAGCTAAAAATGCCATGAATATCGCTATCCCTCCCAATCGAGGGATTACTCCGGTATGAATCGTCCGATGATTTTGCCTGGCAACAGCGCCAGACTTAAAAGCCAGTTTCCTTACATAGGGTGTAAGCCCAATAGAAACAGAAAGCGCGAGTAAGAAAGTCCCAAGAAGTAAAATCATGATCTGCTCCTATTTATTAAATGGTATGTATTATGTTCGTGAAAATACAAGTTTATAAATAGCCCTAATTATTATTATAAAAATAGTTATCATATCAAATATGATGTTTTTACTATAATGTTTTTTATAAAATCGCCAAATGCTTTTATGTCTCTGAACAATCATCTTTTTTTTTGCAAACTGTGAACTACCGCCAATATGATGTTTAATTTTAGAATCAGGGTGATAATAAACTTGCCAACCTTTTTTATTCGCCCTCATACAGATATCTACGTCTTCATTATACATAAAAAAATTTGTATCTAATAATCCTATCTCATTTAACATTTCTTTTCTTAACATCATACAACAACCTGAAACCCAATCAACTTTTCTTTGTTCAGAATGATCCCAATTATTTAATAAATAATTGTTTGACCACTTATTATTTGGAAAAAATTTAGTTAATAGTGAATACCTATTAAACAAAAACGTTTTAAACGAGGGGAAGGATCTACAAGATAATTGAATAGTATTGCCATCACCATCATATACACATGGTCCTACTATACCAATGAAGGGATTTACATCTAAAAACTTTAACATTTTTTCAAATGCATTATTTAGTAGCTCTGTATCTGGATTTAATAAAAGAATATATCTCCCTTTACTTTTCTTTATTCCTTGGTTATTCGCATAACTAAATCCAAAATTATTTTTATTTTTAATATAATACACTTCTGGATAATTATCTTCGATTGTTTTTATGGAATTTTTTGAATTATTATCAATTAAAATAAGTTCATAACTAATTGCCTCTGTAAATTCGAAGATTGATTCCAAACATAACCTTAAATAGTTATTTGCATTATAGTTAACAATAATTATGGATAAATCTACGCTCTTTTCAAATACCATCTCTTTCAAAAATCATTTAATTTTTAAATATAGCTTAACAATGTTATTTAATTGTCATTATAAAAAACATCCTCGTATACTCTTAATGTCTCTTTTGCAGTTTTCTCCCATGAATATTGACTGGCTCTTTTTAATCCTAATTTTGATAACTTCTGATTTAAGTCCCTGTTGATAATTACTTCACATATTGCCTGACTTAATCTCTCGATATTATTTGGCTCCACTAAAAGTCCTGCATTTTTAACTATCTCTGGTAGTGATGAAACGCTTGAAGAAATAACGGGAACACCACATGACATTGCTTCTAACACCGGAATTCCAAATCCTTCATAAATCGAAGGATATACAAACAGGTCTGCTGCGTTATAAAGTAGTGGCAATTCATTTTCTGAAACAAAGCCGATAAAGATTACCTGATCATTGATCTGTAAATCGTCTACTAATTTAAATAGTTTCTTATAATCCCACCCTTTTTCTCCTGCGATGACTAACTTATGCCCTATTTTTTCATTATTTATAGCTAAATGGTATGCTCTTATCAGATTATGAATATTTTTCCGTGGTTCTAAAGTACCTAAATAAAATATAAACTTATCAGAAGTTTTATACTTCCTTTTAACGTCATTAAGTAACTGCACATTCCTTATAACACGAAATTTGGAATTCACTCCTAGTGGTATAACTCTCAGCTTTTCTTTGCTTATATTAAGAAGGGCATGAATATCTTTGGCTGTATTATCAGAGACGCTTATTATTAAATCGGCTTTTGCCGCACTTGTTGGAATCATCTTTTTAAATATAATTCTTTTATAATAGATATGCATTTCGGGGAAAAGGAAAAATGTCATATCATGAAATGTGACGACTTTTTTACATTGATTTAGCATGATTGGTATCGTATAATGAGGTGAATGAATTAAATCAATTTTATATTTTTTTATATATCTAGGTAAAATTAGCTGTTCCCATATTAATCTTATGAGTTTTGAATTTACATTGCATTGTATAAATTTAAAATTATCCGTCTCTAATCTAAAAAACGCCAAATCTTCTTTTTTTATAAAAATATAATATTCATTTACATAATCAAATTTTTCCAACTCACTTATTAGGCTTAAAATATAGGAAGATACTCCTCCTTTTTTTGTGCCCGTTGGTATAGCCGTTGCATCAATTGCTATTTTCAACTGCACCTCGGCTTTTAGTTTTATATGATTTCATAATAATGCCCTTAAGGCTAACAATAGCCGCCATTATAAACCACACATGTGAAAATGATAATGTTTCTATAGCCAAATACTGTATTAAAATACCTACTCCTGAAGCTAACAAACCAATACTCGCAGAATTCCAATATGGATAATTCCTTGTTAATTTAATAATATATTTGGATTCTTTATATAAGTAATACACTATTAAACAAAAAATGCAAAATCCAATGATTCCTAATTCAGATAATACTCTGAGGTATATGTTATTACTTATAGGCCAAACTTCTTTTTCTATTCTTGCATTTGAAGGGCGAAAGTCATTATAGTAAAATCCATAATTACCAAGTCCAACTCCCAAGACTGGGAAATATAATGCCATTTTACCTGCAGCCTTGTAGGAATTTAGTCTTGTAATATTTGAGATATCTTCAACATTTGTTATTTGATTTATTCTTGCCCAAACAAAAGCAAAAGAAGAATTTATCGGTATACCCAACAATGTTGAATTAAAAATTCCAAAGACGAATAGCATAAAAACAATTCCAACAACAGTTTTAAAAAATAGCCTCTTAAGAATAATTTGGTTTCTTAAATACCAAATTATTATTGATAAGGATCCCAAAATTGCTAAATACCCCCCCTTTGAGAAAGTAAGAATAAATGCAAGCGTATTTACAACAAGAAAAAATAAGTGCAAGATTCTAATTTTTGGGTTCTTATAAATTCTTTTTATTAAAAATATAATTTGAAGTGGAATTATGCATATTAAATAGTTGCTAAACATTGCTGGTTCAGGTGTTGTTGATCTAATTCTTAAGATATCTACAAATGAAGAACCTAGAAAAAGCTTGCTATCGTGTGCTGTTAGTATACCAACATTAGATGAAAATATATTTGTATATGGAAGTTTAAAATAGTAACCAACAAATTGATATAATCCATAACAGGAAACGAGAAATCCTGAGATAAATAGAATATTTATGCAGTTTTTAAACCTATCTTTACTATTCAAAAATATAACAATTACAAAATACATACAAACCATTATAAACAATTGCATCAATTGTTTAAATGTTTTTACAAATGGTTTTTCATCTAAAAACTCAGTAACAGGAATAAAAAATGACATTAACAAAGACAATACAGCAATAAAAAATAATAGGATGATGAATATGTTAACCTTACTTTTAACTATTAATATTTTATTTTTTGAAAGAAGTACATCTATTATAAGAACACAAACTAATAATCCTGTAAACAAATAACTAAGTTGAAAACCAGTTCCCAAATTTACATTTAATAAAGTATTTAATATTCCAAGCCCAATAAATGGTAAAGAAAAAACATAAAGATAAAGTAATTTCTCGGATTTTAGAAACATAAAAATAGAAATCAGTAAAAGTGGTAATAGTAATAAATATTTGATATTAACTTGAAAGATAAAGATAAAAACCACGCTTAAAATTATTGGCCATATAAAGTGATTTAGTTTAATTAAAAAATTATTCATTTTTATTGCGACAGAAAAATTAGCGAAATTAAATAATATCAAATATTGAAGAAAGTTAGTAACCTGATTTCTGTAACAACTGGGATAAAGAACCTTTATTAAAATTTAATGTAAAAAAATCATAAATAGCAAACTTGAACGCCCTCAAACTTAATAATTTTCTTTTTAAAATTAATTGGAAGATTCTTTTAAAAAATGATAATAGGACCGCAATAACAGAAAATGGAAGCCATTTTTTCTTTACATTCTTTTTAATAAAAAGCAACCGATTTCTAATTTGAAAATATACGCTCAATGGAGAATATATTGAGCCAATTGACATAGATTCCTTGTGATGGACAACTGCCTTGGGAACATAAATACAATCATATCCCGCGTTTTTTGCTCTTACACAATAATCAGCATCTTCAAAAATATTGAAATAATCTGTATCAAAGAATCCAATTTTATTAAAGACTTCAGCTTTAATAACCATTGCACATCCAGAAATAAAATCCACGAATTTTTCCTTATCATACTGACCTCGATCTACTTTTCCATATCCAAGCATTACTGTTCTTCCCAATAAACTATTTAGTTTAGAACCTCCAAACCAAATCTTTCTATTTTCTGGATCTCTATTATAGAAATATATTTTAGGCGATAATAAGCCGACCTTCGGATGTTTCTCTGCTACTTCTACTAAAATATTCAAGGCGTCCTTTTCAATTATTGTATCACTGTTTAGCAAAAATATAATGTCATCACCTTTTTTTACAGCATATTTCATTCCAACATTGCATCCTCCAGCGAAGCCAAGATTTTCGTTGATCTCAATAAGTGTTACAGAATCAAATATTTTTTTTATCTGATTTACAGAGTCATTATTTGAGCCATTATCTACAACCACAACATCAAAATTCGGATAATCTACACAAGATACTGATTCCAAGCACTCTACAGTATCTTTCCAATTGTTCCAGTTTAGAATGATAAAAACAACTTTTGGGTAAAATCTCTTCGCCATTCCAAAAATGAGTTTACTATACACAATTTTTTTATGCGTATTTAATTAATATTAAGTCTATTTTTGAAACATCTTTCCAATTTATTAACAGCCTTTTCCCAAGTGAATTGTTTAATATGATTATAACCTGCGATAGATAATCTCATCAACTCATCAGGATTGTCTAATAAATAGATAATGTTTTCAGCCATCTTTTCAACATCTTTAGGTTTATTTACTAATACTGTTTTTCCCTTCACAGCATAATCATGAATACCTCCAACTTCTGTAGCAACAACAGCACATTTACATGCCATTGCTTCCATCGGTGGAATTGAGCAACCTTCAATCCAACTGGGGAGAATAAAAATATCAGATGTACTATACAATTCCCTTAATTTTGAAATACTTGGATTTTGATAAAAATATCCGTATTTATTAACATCAGGACCTCGTTTCACACCAAACATAACCAATTCAATTTCAGGATGCTTCTTTTTTGCTATTTCGAAGGCTTTTAAACCATCAGCAGACCCTTTCAATTCTAATGGACTATACATCATTAAAATCTTTTTCCTATCATTCAACACTTTTTTCTCATTGTAAAACTTATTAAAATCAACTCCATATGTCACTACAGCATCTACTTTCTGGTTGAATTTATGCTTAATTATCTTTTTAAGCCAATTTGAAACAACTATTTTATTTAAAGGTAATTGATAGCTCTTATTTATTGTTTCTATTGGACCGCGCCAGGTTTCATAACCTTGAATAAAATAAAATTTTTTACCTTTTTTATCTGTTAATTTATGAACCGCATAAGCGGTAGGCCATGCTGTTGCGACAACAATATCAGCATCTTCAATAAATTTATTGGAAATCCGTGGTATTCTTATTATTTTAGCCTTGAGATCAAACCAATTTACTTTTTTACCTTGTTTAATATTTGCTAACAATCCTCTCAATTGCCAATAATTGCCGCTAATACTAACTAACTTATCTCCAAATCTAAATGGAATCAGTGGGTGAAATATTAGAACCTCATATCCTCTATCTACTAGATGGTTAGCAAATTCAAAAACTATCTTTACACCACCCGTTAAGAATTTAAATGGTAAAATAAAAGTAATTTTCATAAGACAACATTGAGTACATAATTTTTTAAATATTATGTTTTTGTTTATAAAATAGCAGAGGCTAATTTAAAAATTTTTGGATTAAACTTTACTTTTTCTAAAATCAATACTCTGTCTTCTTCATCCCAATATCTTGCTTTTTTCAATGACCACACCACAGCAGGAAAAAATATAACACAATTCATTACCATCAAAATAAAAAATTCAAATCTGGTCTCAAGTAACACCTGTCGAGCAATAATAAAGTTTAAAGAATACAGGATTCCTATCCCCAAAAATGAAATCAAAAAAGGTTTTAAATAAATCCTTGTGGCTAACTCTATAAATGAAAAACTATATAATCGATGAAATTGATAAATGAAATAAATCGAACCAATAATTACAGAAATAGGCGTCGCAATTATGACGCCAGAAAATCCATAAGATTTGACCAATATTACGCCAAGGAATATGTTAAAAACCAAACTGATCAAAGCATAGCTGGTTTCGTAAAATGGTTTGCCAATTCCCCTTACGATCATCACCCCCACACCGGTTAGTAGATTGATGAAAACTGCACACATGAGAAGACGTGCAACAAAAATCGATTTTTCATATCCAATTCCCATCCATAAATTGATAATTAAATTTGTAAAAGCGATAAGGAAAACTAATACTGGGAACGTAAAGCAAGCGATGTATTTGTTTCCTCGCTCATAAAGCTTTAAAATAGACTCTTTTTTCCCTGATGCGTCCAGTTCAGATACAGCAGGAACCAGGGCAGAGAGTGCCAATCCTAAAATCATCTGGCTGAAAAGAGATATTTTCTGATCAATCTCATAGGCGGCGACCAATGACAAATTTAAAAAATATCCGATAATCGTTTTATCAGTCTGCAGGTTGACTAAATTCGCAATACTGCTGATTTGCATTTTGATTCCATAGGATAAAATCATTTTAACTTGTTTGAAATTAAAATAATTTAATCTAAATTTCAGACTTTTGAAAATTTTTTTTGAATAAAAAATCGACGCCATGCTAACAAGAACTATTTTTATTCCTTGATTGACAATCAATCCTTTCAATCCATAGCCATAGCGAAGAACAACAAAAACGCCAATCACGTAAATTATGGAACAAATAACATTTATACAGTTCGTAATTTCCATCCTCTGCAATCCTTTAATTATTGCCTGGAAAACTCCGAACGTGTTGTTTAAACCAAAAATGATTGCAGCCGTTACAAAGACAAAAATTGACTCGCTTGTTAGGTGAAGCGGAATATTAAAAAAGTTGATTAATTCGCTTTTTAGCAATATGACTATAAAAATCAAAAATAAAGAAAAAATTAACATAAAGAAAAAGCCAGCGACTAAAGCCTTGTTAAAATTTTCGTACTCCTTTTTTATGTAATATTCAGAAAAATATTTAACGAAAGCATTCCCTGTACCGAAATCCAAAGCTGTAAAAATTCCGAAAATAACCGAAACTAAAGCCCAGATGCCAAATCTCTCAGTGCCCAATTTTAATAAAATATATGGGATGATAACAATTTGTATTCCTGTTGTAAAAATATTACCAAGGGCATTGAATATCGTATTTTTAAATATCTTATCTGAAATTTTATTCATTTGTTAATTAACCTTTTCAATAATTTAGCCCTAAAGAAATCCATACACGATGAGCTTTTGAATTCACTCGCTGGTTTTTTTTAACAAGTACATTTTCCGAATTCGAAAATCCATATTTTGCTTTCACATAACACTCCCTAAACAACTCATACGAACAACTAATACCGACCGATTGATTTGTCTCTAATTCGCCGTCTAAAAACTTCACATACAAATCATCTCCATCACTGTGCGGTTTATCAGCATCTCCGCCAATATTTTTTTCTGACGGATTCGCCCCATGTCGCCAATACTCGGTAAATAATCCTAATTTTGTATACCTCGAAACATGATAATTT
>SMTZ1_10007873_pt1 | contig 12215 bp, 6 predicted proteins | sample DeeMarSWOR136_30_FD_25667 | JGI IMG/M metagenome (IMG submission 25667) | reverse complement strand
TCCCAAGGTGCTTCCGGCATCATAGGCAGCGGAGACGCCCCGAACCTTGACGACGCCCATCCCGCTGCCACGTACCAGGGTTCCTGTACTAACAGCAGGCCGGAAACCACCAACAATCTCGGTTATGCACTTTTGAAGAACGGCGCAATTGCGACCGTCGGCGCAACACGCCTCTCCTGGTATTATGTTGGCCAGACCGACTTCACCAATACCTCAAGTATAGGAGGGATAGGCTACCAGTACGCCCAAAGACTCGTCCAAAGGCAATCATGCGGCCAGGCCCTGTATGATACCAAGGAGGCGCTGAGTCTGTGGCCCAAGAACTATTACGTGATGACCCTCTACGGCGACCCATCGGTTGTACTTTTCGGTCCTCCTCCTGATTTGACCATCTCTCCCACCGATACCTTCTATCAGGTCGGTTACTACGGTCTGCCTCTGGATCCCATGTCCCGAAGTTACACCCTGACCAACAATAGCCTTGCTCCTCGTGACTGGACCGCCACCACCAACCTTAATTGGCTGGATGTCCCGGCCGCGGGGACCATCCCCGCCCAGGACTCAGTGACCATTGATGTCGTATCGACAGCTCAATGGTTCGATTGGCGCGTGGGTGAATACTCCGGAGGTCTGACCTTCGTGGACGTAACCGGCGGTGCGGAGCATCCTCGCCAGGCGACTTTGGTGATCCGCCCCAGGGTGCTTATGGGCCACTGGAAGCTGGATGAGACCGCCGGCACGACCGCCCATGACGCCAGCGGCAATGATTACCATGGAACTCTTGAAGGCGAATTCTCATTTGATACCCACTCCGCCGACGGCCAATTTGGCGGCGCCCTTGACTTCGGTGACATCAACGACTGCGTTAATACCGGCAGGACGCCCGCCGACCTCGGTCTATGCGGCAACGTCCCAAGGACCGTCACCGCATGGGTTTACACACGTAGCTTCAATGATGGCGGCATCTTCGAGATGGGACGCCATTCCACCGGCTGCGACTTTTCACTTAGAACGGAAAGCAACTGGAGCCAGTGGCGCGTCCAGTACTGGGGAAGCAGCGATATCGACTTCACCTATGACGCAGCCAACAAGTGGGTCCACTTCGCCCACGTGCACGATGGCTCAAGAACCAGAATATACGCCAACGGTGTCGTCGTCGTGAACGAACCGAGGATATTAAGCACGGGCGATACGAAGACCTTCACCGTCGGCCGGTGGCAGGACTCCTATTTCGACGGCCTTATTGACGATGTCCGCATCTACAGCTATGCCCTGGATATTGACGCGATCAGAACGGTCATGGGCGGCGGCCGCGCCGAAGCCCCCTCTCCATTTGACTCTGCGATAGACGTGCCTCAGCGGGCCATTTTGAACTGGGCCGCCGGAGCTACCGCCCAGGCGCACGATGTCTATCTCGGAACCAGCCACGACGCCGTCCTCAATGCCACAAATGTGTCCCCGCAGTACAAGGGACGCCAGACTGAGGCCTCGTATGTTCCCTTCCTGGATACGAACACACCCTATTTCTGGCGAATCGACGAAGTAGTCCCCGGCCCGAGACCCGGCTCCACAAAGACCGTCCCCGGAAAAACCTGGAACTTCGTCACCGGGCCGACCGCCGGCACCCTCACCCGCGAGGTTTACACCGGCATCACCGGCAACGCCGTCGCCGACCTGACAAATCACTCACTCTATCCCGACTTCCCCGCCATACGGGACGAAATACCCAGCTTTGAGACGCCGACTGACTACATGGACAACTACGGAACCCGAGTCCATGGTTTTCTCCTGCCCGCCGAATCCGGCAACTACACCTTCTGGATCGCAGGTGATGACAACTGTGAACTTTGGCTGAGCACGGACAGCAATCCCTCTAACCAGCGCAAGATCGCGGAAGTCCCCGGCTATACCGACCCCCGCCAGTGGGACAGATACACCCAGCAGCGCTCTGCTCTGATCTCTCTCAACGCGGGCCAGCCATACTATGTCAAGGCCCTCCACAAAGAAGGCACCGGCGGTGACAACCTCGCCGTCGCCTGGCAGGGCCCCGGCATCTCTCAGCAAGTCATCGCCGGCCGCCACCTCGCCCCCTACGACACCGAGCTGCCCATCCCCGATCCGGTCACCTGGCACGACCCTCCGCACCCGACTTCCTGTACATCCGTCTCCATGACCGCAGACCCGGCCCTCGATCGAAGTGGCGTCCAATACTACTTCGCCTGCACCTCAGGCCACGACAGCGGCTGGCAGAATAACCCCACCTACCAGGACTCCAACCTCGAACCCAACACCGCATACGTCTATACCGTAATCGCAAGGGACAAGAACCCCAACCAAAACACAACCGGTCCCTCACAACCATATCCCGTAAGGACCTTCCTCGCCGCAGATCTCGAACCCGATAGCGACGTCGATTTTGCCGACTTGGCCGCCCTTGCTCCCTCCTGGCGGCAATCCAACTGTGGCGATTGTGCCGGCGCCGACCTCACCGGGGACGGCAATGTTGACTCCGCCGACCTGGCCAAATTGGCCAGCGATTGGCTTGCAGTCGTTCACCAGCCCCCGCCGCTGCCCGGCCCCGCAACGAATCCCTATCCGCCCAACGGCGCAACCGACGTCAGTCTCACTGCTGACCTGACGTGGGCCACCGGCCTGGGTGCAGAATCCCACGATGTCTATTTCGGAACAGCCGATCCGCCTGCCTTCATACAGAACCAGGTCTCCACAACGTTCGACCCCGGCAATATGGCAGGGGTCACTACCTACTTCTGGCAAATCCATGAGCGAAATGCCGGCGGTGCGGCCCCCGGCTCAACCTGGTCCTTCACCACCCAGCCGAAGGTCAGGGCGTGCTTGGCCGCGGATACGCTCGTCTGGATCGAGGGCAAACTGCTGCTCATCTCCGCCGTCACTCCCGGACAAAAGGTCGGCAGGCAACACGGCCCTCTTCGGGCCGGCTCACCTCAGATTGAGAGTATCGATGAGCACGCCGGAATGTTTGACTGCTACGACATAGTCCTCGAAGCTGGCAGCCGCATTACCGTCGCCGACTCACACTTGTTCTTGTCTGATACCGGTAAATGGCTGCGTGTCCAGAATCTGCGGCCCGGCTGTAAACTGCAATCGTTAACCGGCTCGATTATCGTCAAGAACATCGTCCGACGACAGACGCCCTACATCGGCAAGGTCTATAATCTGAGAGTGAGAAACTCCGACCGCTATTTTGTAGGCGCCGATGCGGTGATTGCTCGCGACTACTGATATGCTGGCCCATTCGCGAGCATAGAAAGCTACTTTCGCGCGAACAAACTCCCTGGGAGCTGCTTTATCAGGCCCTTAAGTCGCAGCGATATCAAGGCAGCATTGACCTTACCGGCTTGGCGATTCGTATCCGCGATTATCTGCTCTAAATGCAGCGGTTCTTTGCCCAAACAACCGTAGACCGTCCTTTCATCGTCATTGAGCTTAAACTGGCTCGGTTCGAACAGAGGCGCCTCGACCTTCTCCTTTGCCTCTTTTGCCGCGAGGCCTGCCGAGTCCTTCAGTTGTTCGCCGATATAGCCCAGCGCCTCCATAACGTCGTCAACCGACTCGATAAGTTTTGCGCCCTGTTTTATCAATTGGTGGCAGCCCTTGCTCAGTGGTGAATCGATCTTGCCCGGCACGGCCATCACCTCACGATTGTTCTCCAGAGCAGCCCTGGCGGTTATTAGCGCACCGGAGCGGTAGCCGGCCTCGATCACGATTGTCCCGAGCGACAGGCCGGCTATCATTCGGTTGCGGGGCGGAAAGTTCTCGGCCAGAGGCTCATAGCGAAGCGGCAATTCACTGATGCAGGCGCCGGATTCGGCTATGAGTTCAAACAGCCTCTTGTTTTCCGGCGGAAAGACGTTGGCAAGGCCGCAGCCCTGAACGGCAATGGTCCTGCCGCCTGCCGATAGCGCACCCTGGTGCGCAGCCGTGTCGATGCCGCGGGCCATTCCGGAGCAAATCGTAAAGCCGGCGGAGCTCAGGAAATGAGCAAGGCGGGAGGATTGCTCCTGGCCATACAGACTGCAACGCCGCGAGCCGACTATCGAAATGCATAGACTGTCCCGGCGGGTAAGCGTGCCTTTGATATAAAGGACGGGCGGCGGGTCGTAGATCTGCTTCAGCACCGGGGGATAGCGCTTGTCCTGCAAGTGGATGAGCCAAACGCCGAGTTTCTCGGCCAGTTCAAGCTCAGCGCAAGTGTCGAATTTGTCGCGGGTGCCGGCGATTTGTTCAGCGGTCTTGGGACCAATCCCATCGATCCGGGCCAAGGCGCTGGCGGAGACGCCTAAGGCCTTATCCGGTGAGTCAAAATGCTTTATGAGCCTGGCGAAGGTCGCCGGCCCGACGCTATCGGCCCGGATAAGCTTGAGCCATTTCTCGATGCCAACGGAATTGGGCGGTAGTTCCGGCATTGCTCCTCACTATTGCGACAAGTGACTATTTGGCAGGAGTTTATATGATAATCACGGAGGGTCAATAGAAAAATTGGTTACAGATGAGCAAGTCATTTGTGATTCCCTGTTGATGATAGCGGCAAGAAGTGTAGAATTGTGGAGCAAGCCCTTAGAGAAATAAGCAACTGCAGAGAGGAACTGCCGGCTGCGGATAGTCACCTGCGGTTTGTTACGGATGAGTTGAGATTGGGGTGCGAGATGGACAAAAAGAAGGAAATATCGCGCAAGATAACGGAAATCATTGGTGATCTGCCGCTTTTTCCACGTGACGTCGATAGGCTTCTGGCCACTGCGGTGAAACCCGCCGAGGATAATACAGAGATACTGCGGCTGATAGAGAGTGACCCTAAGCTCTCCAGCAAGCTGCTACAATTGGTGCGTTCGTATTTTGGCACGACTGACCACATCGAGACGATTGACGATGCAGTGTGCTGCGTTGGTGTGGAGCCGCTGGTGCAGCTGATCGGGATATCGTATGCGAGGGAGGCAATTCAGCAGGAGTTTCGCGCACTGACGTATTTGAATGAGTACATTGATCACTCTGAGGATATTGCCGTAGCTTGCAGTGCACTAACTGAGCTTGGGTCTCTGGCGAAAGAAGAACGCCAGGTGTATACGCTGGCGGGGCTTATCCACGATGTGGGACGGCTGGCCATCATCGTGGCCAGTAACAGGACGAGCGCGCACGTATTGGGGACACTGTGGGATAAAATGGTGTCGGTTGTTCACGATGAGAAGGCGAGCCTGGGGACCAACCACTGCGATGTAGGCGTGCGGATCTGCCGCAAGTGGAATTTCTCGCCGCTTATTCAGGAGGCGGTTCAGAGACATCATACGCCGCTGGTTAACGGCGACTTCAGCTATCCGGGTGCGCTGGTGTTCATTGCCCATTTCCTTTCGGCAAGCGACCCGAGCGGAGACATCCTTTCAAGCCTGTCGGCCAGTGACGTCCTGAACCGGCTGAAGCTGAGCGAAACTGATTTTGACAAAGCAAGAAAACTGTACAAATCACGCACCCACTGAGCCTCTTGCAAGAGCTCAGAAAGGCTGATATAGACAATAATGACAAAAGCGGCAAAAGAGGAGCCTGCATTTGATGGTAAGGGAAGGGTTAACTTGGAGGCTGAGTCGTATGAAATTGTGGCGTATGATACTTGCCGGTGTGGCGTCTTGTCTGCTCACGGGGGCCATTCCTGTTTATTCAGACCAAGAGTGGCGGCAGTTCAAATACGATTGTCGGCACTCCGGGAATGTACCCGGCAGGAACATAAGCATGCCCCTTGGCCTGGTAGGGGCGGCTGCGTTAAGCGATGCCATCTTCACCGCGCCAGTGGTTGCAGATGGACGCGTTTATGCGGTTGATGGATCGGGAGTTGCTTTCTGTATCGACATCGGTACGCTGAGTGTAATTTGGAGGTTAGCGACTGGCGGTGGTGAAGCTAACTGCAATAATGTGTCATCACCAGCCCTTGCGGAAGGCTTCCTTCATTTCGGCACGATGGCAGGGTCTTATTACGTGCTGGATGCAACTAAGGGAGAAGTGGTTGAAGAGATACGATGCGACGAGCCGATTCTTGGTTCTCCGGTAGTGGCGAATGACCGGGTGTATTTTGCCACGCTTGGCTGCCGTGTCCATGCCCTCGAACCAGACGGAACCGTCTGCTGGACCTGGGACTTCGTCAAAGAGAGACTCGGCTTTGCCGCAGATCGCTGGAGCGGCCAAGATTGGCTAACCCACAAAGGCGGACGTGTGACGCCGAACGAGCAGTTCTGCTGTTCGAGAGACCTGGCGGCATACGGCAAGACGCTGGTTATCCCTGCTGGCGGGTCAGTTGTCTGGTTGGAAGACACGGGGGATAGTGCCGAGGTACGGGCGGTGCAAGAGCCTCGCAACGTCACGCTCGGGTTGAGCATCGGTGAAGACGGGGCCGTCTATAGGCAATGGACTCTTCTGGACAACGGCGGGAGGGTAGATGTGCTGAGAGCTCGTGACGGGAAGGTGGAAAGTGACTACGTGCGCGGAACCAGAACCAGCACCGCGGGCGGGCTGCTGAGTTTTTGCTCGGTCAGTTTGCGGGATGAACATGTTTATAGATGCCGGCCGGAAGAAGGCTTTAGTTTGTGCAGGCATGCTCCGGGCAGCGAGGAAGCGGAATATCTGGGGGGCTATCCCTCTATCGCACCACCAATACTTCTTCGCGATGATGCCGTTTACGGTGGCTTGGACGGAAATCTCTACGTCGTGCCGCTCTCGGGAAACGGCAAAGTGTGGTCGTTTAAGACGGCTTTCGGCAAAGCCATATCGGCCCCGGTTGCCGTGTGTGATGGACGGGTGTATTTCGGCTGCGAAGACGGGTATCTGTATGTCCTGGCCCCAAAAGCGACAGCGGAACCGCCTTCGAGAGACCTTGAACTCTGGAAGGTTCGCAGCGCCCTAACAAGTAGGCTTGCTGCTCCGCAATACGACCGCTTTACAAGCTTCGGCAATTGGGCAAACACAAACGTTGACGAGCAGGGGATTAAGCCGCCTTTTGAAATCAAATGGATTCGTCGTTTCGAAGGGACAACCAAGCACTTCTCCACCTTTGGGGGAGGCCGGATGTACACGCATACCGCCGAGGGGCAAATCTTCGCCGTCGAGCAGGAGACGGGACGGCTGTTATGGAGACGCTATTTCCCGGGCGTCCACATCTGTTACACGTCACCGCTCTATCATAGTGAACGCCTGTTAGTCCCCCAGGCTGGACTGGGGCAATGCCGTCTGCGCTGTCTGGATGCGGCGACAGGCAACTTGCTGTGGGAGGCACCTTTTGCCGGCTCGCCGAGTTGGAATAGACAGCAGCCTCCCGTAGTGCACAAGAACCTGGCTATTTATATGTTCGGTACGGGCAGATATGGTAAGTACGCTCCGGAAGAGGATGAGCAGAAGATAGAATGGCTTTTTGAGCACCAGAACAATCCGAGCTTTCCGAAAAGCCATAGGCCCCTGTTGCGGGCATACGATATGGATACGGGCAAAGAGGTATGGACACGGGATTTCTCGATGTTCGGCTCAGGGGGCGATGATGCGGGCGTGTGTCTGATGGATGGTACGCTTTACTACTCATGTTATTTTGGGCATTCGGCCAAGGATAAGAGAGACCTTCCGAGCGCAAAGGGCATCACTGCTGCTATTAAACCGGAGACCGGACGAGTTATCTGGCTGACGACCAGGTACTTCGTCCACGGCGGCTGCACCATCTGCGGAGAGAATGGACGTCTTTATCTGGGCGGGTACAACAAGCTCGAAGGCGGTAACAGTCTCGTGTGGTGCATCGACGCACGGGACGGCTCGTTGATCTGGAAGTCCGAGCCGGTTCGCGAGGCCATACACGTTACCACCATAGGGCCGAGATTCTTGTTTGTTCACGCTCAATATAATAATGGCTTCTTGTTGGATAAGAATACCGGCAAAATACTCAGCACGCTCACCCAGGGCTACAAATGCACCCGCTTCACCCTTTCCGAGCCTTACCTGCTCGGTTCCAACATGGACGTATATGACCTATCAGAAATGGATAACATCAAGCTCCTATCTTCGGGGCCGCGTCTGGACCCCAGTGAGTGCGTCGGCGCGGTCGTATCCAATGGCCGCATCTTCTACACCTGTCATGGCGGCGGCCTGCAGGCCTGCCAGGTATGTGGACCGCAAGCACCTTCGCCTTAGATCTTGACGAACGTCTTCTTGCGATACATCCAGAAAAGAATCAGTCAGACCGCAAGGACTCCAGCTACTGCCCGTATGAGATGCATGGTCCCATATTGTTGGAGGTATCAGTGACAGAATCAGGTTGCGGGAAAAAAGGGAAAGAATTCTCAGTTTTTGTTCGGTTTTTGTTTGGGTTTTCCAGAGCACCTTGCCGATAGAAACACTTACCGTCAAGTGTCCATTGCATGTTTGGCAAAGATAGGAAGAAAAGTCATGGCTGAGATAGACAGGACAGCCGAGCCACTCTGCAGGTTCGGACCCGGCGGTGACTTCGTCACTATTTGGCAGCCAGAGGTATCAGAATCTTCCCGGTCGTCAAACCGGCTGATGAGACTGTTGACTTCGATAGTTGAGACACTACCGGTGCTATTTGGCTTAGAATGTAGTGGTGTTTCGGCACATACGGGCAGAGTCACTGCTGCTAATGAATCTACTGTTTGTCATAAGGAGGAAGCAGACGATGCGGTTACCAGTGGCAAAGCAGGGAATAAAGTTAACGCCGCGTCAACTACAACTGCTGCGGATGGTGGCCTATTGCCAGGAGAACCGATGTTATTCCCCGACCATAGCAGAATTGGCCTGCGAATTAGGCATCAGCCGAAGCACCGTATTCGAACACATCGCCGAACTGCGAAAAAAAGGTTTGCTATCAGGTTATCCGAACATGGCTCGCTCTTTGACGCCGACTTCAAGAGCGCGAGAATTGCTTAGCTGCCTTGCCGATCAACAATACAATCCCTATCCCGGCGACGCCACAGGCATACCCCTATCCGGCAAAGTAGCTGCTGGTGTGCCGTTGGAGGCTGTTGAGAACGTAGAGTATCTATCATTAAATTCCTGTTTTGGCAGCCGCGACGACATATTTGCCCTTGAAGTTAAAGGTGACAGCATGGTTGATGCGGATATTCGCGATGGCGATTACGTGATTTGTCGGCGAACCAGCGTCGCTGACGACGGGCAACTGGTTGTCGCTATCGTGGACAATGAAAATGCGACGCTCAAGAGATTCTACAAGGAGAAAGATCGGGCTCGATTACAGCCTGCCAACGATAACTATCAGCCATTTTACTCAGACGACTGCCGAATCGAAGCTGTTATCATAGGGTTGGTAAGAAGACTTTAGCTGAGGCAGATCGGCCCTTCGCCCGCCGCTGGTTGGCTTGTTGGTGGACGGACTGGCTGTCGGGTAGTGGTTAGATACGACGGCCAAGAGCTGTGCCAGGTATAGCAGTAAGCTCCTGTTTTCGCCGTGCCAATATGACCACTGGAACCGGATTACAGAGAAAACATAAGGCCAGCCATATGTGATCAACCTGGCTCGGCCATTTTGGATCGCAGGTCCTTAATATGCACAGGACAATTCTCAAAGGTATTACCTTTCATAATGATCCGCTCGGCTTCTTCACTGATGCGAATGCCTATTTGCTGGCCTTTGCTTGCACTATTTTCTAATCTTGTGTTGCGAATGGTGATGTCTTGCGTTTTGCCCTGGATGTCGATCCCTATTCCGAGTGTCTTCGTGCCATTATCACGAATAACACATTTCTCGATCAGGTTACGGTGGCCACACCGAAATTCGTTAGCCTCCTTTCGGAAGAGGATCCCCACTTCACCATTACGTTCGATTGTGCAGCCCCTTATTATGTTATCTGTGTCGCGGTGCCCGATGCTGATTCCATATCTCTCGTTCTCCGATAGAATGCAATCTTCCACAAGCCCGTCAGAAACACTCCAGCAGAAGAAGATGCCCAGACTATTGGCTTTTGCCTCGCAACCGCGGAAGATAGGCCGCTGGGAGCCACTTCCCGGATGGAATCCGAGATCGGCGTTATTTATGGCTTTACAGTTCTGGAACTGAATATCATCGCAGACCTGGAAACTGAAACCGTCGCCATTGTAGTTTCGGGCAATAACGTTCTTGAAGCGCCACCCATTGCAGTGCTGGATGAAGACAGCGCCGGCGAAGTTGCCGTTGATGTGCTCATTCCTGTTGCGGTTGCCGTCGAGCACCATGTCTTCCACAAGAACGTTCTCCACGTTTTCAGCGGTAAGGATAGGGAAAATAGTCGCAGCCGTGGCATCTTTGTCTATCCAAAAGTTCTCTTTGGTCAGCCGGTCCAAAAAGACAACATTTCCATGGATGGCAGTGACCGTGGCACGCAGCACATCATATTGCCAGTCTCCTGCTCCTGTTTTTGATCGGAGCATTATTCCTCCTCCGGGTACGAATCCGTTTACTGGAGCGTGCCCCCACCCATACGGTTCAGGTATTCTACGCCGGCCTGGATGACCTTGTCGTCCTTGCCCTGCAGGTCTCCTTCGGTCTGACCGACAGTCAGGACCAAATCCTGTTGATTTCGTATCGGACGATTGGTTGATATCAACAGTCGTCTGGTCGCAATCTCTGGGCCATGTGTTTCTACGCCGGCATTCAGAAAAGCTGTAGAGTAGATGAGCATATTGAGAACAAGCGACGCTGTCATAAGACTCCTCAGAAATCTTACTTTGTTTTCCCACATGATCGGCAAAATGCGGAGGTGATGAAAATAGAGCGAAGCAAAGAGAACCGGCACATGAGTTACCTGCCGATTGCCTTGCGCAAACCCCAGACCTTTACAGGTGCCAGGGACTCCTCATCGGGCGTGCCAACAGACAATTAGCTTCGCGGTCATCGAGGAACTGCTCCTTCGCCGGATCCCATTTAAGCTTACGCCGCAATCGACACGCAATTTCCGGAATCAGACCAAGGTAAGAAGCCTTGTGGCCTGCCTCCACCGAAGATATAGGGTCGCGCCTTGTTCGCACACAGTTGAGAAAATCTCCATGATGGCTGGTCGAATCGCCCAAGCGTATCTCATTCGGCTTGATTTTAACTTTCAACAAAGACGCCGGCTCAGCCCAAATGCCTCCGCGGTTGACATGAACCCAGCCTTTGTCACCCTCGAATTTGCATCCCTGTTTGTTAGGGTTACCGGTGTCCGTATAAGTCATGCGTAAGCCGTTCGCATAGATGAACTCAGCCTGCCAGTCGTTGATGTTGTCAGTGAAGCCGTCGTCGCGGTAGCTGCCTTTGCATTCGATTTCTACGGGCTCACTGCTGACCGCCGGACAACCCCAGTTGGCGATATCAAGATGATGGACACCCCAGTTGACGATGAAACCGGCGCTGTAGTCCCAGATCAGGTACCAGTCCGGCCATGCCAGATGGCCACCATTATAGGGTTTCATGGGAGCCGGACCGATGTACATATCGTAATCTAATCCTGGTGGAATCGGTTCCGCCGTCGTAGGCTGGTGATACGTCCGTTTGTACTCAGGCCCGGGAGCACCGACCTCGACTGTGTGGATTTCGCCAAGATATCCGTTTCTTGCCAGCTCACATGCGAAGCGAAACTTCCAGTCAGACCGCTGCTGGGTACCGGTCTGGAATACCCGTTCATACCTTCGTACGGCATCGCACATGACCTGCCCTTCGGCCACGGCCACACCGGTAGGCTTTTCACAGTACATATCTTTGCCGGCTTGTGCTGCGGCGACGGCAATCAAGGCGTGCCAGTGATCCTGGGTAGCGATCACCACCGCGTCAATATCCTCGCGTGCCAGCAGATCACGAAAATCGTTGTAAGCGGCACATCCCTGGTCGCCGTAATGCTGGTCAATGAGATTCTTAGCTTTTTGTCGGCGGCTCTCAACAACATCACAGACAGCGACCGTCCGAACTGCTGCATTGTTCAGGAATGCTTTTGTGTTATACGTGCCCTGACCACCCATACCGATGGAACCCATCACGATACGATTGCTTGGGGCCACACTCCTCGCTTTGCCTAAGGATGCTGAAGGAACAATGTAAGGAAATGTTACGGCACCTGCGGCCATTCCCATTCTCTTGAGGAACCCACGACGATCGATCTTTTTCTGTAGGGACATTTGCAATACTCCCAGAAACTGAACCATTCAGCCAATATTGTCGCCAATATCGT
>SMTZ1_10006017_pt1 | contig 12216 bp, 13 predicted proteins | sample DeeMarSWOR136_30_FD_25667 | JGI IMG/M metagenome (IMG submission 25667) | reverse complement strand
CTCTCTTCCTCTCAGTTGAATGCTCTCCTCTTGAGACTGTTCTCTTTGGTTCGGACACTTCGGGTCGCGAATTTGCCGCGCGGACTTTCTTCTTGGAGAGTGCATTGGGATCTGAACTCCTTTCTGTGACGTCGATTCTGTTTCTGGTGGGCTCTCTGTAGTTCGGCTCACGACGGCTGGAGTTCGTCTCTTGTCTCTCTGCCACGAGACGCCCAGGTTGCTCCTTAACCCACTTTCCGCCTGCAACATTTGCCTCCAAATAGCTGGGATAGCCGTTTCTCTCATCGGGCTTTCTCAGCCGGGAGAAGAAGCAGTCAGAGGCAACGAGGGTCCGTGCGTCTTCACGCTCTATAGGATGGCCTCCACGTCCAAGTGGGGTCCAGCCAACCCAGCCCGGTCCGTGCGACCAGGCAACCCATCCAGGGCCCCATACATTGCCAGGGATCCATACCCATCCGTAGTGGGGTGAGTATGCCCATCTTCCATAGTGAAACGGGACCCAGCCCCATGGGTCGTAAGAAACCCAGAACCACCCAAAACAGACACTCCAGGTCCACCTCCCACATCTGTATGGACGCCACCCAGCGCTGACTCTCGGTCGCCATACCCGACCGCAGTCGACCATCCAGACCCAATCACCGTATGTATCAAGATAATGTACCCCTATGCAGATATCCGTATGAATGTACCTTCGGCTCTCACAGTGAACGTAAGTGTATTCTTCACACCACCGGTCAAACCGGTCCTCTGCTTTTGTGTAGACCTTCGATGGGCGCTCCACCTCTCCTGAAGCACTGATCCACACAGCTTCGCCGGCATTTAGACACAATTCGTCGTATTCTCCTGCGACCCACACATCTCCACCATACGCGATGACCTTTGATGCACCACTCCGCCTCACAATAACCTTTGCCAACGATTCCTCGCCAATGGTGATAGAGCCACTCGGGGTCTCGACGTCTATCTGCATATCCCATCCTTTCAGTACCGGTGTACGCACCCTGACCACGCCGAACAAGATGTCTATGCCGCTCTTCCACTCTTCACGGTCTGAGTCCTTCTGGAGATACCTGACTCTGATTTCAGTGACCTCGTCCATCCTTATTAATGTCCCATTTTCAAGCTCGATCTCAGCGAAATCGTCTCCTCCGGTTTTGACGATATCGCCCCCTTCAACAAGTAGATTCGGGAGTCCATGCTCCCAGTCGGTCGAGCCAAGCTTTAATACTTCAACGTCCCCCTCTGTCCTGCTCAGTCTGCCGAAGCTTTCCCATTGGCCATTTACACCGTGGGCGAGGACGATAGACAAAGACAAGGCCAGCCACCTAAACATGATACACCCCCTTCTTAATCCCCAGAAATATGGAGTCATAAATGGAGACTGCGCTGATTAAGGACTGTTTCGGCACAAAGGCTACCACGTTCTTGATCACGATTGATCTTCTGTTCACGCCAGCCTCCCCTCATTTAACGACTTCTTCATTCCTTCTATAGAGCTGACGCAGCGGAAAGCTCAAATGTTGCAGGCTTCCTGTAGTCGCTCGCCCCATGGTTCTCCCGGAATACTCTCACCAAAAGAGAGATAGAGAGAGAGGAGTACTTTGCAAATGGTGAGACAACCTGTCGCCAAGCTTCAATGCTGGACTTGTCGAAAGAGAGATTTGCGGCACGCCACGACCCCTGGATCAGAGGAGGTGCGGAATGGTTCCAACTGCTCTTTCTTTTTAAGTATCGAGTAGACGACTGCGTTGACATGTGCGCGCCGTTCCGGGTCACTGATGTTTTCGAGGATAGAGACGAGCTTTTCTGCCTCCTCGCAGACGGATTCCATTTCGCCAGTCCGACAGAAACGCTGCATCAGGTTCAGATACGGCATGTGGTTCTCCGGATCACAGTGGGAGGCAGTACGCCATAGATTGACTGCTTCGTCATATCTCATCTCGTCCTCCAAGAGCGATCCGAGACACACAAGCACGATGGAGACCTCTTTCAGGTCTGCCCTCTTGTACAGGCTTTCCCAATAGGATGTGTGCGCCTGAGAGAAATGGCCCAGAAAGTGATGAGCCATTCCTACATAAAGGAGGACTGCCGGGTCGTCCGGATAATCCTGGCCTTCGGCTATAATCGTTTCGTAGTCATGTTTATCTGCGAGCGCACGGAAACGATTGACTACGCCGTCCTGACGCCTCTTCAGATATCCTGTCTCAACCTGTTTCAGTCTCTCAGAGATCCTTTCCCGTACACGGAGAAGGGCTTGCCTCGTAGGATCATTCGAACCGGTGCAGTCAGCTACCATAATGAATTACCTCACGCGGCTGTAGGGATTCTGAACTCTCCCACGGTTTCTCCACCAAGTCTCTGAACAAGCCTACGTCTGATGGAATTGATGTGTCTATAGATGGTCACTCGATGTGTGCCACAATGCTTCGCTACCTCTGCCACTGAACGGCCACGACTCAACTCTGTCACAATACTCCTTTCGAACGAAGGCAGATCCCCTAAGAATTGCTGTAGAGCCACTTTCTCCAATACACGATCTGATTGGAAGAAAGCAGAAACTCCTTTACCTGCGCCCATCAGGTCTCCCTCGGAGAAGGATTCTATGCTGTAGAAGCGCCTCTCTCTTCTCCAAAGCGACCGGAATAGATTGAGCACGACTTTCCTTGTCCAGGATAGCGTCTTCTGAGGATCAATGGAATTCACTTTCTGATAGAGCTTTACCAGTGCTTCGCTCGTCAGGTCCTCTGCTGAATCTTTGTCCCCGGTGAGGCGATACGCATACTCCTTTACCAGGGGCTGAAGCATGTTGAAGATCTCTGTGAAGGCTTCGTGGTTGGTTCCAGAACACGGATCAACCTCAGCCTGTTCTACCTGAAGTCTGCGTACAAGTCTGGCAAGTTCACCGGAAATCGTTGCCATCGCTGAGTCTCCTGCACTGCTGACAATCTAATCGCCCTGTACATCTCCTTCGAGATCTCCCGCACACGCTGGAGCCGCACAGACGAAGCTGAGGATCGAATGAATGCATTGAGCTGCAACGACCTCGAGGTCTGTCTTAAAGCCCAGAGACACATCTTTTCTTGGGCTCGCGAGTGGCGGTCTTCCTTGTGCGGGACTGACAAACGAGCTCTCGAAGAACATAGTCGCCATTCCAGCAAGCAGCAAGACGAGGACTAACTTCGCAAGGAAACGGAACCCCTTCATCGTCGATCTCCTCCTATTCTCATCCACACTATAGACGCACAGAATCTCCCGATTGTTGCAAAAATCCCTCCGGGCTGTCGCCACACGTCAGATGGGACTTTGTCACTTTCCTCTGTCAAAAGAACTGCACTCTTTGACCCTTCACGGTAATATACCCCCGAATCTTCAATTTGTCAATAGCCGCAACGACGACTGTCCACGTGGCAACCGGTAAGGCTCTTGACAAAACCCTTTGAGTGGATGACAATGACGTATGAAGCAGCCCAAAATAAAGGATCTCCCCAGGGCCGAGAAACCGAGAGAGAAGCTCGTAGAAAAGGGTCCTGCGGCCCTCAAGGATTCAGAGTTGCTTGCCATTCTTCTCGGCTCTGGCTACAAGGGTAAGAATGTAGTCCAGCTCGCGAAGAGGATTCTCTCCGAACATCCATTGGACAAGATCAAGAACATGCCACTCAAGAATCTGATGAAGTTGAAGGGAATCGGTTATGCAAAAGGATGCGTGGTCAGAGCCGCTTTTGAACTCGCAAGGAGGGCTTTTACGATTGACGAAGATGTGCTACCGGTTGTGAAAAAGCCAAAGGATGTGGCCAATCAGGTCACTGAAATCAGAAAGTATCGAAGGGAGAGTTTTGTAGTGCTCTATCTGAATGCGCGGAACCAGGTCATTCATAAGGAGACTGTTTCTATGGGTACGCTGAACGCGAGTCTTGTCCACCCTAGAGAGGTTTTTCAGCCTGCCGTAGCCACATGCGCAGCAAGTGTGATTCTCACTCACAACCACCCTTCCGGGAACACGTCGCCAAGCGAGGAGGATATAGAGATCACTCGCAGAATGGTGAAGGCTGGCCAAATAATGGGCATAGAAGTACTCGACCACGTGATTGTCAGTGAGCGAGGTCACACGAGCCTAAAGGAAGAAGGATTACTGTAGCTGCACCTCACTCTTCGGCGCTGGCGAGTCAGTCCTATTCAGATGGAGCAGCCGGGGTTGCTCTGGGCCACAATTTGTCAGTAGTCGTCTCGACTCGAAACATCTCGTCCGTCTCGTCGGACTCCACACTCTCTCCTCACTACGCCACAGATTCGATAATGCCGATGGCGAACGAATCAGCGGGAGATTCGTTGTATGGCATTTCACATCTGTTTCTTGCGAGAGGCAAAGAAGTACGCCCGGCTGGCAAGAATGAATAGACACGTGAGAAGAATTATCGTGGCCCTCTCCGTTTTCCTATGGGTTCTATTAGCTCCACATGCTCTCCTGTACATAATGTGCCCGATCTACAGATTCCAGCCGAAGAAACCATTCAGCGGTGACAGCTGGTACAATCCTTATCGGAATATTGAGGGTAATTGGTACAAGGCGAACTTCCATGCCCATTCGCGAGCCTGGTTTGGCATCACCGCAGGAAGAGATGAACGTGGAGAGCTGTATGAACATTATAGAAGGATGGGCTACGACGTGATCGGCCTATCAAACTACCAGACGATTCACAAGTGGAAGACCGATAGCCGTGGCTTCTTTCCCGCATATGAGCACGGCTACAACCTGCGCAAGCGTCACCATCTGGCCATTGGTGCGCAAGAGGTCGTCTGGACAGATTACGTATTCTGGCAGAATTGCCATCACAAGCAGGATCTCCTCAAGGTTCTTACCAACAGGACACCTTTCCTGGTCATCAACCATCCCGCACTGCTTGGCGCCTTCACGAAAGAGGATTTTGAAAGACTTACAGATTACGATGCCATCGAAGTGTTGAATCATCATCGGAATTCCGAAGAGTTGTGGGATGCGGCACTTTCTGCGGGAAGACTGAGCTGGATGGTTGGCAACGACGACACCCACGACATCAGTAATCCTGGCCAGACTTGTGTGTGCTGGACAATGGTGAATGCGATGTCAACTGGGCAGGATGACATTATCTCCGCTATGAAAGCCGGAAGAATGTACGGCGTAGAAGGCAAGAGCGGGGTGAACGAAAACGCGCTCAGAAAGGTGGAGGTCAGAGCTGATTCATTAATCGTTGAGCTTGAACGGCCCGCACGCGAAATCTCCTACATCTGCGACAGAGGAGAAGTCTTTCGCACGTTCTCCCACACCAATGAATCAAAGGCACAGCTGGAACCTCGGAATACATATATACGTATAGAGATTCAAAATGACCAGAGCAGGATGTATCTGAATCCCATCGTCCGGTTTGATGGCCATTCCGTTCCCACATACTCAGCGGCAATTGACGTACTGAAGACATGGGTGCAGCGCTTTTCGTGTCTGACCATCCTCGTCATCATCTCCGTACTCCCTCTTGGAATTAGACGAATAATGGAGAAAAAGAGGTCAATGGGCAAGAGATACCGGGATGCGTCGACGTTTTCGTAGTGACGCATTTGGCAGTATAAGGGATATTTGTTCCGTCGGCTTTAAGACTTGACGCCTTCACTTGGTGAGAGAGTAAGAATGGAGTTCGTCATATAGATTGCCCGCGTGGGCTGGTAGACCGAGTCGTCGATTAAAGCCTCCTCCACAAACATCCTTTACGACTCACAAGATTGCTGCACGAACTCGTATACAACTGAAGACACCTCAGAAGAGGAAATTGGTCTATCCGTGCATCCGTTTGCCCGCGGCACCCTGGAAATTCCCGTACTGAATGGAAATGCTTGACCACGTGAGTGTCAGCGGACAGATCACTTCGTCCTCAATAAAGAGAGCAGCAACCTGAAGTGGTGTAGTGAGACGGATGCATCAGAGCTATCTCATCTGCGATGAAACACCAGCAGCGCTGAGCTGTCTCTCGGGATGAGCAGAAAGCCAGATCTGGACATATAGGGTTGCCAGAGGATTTTCTGATTGCGTTGGAACAAGAGATACGGAAGATGTCTCTACTCTCAAAGGGTGCAACCGATAAAGCGATTACTCCACAATCTCAAGGATCGCTCTTTTCCCCTGTTTCATGGAGGCAGCCGTGATTATCGTGCGGATTGCGTTGACTGTGTTGCCTCCTCTTCCAATTATTTTCCCCATGTCTCCTGCGCCTACTTTCAGTTCGTAAACTACAGTCTTTCCTCCCTCGATCTCCTTCACATCCACAGAATCAGGATTGTCTACCAGAGCCTTCGCCATGTACTCAATCAGTTCTTTCATCGGTATTCCCTCCTTTTCGCGATTTTACGTCTTCCGTAGCCCTTCCAAGACCTGCATCGGCTGCACCCATTTTTCGAGTCAACTTCATCTTTAACTATAAAAGTGTCCAGAAAAAGTCAACTGGATAGTGCCCTTCGGCCAAATCTTCCCACCAAGAACCGTTCACAGATTGATGCGCCCTTGGGATCCTTATCCGCGTGCGACACCCACGAGGAAGCTCGGACTGCGTCACGTTCCTCAAGGCTAGGACACACTCTGCCAATCTCCATGAGGCTCTCGGCGGATCATCTTCTCTTGAAGAATGGTACGATTGCCTGAAGCCTGACCTTCTTCTCTTCACACGTTCTCATCTTTTCAGCAGAATGTAGTTTTTGTGCTCGCCAAGATGGATTCCGGTCATTCTCGCAAAAGCGTCTGTAAGCCTGCATTTCAGATCCGCAAATGTGACCTTGTGCCTACTCACGGTTCTATCCAGCTTGAATCTCCCGTCTTCAACCGTCCTCTCCATCACCTTTGGGTGGGTTCCAGCATAATCAGCCAGTAGGCAAGGGTCTATATGATTTCCGAATTCGAAGTCTCTATACTCCTCTCCCCCCGATTCACCGTGATGGAGCGTATCATGATATCTCTTCTTCGCTTTCATCACTCTCGTGGGCCTTACCCAGCTGTAGTGGAAGACTCTTGCATCAGTCTCCTTCACCTTCAACTTCCTTCCGTCCAGCCGAAATCCCTGAGCACTACGCCAGGAAGTTATACCAAGATGATTTCTTACGATTCTAACCTCTTTACGATACCAATGGTAGGACTTTACGTACGTCCAGTAGTCACCAAAAAAATGGATGTAGTCGAACAGCAGTCCCTCCACCCTCTCGTCCCTTAAATTCCTTTCCATGACGCGACGAATCTTCCCATAGTCTTCTTCGTGCAGCACCTCGTCAGCCTGTAGATACAGACACCAGTCACCTGTACATTGATAGAGAGCTATATTGGTCTGCTGGGCAAGGATCCGCCCAGTCACATTGAAGAACGGATCCCATTCCGACGTGAGGATTCTTATTTTCGGATCATTGACGCTCTCAATCGCTGCACGAGTACCATCCGCGTCGGGGAGTCCCACATTCACGATGACCTCGTCACATACGGGAAGCATGGACCGTATCGACTCCACTACCGGAAAGCAGAATTTCACTCCATCTTTTACGAAAGTGAAGCCACTCACCTTCATCTCACTCAACAGCCTCCACTTCCCTCATTCGAGCCGGACAGATTTCTGTAGTAACCGGTGAGCTTCTGAAGATGCAATTCCCAGCTGAAACTCGATTCAACTCTCTTCCGTGCGGCTCTCCCCACTTTCTTTCTTAACTGCTGGTCACTCATAAGCATTCGAAGAGCCTTTTCGAGTTCCTCAATGCTCCCCTTCTCTATGAGAATTCCACTCCTGCCATCCTCCACAATCTCTTTTGCACCCCGCTCCCTGCAGGCAATGCACGGTAACTCGAAGGCCATTGCCTCACACAGGCCTAATCCAAAGGCTTCCCCGTGGGACGGGAAGACGTATATGTCCAGTCTCTCAAGAAACTGCTTCACGTCCTCCAGAACCCCTACGAAGTCTACTCTGTCCGTCTTCACTTTCTGAAGCTCTTCATAATACCGTCGGTCCGTGACTCCACCTGCAAACTGGAGCCTGGCCGTGGGATATTCGTCTGCAAGTCGATTGAATGCCATAACCAACTCTCTTTGTCCCTTCTCCGGTTCAATTCTGCTGGTACATCCTATCACAACGGAATCCCACTTCCTTGTCTCTCTTCTCCTGAATTCTTTCAGGTCCACACCGAGGTGAAGCACATCTAACCTGTTCGATTCGATCGGCAGGCACTCCAGCAACTCAAGCCTGACAGCATCTGAGATTGCAAGAACGTGATTCACTCTACTGTAGAGGAGGCGATGGAACGGGTCTTTCTTCGAAACCGTCGAGCCCATATGATTTGTGAAGAGAAGGTTTGCGCCGGTCAACTCCTTTATGAGCACCCCTCTCCAAAGGTCGGCGGAACGGTGGACGTGAATCACGTGTGGTGCCGGAATTGTGCGGACCTCCCTTAACGAATGCAATTTGATGCCCATGACTCTCTCATCTATGAGAGAACCTTTTCTACAATGCACCCAAATTTCTCCGTGGGGCTTTCCCTGCGAAGAAGACAGAGAATTGATCAATCTCGCGAAGTATATTTCCAGACCCCCACGGGAGACGGAGTTACATATCTGGAGTATTCGCATCTTTCTCGCAGCGCCTCCGTTCCCACAGTTTCGCATACTTCACGAATACGTGAAATGCAGACAACACAGCAAGCAAGAATCCGTGCACACCATCGAGAAACCCGAGTCTGAAGAAGTACATCTTCAGGAACATGAATGGAGGATTGCACAGAAGCCGGACAAGGGCAAAACCACTACCTTTCTCAAACAGTGCATCCGCTGCAAGTGAAGTGTAGGTATTCAGTTTGGCCAAGTAGTGGTTGAGAGATGGATCGGTCTGGTGAAGAATCGGGTTCCGCAGACGGGAGGCTGTGCCGCTCAGTCGGACTTCTTCATGCACTTTGTGGGAACTAAACACACCTCTTCCTCTCTTGAAAAGCCTCAATACGTAACCGGGGTACCAGCCACCGTGGACGATAGCCTTCCCGAGAAAGAAAGGTTTCCTTGAGATATAGTATCCTTCTCGATCAGGTCTCTCAAGTACCAGTTCGATCTCATCCCTCAACTGCGGAGAGATTCGTTCATCTGCATCAAGAGAGAGAATCCATTCACTGGTCGCCCTACTCACACCGTAGTTCTTCGCGTCACCGTATCCGTTGAATTCTATTTCGTACACGTTGGAGGTAAACCGTTTCGCAATCTGGATTGTCTCGTCAGTGCTCCCCGTATCCACGACCACTATTTCATCGACCCAGTTCACACTCTGGATGCAGTCCTCTATGTGGTCAGCCTCGTTTTTCACGATGATGACTGCTGTGATGCGCTCACGCATCCTCTATCGCTCCAATCTCAGTCTGATGAACCATTCCTAGATAGAACCAGAAGAGAAACCCCGTTCGCCCCGCAAGAGTGTAATCTACCTGGCCATGCACCAGGAAGTCCACAACTCCGGCGAGTATCCCCACAGTCATCGCACCCAGCCATGGATCCGACAGCCGCCTGTACACTTTCCAGACCCATCCTACCGCAACTCCAAGGAGGATTGCGAGAGCCGACACACCTATGACGCCAGTCTCTGCAAACGTATGGATGAAGATATTGTGCGCATGAGAATGGTCAGACCTTATCACTTCCGCCGTTCCTTCAGGAAGATGTTCTCTGTAGAGAAGTTTGTAGCTTCCTGGCCCCTTGCCGAAGAGGACGTCTTCTTTGGCCATTGAGAGCGCGCTCTGCCACAAAAGAACCCTTTTCCTGACTGTGGAATCGGTCGGATCGAATAGGTCCAGCGCTCTTCTAAACTGCATCTTCGGCAACAGAACCACGAAAAGAACGACTACCAGAGGCAGGAAGAAGAGAATCCTTTTGTCGCGCAGGACTCCAAGAAGTGATACCCCAATGAGACATCCTACCCAGGCTCCTCGGGTAGACGTCAGAATGAGGACGATGATCATGAGCAGAAGGGAGAACGCCAGAATGTTCCTGTATGGTCGCTTCGACTCGATCAGCATAAGACTCATTGAAAACGGTATCACCATTCCAAGCATACCCCCGAGCGCCCTGTTCAAAGAGAGCTCTTGAAGCCTCGATATGTTGAAGGCGAGCATAATCAGCTGGTAGACTGCCGCAATCACAGCGCCCGCCACAACGCCACCTGCAAGCCCGCGAAGTCCCCGTTTCGGAAGTGACTTCGAAACAACAACGTAGTAGAGAAGTATGCTCGCCGCCATCGATCGAGATCTGCTGAGACCTGTCGCCATTGCCCCTGACTGAGCTGCAGAAATCAGCATTGTGAAGAGGAAAACGAGTGGCAGAAGAGTGACCAACGTGAACTTGAATCTCGCCTTTCTCAATACGATGCTCCCAATCCATCCTATTGATGCGAGTATCAGTCCGAGTGTGACTCCAGAGATGGTCACCGTTGAGGAGAGAGCGTACACTACCAGACCGCCAAGAACCATTCCGCTGAACAGTCTCGAAGCGGATCGGCTATCGAAGTCTATTCTCACCTCTCTCTCGAGATTGGATATTCTACGGAAGCTTATGCTCTAAGGTGCAGGATCAGTAGAACTTCGCGATGATTCCGATTCTAAGCCTGTCAATGGTGAGCTGACGACCGACTTCGGGCTTTATCTCAAGTCCTATTGAGCTTTCGTTGTAGGCTTTCACCAGATAAAAGGAGTCTATCATGGAAAGCCCTCTGTTAAGAACCGCCAGCCCAGTCATGTAGATTGCGCGCTGGAACGCATTCCTTGACTTGACTCGTAGTTCCCTATATTCAATCCATTGCGACTCGCTTTTCCATTCCCACTCTTGGTCGCCAAAATATCCCTTCTCTCTGTAGTAGGCAAGCTGCTCTTCAGGACTGTCAGGATAAAGCATCCGAGCCTGTCTCCGTACGTCAGTGTTGTATTCTTCGGAACTCGTATACTTCTCCATCGCGTTGTAGTATTCCTCGGAATGAAGGTCGACATCTGCTCCTGCCTGGGAAGCAGCGTATGTCCTGTAATCATCTCTCACTCTTCTTCCGTAGTATGTGAAACCCAAGTAGGCACCCCAAACCAGGGTCTCGGTAGCAAGAAAGAGTTTTGTCCTTCCTCGACTCCCGGCATAGTATTCACCAGCTCCTGGAAGAAGACCCGACAGAAGCACGGCTTTCACTATGGATTTTGGCTTATCGTTGGTGATCACCGGCAACTCAGCTCCCACAGATATGTTCAGTTGAGCCAACAATGTGAGCGTGACCAGAACCTTCATCGTACCTCCCGTCATCGGACTATCGCCAATTTCCCCATGACCGCTTCGCTTTGCGCCGAATTCTTCGCCTCTACCTTGTACACGTAGACGCCGCTCGCCAATCCACTCAGGTCGAGGACGACCTCGTTGTACTCGTTTGGCGTGGTATGCCCTTCGTACTCTGCGACTATCTCCCCCAACACATCGAATACCTTCACCCTGACTGTAGCATTCCCTGCAAGAAAATAGCGTAGAGAAGTTCTCGAGCCGTAGACGGGGTTTGGATAGTTGTAGACATGTGTAAGCAGCGCCGGCGGAGAAGGTGGTGAAACAGAGGGTGAATCGAGATAGGAGCCCGAGTGACTCGGATCTCCTCTGAACATCGGCCACGCCACTCCGTGGTCCCCGATCATCTCCCAACAATAGAGCATTCCTTCATCACTTGCGACAAAGAGCGAAAGCGTGTCCCCCTTGGTGACAACCGCAGGAGTCGAGGAGACTGCTCCACCGCATCCCAGGGGAAATCCATCCAGTTTTTCTCCGCAAAAGTCATACCCATACACGTTTGTGCCGGAGCCAAAGAGAATCTCCAGATACCCGTCTCCTTCAAGGTCTATGAGAATAGGTGAAGAGCACGGTGGGATGATCTCCCGAGACACGTCCTCACCAATAACATCACTCACCCAGGGCGAATGGTAGAGCGGAATCTCTCGTATTTCCACAGGAAAACCTGTGCATATCGTTCCGTTGTGATTCAACGCGTAGAGGTTGCCTCCAGAGAGCACAACAACCTCAAGATAGCCATCTCTATCGATATCACCCAGCACAGGTGATGGGGAACGGGGCTGACCAATTGATGATGGCCAATACTGTTCAGAGCCCCCAGATACATCGAAACAGTAGATGTGGTGATCCATACTCACGGCCACCAGTTCAAGTTCACC
>SMTZ1_10006285_pt1 | contig 12217 bp, 11 predicted proteins | sample DeeMarSWOR136_30_FD_25667 | JGI IMG/M metagenome (IMG submission 25667) | reverse complement strand
ATTTGGCTTCGGCGGGCAGGCCGGGAACGGTATTGCTTTTTGGCTTTGGGGGTCTTGTGCTTCTGCGAAAACGCAGAAGGTAAATAGCGTACAGCGGACAGGGTTTAGCGGATAGGAAAAAACAGAAAAATAAATGAAGAAATTGTTAGTCTTAATTCTGGTTCTTGGAATTGCGCCGGCGGCCAGCGCATTGACAGTCAATCTGTCTCTGGATGGGGTCAATCCGGCTCCGGAAGCGATTGATGTTGTTCCGGGACAGGCCAGTAAGTATAGAGAAGGTACGAAGCTGCCCAGCAGCAGGTGATCTCGCCAATATAGCAGACCTATCATATATCTGGGAATATAATCCAGATGTTACATGCTACGAGTTTGAGCTTGAAGCTGCCGATAGTGGCGGTAATATAGAAGCCGGCAAGCACTTCGGCTTTGACCTTACAATCTCTATGGATGCAACACCGGGAACTTGGGAGTACCTTCACCTCGATAGTACCCCGATACCAGATGATACCGTAGTTATTAATGTTATTCCCGAGCCAGGGACGATATTTCTTTTTGCTTTAGGCGGTCTTGCCCTTCTGCGAACCCGCCGAAAGTAAAGAAATAACCCAAATCGTTTGCCCCTCTGCGAAGCAGCTTCCGGCCTTGGCAGCCGCAGGCTGTGCTCCATCACCATCTGCCGGCGGTGACGGGCTTAGTTTTTGGTGGCCTGAGCAACTGCTTTTGTCTTGCAATGCAGCAAAAATCTGTTATACTGCTCTTTATGAGTTTTGCGGCTATCCAGGAGGAGGATAGCTAAAATTCGGTTCTTTTAGCCCTTCCCCTGACTTGCCATAAGGCCGTCGAGGCATTGCAATGCACAAAATCGCATAAAAAGAGAATAATAATGCGTAACTTAGGCAGGAATTTTATGGTATGGCGGGAGCAGGTGCTTGGCCGTGATGATGGCTGGAAATTGACTCAGCCGTTTTTTTTATTGTTTGTGGTGTGTGTTTTCAGCACGGCGGCTTTTGGGGATTATTGCAGCGCTTCTGGTGGTGGGCAGCAATATATCAGCGGGGTGATTGTTGGCAACCTGGTCAATACGGGCACCGGCAGTGATGGTTATGTAGATTACACCGGCATGTCGACAAACATAGCAGTGGGCGAAAGTAACAGCACAACCATATTCAACGGGCTGAGCATCGCAGGCAGCCAGTGCGGAATCTGGGTTGACTGGAACGAAAATGGTGACTTTGGTGATGCGTGCGAGGTGATAGTTGTTAGCGGTGGGCCTATGACTTTCACAGCGACGATCACTGCACCTAGTGGAACAACTTCCGGTGATAAGCGAATGCGAGTTCGGATAATGGGGCCCGGGTCGCTTGTACCATGTGGCAGCACAACCTATGGTGAGGTAGAAGACTACACGATTGCTGTTGTCTCGCCCTGGACCGGCAGTGGCGATGCGAATGACCCGTACCAGATATGGACGGCGGAAGATATGCAGGAAATCGGGGCGGATGCGAACTACTGGGATGCACATTTTGAATTGATGGCGGATATTGATTTGGTGGGGTATATTGGGACGAGTTTCAACATCATTGGAACGTACCCAAATCCTTTTACGGGTGTTTTTGACGGCAACGGGCATACAATCAGCAACTTCACCCACGCTACTAATGACACCTGGTATATTGGGCTTTTTGGTTATGTCAGTGACGCGAATGCGACGATTAAAGATTTAACTTTAGTTACACCTGATGTTAACGCAGCGGGTGTTTCGATTTATGTCGGGTGTCTTGTCGGCCGACTGGAATCCGGAAGGCTTACGGGCTGCGGCGTTAAGGGCGGCGGTGTTATGGGATATGGTGTCATCGGTGGGCTGGTGGGAAAAAATACCGGCACGATTTCAGGTTGCTATGGAGGAGTCAGCGTCACAGGATATTCCCACACCGGCGGGCTGGCGGGAGGCAATGGCGGCACGATTTCAAATTGCTACGGAACGGGCAGCGTTACGTGCGATGAGTACGGTGGCGGCCTGGTGGGACGTAATTGGGGCACGATTTCAAATTGCCATGGAGCGGGAATCGTTACCGGTTCAGAGAGAATCGGAGGTCTGGTGGGAGATAATTATGAAGGCAGGATTTCAAATTGCTATGCAGCGGGCAGCGTTGCGGGAGATTACCACACCGGTGGTCTGGCGGGACGTAATGATTCTGGGACGATTTTAAATTGCTATGGAGCAGGCAGTGTTACAGGCATAACCCACACCGGTGGGCTAGTGGGAGGTAATTACGAAGGCACGATTTTAAGTTGCTATGCAGCGGGCAGCGTTACGGGAGATTACCACACCGGTGGTTTTGTTGGATGGAATGAGGGAAGAATTTCGAATTGCTATGCAACTGGCAGTGTATCGGGGGCCGGTCTTATCGGCGGGCTGGTGGGATGTAATTACGAAGGCAGGCTTTCAAATTGCTATGCAGCCGGCGTTGTTACGGGCACAGGCAGCACCAGCGGACTGGTTGGATATGACAGCAGGGGTAGTTACACCAGTTCTTTCTGGGACCGGACAGTTAATCCATTGCTTGCCGGTATCGGCAACATTAGCGACCCTCCGGGCGTGATTGGTGAATCGACCATCAATATGAAAAAGAAAACTACTTTTACTAATGTGGGCTGGGATTTTGTGTATATATGGGACATATGTGATGGTACAAATTATCCGAAGCTGGCATGGCAGTTTATGTTAGGTGATTTTGTCTGTGGCGACGGTGTGGATTTCAACGACCTCGATGTATTTGTGCAGCAATGGCTGATGGAGAAATTGTCGGCTGACGTAGCTGCAGGGGGCGGTGACGGGATTGTGGATTTTGTAGATTGGGCGGTGCTGGCGGACGGCTGGCAAAATACCGTAGGTTTAAATGACGTGGCTGATTTCGCAGAGCAGTGGCTGCAGTTCGGCGCTTATTGTGCAGATATCGCGCCATCGCCCGGCGGTGATGGTGTGGTTGATATGCTGGACTTTGCGGTGTTGGCAGGTAACTGGTTGGAAGGCCAAATCAATTGACGATTTTCGATTACCTATTACCTAAGGCACAGGGGCACAAGTTACTATTGATTATTTAGGGTTGAGAATATCGAATATCTCCGCAGTCCTAAGGACTCCTTGCGGTGTAACAAGGAATATCGAATTACGAAGGAAGATTGCCGCGTCGGCCTTCGGCCAACTCGCAATGACAGAAAAGAACAGACCTCTCGACTGCGCTCGAGGTGACAATGTTATGGATTTGCGCACCTTGGGCACCGCTCAAAGCGGCTTTCGCAGGACAGAGGTGTATGGAGACGGCTTGCATTAAGTACCCACTATGACCTGGCAGTGTAGCTTAAGTTCAGAACGGCCTGGATGCAAACAGACCGATTATCAAAACAGATAAGATTATTGTGTAGAAGTAAAAGTAATTCAACGGTCTCATTATTTGTTACCCCCCTTTGTGCTTTTGAAGTATTATATCAAATCCGACATTTGGAGTCAACAAAATTTTTAACGTAATGCCTTATCTGCAAGATTTTTTCAAAGACCGAAAATATCGCTTATTGTTTCTACAAGACGTTAACATTTCCGGTCGTTGGGTACAGGTTTTGTGCGGGGCAATTTAAAATGTGATTTTAAAGTCTTTATATTCAGACTGCGGAGCAATTTCCTCAATTTTGGTATCCGTTATGTAATCTCTAAACGCTTCCTTAATATCTCGAACACAATTGGATATATCGTCGGCACTTCCCTGGGCAATCATCTCCACGCTGCCATTGGGCATATTGCGGACCTGGCCGGTAAGACCATAGCGATTGGCCCTATTAAAAGCGGTGAAGCGAAAGCCAACGCCCTGGACACGGCCTACAAAAACTATATGTCTGGCAGTCTCAGTCATTATCTTGCCCCGTGACTTATAAGCCTTCACAGGATACCTTACAGCAGAGCGACGAGCCACTACTTGGAGTCGTTATATTAGCACAAGAGGCATTTTGTTACAAGCTCAATCTGTTTAAATGGTGATTTTAAGGTTCACCGGGGGCGCAAAGTGGCGTATAATAATAGCGTACAGCGTACAGCGTATAGCGTATAGGTTATAGTGTATGGCAAAGAAGACAAAGAAACAGGCAGAAAAAGATGAGCGGCTTTATGAGCTAACCACTCTCGTGGCCGGTCAGTTTTCGCTTCAGGAGGTTCTGGACAAGCTTGCTGAGGCGGCGGTAAAAATTACGGGCGTGAAGGCCTGCTCGATACGTCTGGTGGACGAAGAGGCCGGCGAACTGAAGATGCGAAGTACCTACGGGCTCAGCGAAGAGTACCGCAACAAGGGAGTGGTTTCGAAGAACGATACTGTAATTAAAGCCGCTTTTTCCGGCGAGGCAGTGGTATTAGACGATATGCGTGTCGATGGCCGGGTGAAGTATCGGCAGGCAACAATCAAAGAGGGCCTTGTCAGTCAGCTTACGGTTGCGATGTGTTTCAGAGCCAAGGCCATCGGGGTGCTTCGGCTCTATAGTCCAAAGCCGAGACAGTTCGATGAAGATGATATCGGGCTCGCACGAGCGGTGGCGTCGCAGTGTGCAGTGGCGATAACAAACGCCAAACTATACGCAGCGGCGATAGAAAACGCACACATTGCCGAGCAGATGCGTCTGGCGGGGCTGATTCAGAGACGAATGATTCCGCAAACGGCGCCGCGGATTAGGGGACTGGATATATCGGCTACGTATATACCGTGCTTTGATGTCGGTGGTGACTTCTACGATTTTATTCAAATAAACGAGCAGTGCCTAGCTGTGGCGATCGCCGACGTGATAGGCAAAGGTATTCCCGCAGCGATTATGATGAGTCTGTTTCGCGCTTCGGTTCGAGCCTACGCCGATGCAGGTGGTGGAAAGGCCGTTAAAGAGATTGTTACCAAATTGAATAAGACGGCCTGCCGTGAGTGCAGAGACGGGGAATTTGTCAGTCTTTTCTACGCAATCATCGATGCTGGAGCGGAAACTGTTAGCTATTGCAACTGCGGGCATGAGCCGACGATGCTGATAAGAAACGGGCATACGATGGAACTGGAAAAGGGGGGCCTGGTGCTTGGCGTTGACCGAGAAGCTGAATATGACATTGAAACCATTAATCTGAAAGATAAGGATTGTCTGTTGTTTTATACCGATGGTCTGATTGACGCACAAGACTTCGACGGCAACCTTTGGGGCAGGGTGAAACTTCTGGAAACCGCAAAGATGTTCACGGCCGATTCGGCAGACCATATGGTTAAAAATATACTCAGGTACAGGAGACGGTTTGTGGGACTTGTTCGACAGTTCGATGACACCAGTATTATAGTTGTCAAGAGCAATAGGTTCTGAAAGTCCAGATTTGACAGGTTAAGGATGGTTTCTGGTATGGCTGATTTGATTGTTACGATTGACGGCCCGGCGGCCAGCGGCAAAAGCACGGCGGCCCGACTGTTAGCTGAGAAGCTGGGTGCCAGTTTTCTGGATACCGGTGCGATGTACCGTGCTGTTACCTTAGCGGCAATGCAGGAGGGGGTCGATATTAGTAACGAGGATAAGGTTCTTGGTGTTCTGGACAGCAGGGTACTTGAATTTACGTCCGAGGCGGGTAGAATGACGGTTTTGCTCGACAACGTTGACATTACGGAGCGGATACGCGAGGCGGAAGTTACCGCCAACGCCCATTATATTGCCTCGGCAGGGAAACTTCGGGACAGATTAGTCAAGATGCAAAGGCAATTTGTGGCGGATGAGAAAAAAATCGTTACGGAGGGAAGGGACCAGGGGACAGTGGCGTTTCCCGACGCCGACATAAAATTTTATCTGACGGCAAAGGTCGTCGAGAGGGCACTAAGAAGGCAAGCTGAACTTCGTGCCAAAGGCAGCGAGCAAAGTCTTGAGCAAATACAAAAGGCCATCGAAGAAAGGGACAAGCGTGATGAGAGCAGGGCGGTCGGGCCTTTAAGACCGGCAGGTGATGCTGTTGTTGTTGATACCACTGATTTGAGCGTGGAAGAAGTGGTGGGGAAACTGTTGCTCTGCGTGAAGGAAAGATGTTTAAGGAAAAAGTGAGAGCAAGATGGTTCTGGTTTGCGCGGTGGGTCTGCAGACTGTTTTGTATTTTGTTTTTCCGTGTGCGTTTTTACGGGATGGAAAATGTTCCCGATAAAGGCGCTTTTATATTAATCAGCAACCATCAGAGTTTTCTTGACCCGGTACTCTGCGGGATTGGGCTGAAGAGACATTTGTACTTTCTTGCCCGCGATAGTCTTTTTAAGAACAAGCTCTTCGGGGGTCTGATTTCTTCGGTGAACACCATACCCGTTAAAAGAGGGCGGGCGGATTTTTCTTCGATAAAGAAGATCATCGGTAAATTGAAAGATGGTGGTGGTGTTTGTCTTTTCCCTGAGGGAACTCGCAGCGAAGACGGGCGGATTGGACGTTTCAAGCCGGGCTTCGGCCTTATTTGCAGACGCGGTGAGGCGGTAATAGTGCCGGTGTTGATTGATGGAGCCTTTGAATGCTGGCCGAAAGTGAAAAAGATGTTTTCTCCCGGCTCAATTGCAGTCTGTTACGGCAAGGCCATACCCCGCCAGCAGGTGGAGAAAATGGATGATAAAGAACTTGCCGATAAGCTCACTGATAGAGTGCGCCAAATGCAGAATGCCTGCCGAATGAGCCGTGGCAAAGAAACCTATCATTATTGATTGACCTGCCGAACCGCTCTGGTTTCGACGTCGTAGTTGATAGAAAGTGCAAATTGGCCTTATATCCCTCCCGCCATAAGCAAAACTGAACACATATTCGGTTTTGCTAATGAGGCAAAGATATTGGAAAGAAAAGCGCACCGCAATGTCTTTCTCCAATTTGTTTATTGATAAGGGTTTATGTCATACAATCGGGCGTGGTGCCGCATTTTGTGCAGTTTTGAGGCGTCTGAGGGTTGACTTATGTGCTTTTAACGGTTAAAATAAGTAGTTTATGGCAAAATCAATGAAAACGACTCGAAAGAAACGAACCAAAAAGGGTATTTCCAGACTTTCCAAGGTCGAGAGCAAAAAGGCCTTTAGGACCTATAAACAGTCTATTAAGTACCTTTCTGAGCGGACCGACTACGAAAGAGAAAAGAATCTTCGGTATAATGTAACGACCTTCAATCTCAGCAGGATGGACAAGCTGCTTTCGGTGCTTGGTAATCCTCATAAAAAAATCGCTACAGTCCATATAGCCGGCACAAAAGGCAAAGGCTCTACAGCCACAATGCTTGCCAAGATGCTTGAGTCTAACAATTATAAGGTGGGATTATATACATCGCCGCACGTGGTTCACCTTCACGAGCGTATTGTGGTCAATTCAGAAATGATAAGCGAGTCGCAAATGCTTGGCCTGCTGAACCGTGCTTATGCACCGATTGAGAAAATGGGCAAGAGCAATCCTCCCACTTTTTTTGAGATTATGACGGCTCTGGCGTTTATGCATTTTGCCGATGTTGGTGTTGATATTGCGGTGATTGAGACAGGGCTTGGCGGGCGGCTGGACAGTACCAATGTTATCCGGCCGAAGGTCATTGGCATAAGCAGCCTCAGCATTGACCATCAGCAGCAGCTCGGCAGCACTCTCGACAGCATCGCCAGGGAAAAAGCCGGCATTCTCAAACGTGGCATTCCCATTGTTAGTGTGCAGCAGGATATGGAAGCTATGGAGGTGCTACAGGCGCGAGCCAATGTCGTTAAAGCCCCTCTGAGTGTGACCGGAAAGGATATCGATTTTTCCTATCGATTCGAAACGTCACGAGAGGATGGCCCGCATACGCGAATTAACCTGACAACGGCAACGAGTAAGTTCGAGCATCTTCGTGTCCCACTACCTGGCAAACATCAGGCCATCAACTGCAGTCTTGCGCTGGCTATGCTGGATAAGCTCAAAGCAAGTGGGTACGAAATAGACAACGAAAAGGCAATTGCGGGACTTAACCAGGTTTTTTTGTCCGGCCGAATGGAGATAATCTGTGATAACCCGAGGATAATGATAGATGCGGCCCACAACGCAGCGAGCATCAGGGAACTGATTCGTGCGATAGGACAGAATATTCCCTATGATTCTATGGTGGTGATATTCGGCTGCAATAGCGATAAGGACGTTGAAGGGATGCTGCGGCAGTTGCAATACGGGGCCGACAAGGTGATATTTACCCGCAGCAGGTCGGCAAAGGCGATGTCGCCGGAAGACCTGGGAGATATGTATTCCGAAATATGCGGCAAAATGTATCAGACGGCTGTGAGTCTGGGACAGGCACTGCAATTAGCAGAAAGTGCCGTCGGTAAAGAAGATTTGATCTGCATTACGGGAAGTTTCTATCTCATCGGCCAGGCCAAGGCGCGACTGATGACAGGATGATAGATTCGTACACACCTGAAAACTATCCCAAACGGCTGCCGGGAAGAGTACCTGATCATCCTGATTTCTCGAAACACGGAATTACTTTTCAACAGATGGTGTACTCAATTTAGGTGAATATGATTTGAAAGAGGCGGTGAAGGATGTTCAAGTGCCCATAGTTTGCATAAACTTGGATTTTCAGCCGATGGATATTGAAGCAAATTGAAACTATGCGCGAATTTATGAAGTAAAATTAATGGCGGGAATCGGCCATTTTGTAATGATGGAGGACCCTGAAAACTTTAACCAACTCCTCGCCGAAACAATAACTGAATTTAGAAAGACAAATTATGTGGAGAAAAGATAAACAAATCAACGATATTGCAGTCATTAATGACATCTTGAGCAGAGCCACGGTGTGCAGGCTGGGTTTGTGTGAGGAAGATCGGCCATATGTGGTTCCGCTCTGCTTCGGGGTTAAAGATAATGCTTTGTATTTCCATTGTGCCATCGAAGGCAAGAAGCTCGACATTCTCAGAAAGAACAATAACGTGTGCTTCGAGATTGATATAGACCACGAAATCATAAAAGCTGACAAGGCGTGTGACTGGGGGATGAAGTATAAAAGCATTATAGGTTTCGGCAAGGCTGTGTTCATTGAGGATATTGAATCCAAACGTAAAGCTTTTGACGTTATTATGCAGGAGTATTCAGAGAGCACGTTTGAATATCCGGAAGAAGCTATCAAGAATACGACGATCATAAAGGTTGAAATAGAAAGTATGACAGGGAAACAGTCGGGTTAATGCAGAAAAGCTAAATGGGAAAAGGTCAAACGGCAAAGGGTGTAGAATTGATGGTTGCGGCAAATGTGTTTTTCTGCCTGATGTCAGCTTTGGTCAAATACGCCTCCAATATCGACTCCTATAAGACAACACTGTTTCGCTTCGTTGTCGGACTGGGTCTGCTGGGGACGGCAGCATTGTTTGGTAAGATAAAGCTGAAATTTGTGCATGGCCACTTCCTGTTTTTCCGCGGACTGTTCGGTAGTATAGCCGTATTTATTTACTTTTTGTCAATTACGAAACTTGGAATTGCAAAGGCAACTGTGCTGATATGTTCCTACCCGATATTTGCCAGTATCTTCAGTGCCATATTCCTTAAGGAAAAGATGGGGATTCTGAAGTTGGTTGCTATTTTAATGGCATTCGTGGGTATTTATCTTATAACTATGGATGACAGCATCGGGTCATCTTTTCTGGCGGTCCTGGGAAAATACGAACTTATCACTATCCTCGGTGCGGTGCTTTCGGGAATTGCCGTTGTCTTCGTGAAGAAACTCCACGATACGGATTCCTCCTACGCCATATTCTTTTCTCAATGTATAATTGGTTTGTGGCTTGTCATTGTCCCCGCCAGTGCCACGCAGTGTGTAATTGGCTATCTGGGGGCCGTTATGTTGGTGTGTATTGGCGTTACCGCCGCGGTGGGTCAGCTTCTAATGACCGAAGGATATCGCCATGTCACAGTAACAACAGGGTCTTTGCTTGCGATGCTGGTTCCGGTGCTGAATTATTTTGTCGGTGTAATAATTTTTAATGAGGTGATTTCGCTGCGTTCGATTATCGGGGCAGCTATTGTTATAGGGTCTTGCGCAGTAGTCTTAACCGCCAATGATCAATCACGAGGTATTGTTAACACTTCAAAAGGTATATGATGTCTTTGAATTCAGTGCTTGAATCAAAGCTTATAAAGGCAGGGGCTTCTTTAGTTGGTTTTGCAGATATAAGTGATCTGCCTGCCGATGTAACGGACTCGATGAGGTCTGCTATTTCAATTGCGGCTGCTCTCGATGCATCGATAATTAACGAAATCAGCGATGGGCCAACGAAGCGGTATTATCAGGAATATAAAAGGGTCAATAAATTCCTGGCGGATTTATCTGAGATTGCTGTTGAGTATTTAAGGAACCGGGGAAGCAAGGCAATAGCTATAAAGCCGACTGTCGAGGAAAAAGATTTTGACTGTAAAACTTTAACTACATCGCTTCCCCACAAAACCGTGGCCAGATGTGGAGGGTTGGGCTGGATAGGAAAGTCAGCATTGTTGATAACAGAAGGATATGGTCCAGCTGTTCGGCTTGCAACAGTACTTACTGACGCTGAGTTTGAAGCGGCGAATCCAGTAAACGATTCTCGCTGTGGAGACTGCAATAAATGTGTAGAGAACTGTCCAGCCGAAGCGATTTCCGGGAGAAACTGGGAGTTGGGATCAGAAAGAGGATCGATTTACGATGCGTTTGCATGCTATGATACTGCACGAAAACTCTCGGAAAAGATTTCGTTGCAGTCAACTATTTGTGGCGTTTGTATAAATGTTTGTCCCTGGACACAAAAATATATTTCACGTGAACTTAATAATGATGCAATTAAGAAAAGAGGGTTATGTTAGAGATTTATTTAGTTTAGAAAGCAGTCTGCAAAAATGTATGCCGGATAGGGGGACATTTCTTTTTTCAATGCAAAGGGTCGTTATAGGCCAAAAAGCGGCTAAAAAAGTGGATTGAACATATCACTTTCCTTTCACTTTCATTTTGCTCATGCTTACACTGATTTTGAGCGCGGTACTGTGAAACCTATCGTAGCCGAAAGAAAAGCAGGTTTCAACCGGAAATACGATTTCATCCTCGAATTATCGGGTTTTCGCTCTATCTTCCGTTTGATACCGGCTACAAACCCCCCGGCAGGACCAGATTCAACAAACCTCCTACTATAAGGCTGGATATAATCATAATGGCTGTTGATTTGAGCATATCCGCGAATCCCAGTTCCTTTGCAAGTGTTGTGAACGTGGCCACGCACGGGAAATACATTGCCAGCACAACTGATGCAATTATCAGCTGTTTAACTGTTAAGCCAAGTGGAACCAGCATTCCCACAGCCACATCTTTGCGCAAGAAGCCTATTATTAATGCACCTACCGCTTCCTGCGGCAGTCCCAGAATACCCGTGACAACCGGGGATGTGATTTTTCCTACGAACTGAATTATTCCGAATGTGTAGAGTATATTTACAAGAAGTACTCCCAGGAGGACAAATGGAATCGCCTCCTTAAGAAACCACTTTATTCTTATCCATATTTTTTTTGCCAGCCCCCTCATGTAGGGGATTCTATAGGGGGGTATCTCTATAAATATTTCCGGCGACTGGCCTTTCAGAACACGGTTCAGTATTACCCCAAGGCATACCCAGACCGCAAACAATGTTCCATAGACAATTCCCAGACCCACTGCCCCTTCCTTTCCCAGCAGTCCCACAATCATAGCTTGTAATGCCGCACAAGGCACTGCAATAGTCATTATTGTTGCGGCAATGAACCTCTCTCTTCGAGTCTGGAGGACTCTTGTCGATAATGCCCCCGGCACATTACATCCAAGCCCAAGCATCATAGGCACTATTGCGAAACCGTGCAGCCCTAATCTGTGCATCAGGGTGTCTACCATAACAGCCAGTCTTGGTAGATATCCTAAATCTTCTAAAAACGACAGTACTACGTAAAATGCAAATACATAAGGCAGAACCGCAGCTAAGGGGACAAAAAGGCCTGTGGTCAATAGCCCAAAGGACTGTCCGAAATCTATTTGGCCATCTACGAGCCGGCCTATAATAAGGTCGTGAAGAAACCCTTCGGACCCAAGTAAACCCGAAAGTTTCAGCATCAGCGGCGCCCAGAGGTTTTCAAAGACAGGCTCACCTACATAGTCAATCAGTGCCTCGCCGATGAATCGTATCACCTTAAAGGTCAAAAACAACAC
>SMTZ1_10018018_pt1 | contig 12218 bp, 8 predicted proteins | sample DeeMarSWOR136_30_FD_25667 | JGI IMG/M metagenome (IMG submission 25667) | reverse complement strand
AGAATTGTGGTGAAAGTGGGAGAAAGCAAAAGTACCATGGCATCATATGAAGAATAAATTATGAGATTTTATCTAACTAAATTTATAAAACACCCTAAAGAATCTGAACATGTTCAGCTAAATTCTTAAATGTGTTATAAATTATTAAAAATACAAATAAAAACTCAAATTTTTTGCATTTTAATGTTGACTGATAAAAGCTATATGATTGGAATACTTTATGGAACTGATCCTGATACTGAGATGTTAGCTCAAAAATTTGCGGGAAATCTCATTAATAATGAGGAATTCTGTAAAGCTTGCGAAGACTTGGAGCAAAATGTAAAGTGTGATAAATGTAGAGAACATTTGAAGAGTTTTTCAAGTTCAATTTACTTTTATGAAAAAGTTGGTAAAAATCTTCCTGATTTTATTGAAGAACCTGAACAATATCTGCCAAAAAATCTCCCTCCCGTAGATTTCATCCTGATTGTTGGTATTCATCAGGATTTATTATCTGGTCTTCCTGATTACTTAAAAGACAAGAAATTTATAAAAGCGGTAATAGTACCAATAGAAAATCCTAAATGGGTTCCTGTGGGTTTACAAGTTCAAGTTTTAGAGGATTTTGAAAAATATGGGATTCAGGCAGCATTTCCCAAACCGTTCTGCGCATTAAGTAGAGAATTAAACGAATACAACAAAATTGGATTTCACATCACGAAAGAACATAACTATATTCATGAATTCATTGATTATTTTAAAATAGGAGTTCCAAACGTTTCTATCTTATTAAGCAAAGATGGGGAATCGATCGAAGACACTTGCGTACTACAAGCAGCTCCTTGTGGGAGTACCTATTAAACTTTCATTGAATGAAAGAATAAGTAAAGCTCATCATGCATATCCGTGTAACGCCTCAATGGATCAAGATTCTATATTAAAAGATTCGATTCTTCATGTAGCGGGTTATTTGGTTAGAAATGCTATAAGAAGAGATTTGAGTCTTGAAGAACAAGAAGGAAAAAAATTAGTGTATGTTATAAAATGAATTTTAACCAGACCTTATTATATTTTTTATCACTCAAACCTTTTCTTTCAACATAACTTAATTGAATTATAGTATTAGTAAATATATATAGATCTTCAGAAAAACTAGAATGAAAAGCTTGTCTAGTAATATTATTTTTTCAGAAAAAAGCAATAAAGAAATCTCATTTAGTGAAATTCAATCGATATATGGAAAAGCTAAAATTCTAACAGATTATCCAATATACCTCATGGATGAGAGTAAATTAAGCGGGACTGCAGATTGGCTATTCTTCCCAAAATCTGAGGCAGAAATAATTTCAATTTTAAACTTCTCAAGGGAAAATGAAATACGGACATATATCAGTGCTGCTCGGACTGGAATTGTCGGTGCATGCGTTCCTTTTTCGGGTTGTATATTATCAACTGAAAAGATGAATAAAATTATTGGAATTGGATTAGATAGGAGTAGAGGGAATTACTTCATCCGTGTTGAGCCTGGAGTTATTTTAAGCGAAATAAATGATAGGTTAATGAAAAAAAAGTTTGAGAATGCTATAGAATTAACTCCTGGTGCAAAAATCAAATTTAAAGAGTCAAATAAAGAATTTCATTATCCTATTGATCCAACAGAGATGTCTGCAACTATTGGTGGGACTGTAGCAACGAATGCCTCTGGGGCAAGAACCTTGAAGTATGGTCCTACAAGAGATTGGATTAAAGGATTAAGGGTTATTTTATCTTCTGGTGATATTTTAAATATTCAACGTGGAAAGTATTTTGCCTCAAATGAAGGTAAATTTATTATAAATAAACCAGATGGAGAAAAACTACAGTTTAAAATACCAAATTATATATTCAATACAAATGTGAAAAATGCTGCTGGAATATATTCGAAACCAAATATGGATCTTATTGATTTATTTATTGGGAGTGAAGGGATTTTAGGGATAATAACACAAATTGATATTTGGATAACTGAAAAACACCCTCTAATTTATAATATTTTATTCTTTAATACTGAAAAAGATGCAATAAGCTTTGGTGAAATATTAAGGAAAACTAAAATTTTATCTACTGAGTTTATTGAATTTTTTTCAGATGAGGCATTAAAACTGTTAAAAACGATCCAAAATGAAGAACCCAGTTCAATAGGTATACCTCAAATTCCAATTTCAGCTAAATCAGCATTATTTTTTGATATGGCTTATGATGAAGATAATTTAGAAGAAATTTATAACGAATTAAATAAAATTGCCGAAAAATGCAAAACTAATTTGTCTGATGGCTGGTCAGGCTATGAAAATCAAGATTTTGCACGATTTAAACGTTTTAGGCATGCGGTTCCTGAATATATTAATACAATAATTGCTCATCGCAAGCAAAGATACCCCGAATTACATAAACTTGGGACTGATATGAGTGTTCCTGAAAAATATCTAAAAGAAATGATGAAATTTTATCACACTGAATTAAATAATGCAAATTTAGAATATGTAATTTTTGGTCATCTTGGAGATAATCATATACATGTTAACATCCTCCCAAAAACTATGGAAGAATTAAAATTAGGAGAAATTATTTATGGAAAATTTGCAGAAAAAGCTGTAGAATATGGGGGAAGTATATCTGGAGAACATGGAATAGGAAAGATAAAAAGAGAATATTTAAAAATTATGTATAGTCAAAAAGCTTGATGAAATGCGCCTAATCAAAAAAACTCTTGATCCCTCTCTAGTTTTAAATTATGGTAATATTGTTAATTTTAAAGCAGAGGAAGAATAGGCCATGAAAATTATTTTAGAAAGTTAATTTTTAAAATATAAAAAATAGGGACGAAAAAATCGAATTTTTACGCCAAAAACGCAAATATTTAAGGAGTATTAGAATATTTCATGAATCATTATGAAATACGATAATAAAGGCAATCTGCAAAATCGTAATTAAATACCTTCTCAAATCTATAATAATTTTTTCAGTCAAGATTTATTAAAAATAAAAATATTTAAGGAAAATTATTACTAGAGTTCACACTTAGATTCATTCTTTTATACTCAATAAATGTTAAGTTCTAATTGAAGCTTGGACAATCATTACATAGGTGAGAAATTATAAATACAATAGCATGTTCAAAATCTATTTGTGAAGGAATAGATGAGGAATTTGAAGAAGAATCTTTCTTTGAAGAACATTTCTGGTACTTCCTTATACCAGCAGGGATAATTTTAGCACTCTCAATTTTCATAGAAATTGCTTTTGAATTGATAGTCATTGATCAAACCTTAGCTGTTGTATCAATTTTTCTTTCAAGTTCAGGTGTAATAAAGGAGGCATTCGAAAATATCAAAAATAAGAAAATTACGGCAAATCTTTTAATGATTGTTGCAGCTGTTGCTTCGTTTTTTATCTTTCATGGACAAGAGGGGGCAACTGCATTGCTATTATACGCAATAGCAGAAAGATTAGAAGAATTAACAGCTGATAAGTCTAGAAATGCGATTAAACAACTTCTAGAATTAGCTCCTGACTACGCTTTACTGAAAAGTGAAAATGGATATATTAATGTACCATCTAAAGAAATCAAAATTGGTAACATAATAGGCATAAAACCCGGAATGAAAATTCCATTAGATGGAGTCATTATTAAAGGAAGTTCCTATTTTGATGAAAGTGCGATAACTGGAGAATCTGTTCCCATCTTTAAAGAAGTTGGAGATGAAGTCTTTGCTGCAAGTCTAAATTCAGATAGTTTTGTTGATATTGAAGTTATTCGAGAAAGTTCAAATACGATAGTGGCTCAGATTGCTGAAAGTGTAAAGATTGCACAGCAAAATAAAAGTAATCATGAAAGATTTATTGAAAAATTCGCTAAATATTACACTCCAATTATTATTATATCTTCAATTTTAGTAATGATCATACCGTTTTTATTTAATTTAAGTTTCTATGATTGGTTCTATCGCGGTTTGGTTCTATTAGTAGTTTCTTGTCCGTGTGCCTTAACTTTATCTACTCCTTTAGCAAATATAGCTTCTTTAACAAAGCAAGCAAGAGAAGGTATACTTGTTAAAGGAAATAAGTTTATTGAACAAATTCAAAACATAGATGTATTTGCTTTTGATAAAACAGGTACACTTACAGAAGGTAATTTAAAGTTATTTGATGTTTTTACCTATAATAGTGCTTCAAAATCAGATGTAATTAGTATTGCTGCAAGTTTAGAAGCATTATCTGAACATCCTATTGCTAAAACAATAGTAAAACAAGCAAAAGATATGAATCTACCTTTTCATAGTGTAGATAAATTCGAAGTGATTAAGGGAAAAGGGATAAAAGGAGAAATCAACGGTGAAATTTTCTACATAGGAAGCCAAAACTTTCTTGAAGAACTAAACTATGAGCTTCCAAAGGATGACATCAAAGATATTGAGGAATCAGGTACAATTCCAATTCTTCTTGGTAATGATTTAAAATTGTTAGGAATATTATCAATTAGAGATGTATTACGAGTTTCAGCTCCAATTCTTATAAATGGTTTAAAAAGTAGGGGTTATAAGACTGTTTTGATATCAGGTGATAACCAAAGGGTATGCAATTCAATTGGAGCATGTTTAGATATAGATCACACATATGGAGAACAATTACCCGATCAAAAACTACAGGAAATCCAAGAGTTAAAAAATCAATACACAATCTCAGATTTAGGTATAGCAATTGGGGCATCTGCTACAGATATTACACTTGAAACTGCTGATATTATTATAATTAACGATGATTTGAAGAAAATCCTTACTTACGTTGACATCGCTAACAAAACAAATAGAAAAATTAAACAAAATATTTGGACTTCAATCACAGTAAAAGTCTCTTTTGCTATTCTAACAGTTCTAGGCTTAATGAATCTATGGTTTGCTGTAGGGTTCGGGGATATGGGTATTTCCATCCTTGTGCTTTTTAATAGTCTTTCAATCTTTAAATTCAGATTCGAATATAAAGAAATCTCTAAAGAGATGTTAGATAATGAGGCTAAATTAATTATTTGCGAAAACTGTTCAACCAAGGATATTATTCCACAACATCATGGTCGAGATATGGTTCAGAAAGGAGATAAGTTAGTTTGTTGGAAGAATATTTTGAGTAGTGAAGAATTGGAAACCTGCGATGAAGAATTACCACTCCACTGTCCATATTGTGAAAATAAGTTAGAATTAAAATAGCATATTATTTTTCTTTTAAGTATAATTCAAAAATCAGTGGTTCACCACATTTCGGGCACCTCTTTGCTGAGGTTCACCACATTTCGGGCACCTCTTTGCTGAAGGAGAACACAATAATCCACAATGATGACAAGGTACTTTAGAGACTTTTGTCTCATTAATATCTAAAGATTTTAATCTTTCTATAATCTGGGACTTAGAAATGTCTTGTTTTTGCCTCTTCGTTGGTGAAAATATCTCATGTACAACAACATTTCCATATTTACCTATGTGTATCTCAAATTTATCTTTATATCCCGTTCGAATATACCCATTTATTAGTTCTAAAATAGAATTCTTAGTAATATTACCCTCTCGAAATATTCTGTTTATAATTTCAACATTCCATATGACAACTCGGACAATCCCTGTTTGATCCTCTAATAAAAATGATATAAAGCTACCTTTTGAACCATCAGCTCTTTTGAAATAATGTTTACTTCCTATTTCTTTCACTGTGCCAATAATATTTACACTCTGAAATTCTATTTCTTGGTTGATATTCCTTTCCCGTAATTTTTTAATTGATTGAAATTCTTTAGCTGTTTGATATTTTTTAAGAGCCTGTATTAAATGAGGGAATCCGTTAAATGAGGTAGTTAAATAATCTCTTAGTTCTGATGTAGTCATCTTTTTATGTAATCCCCCAGTTTTTAACAGTAAAAGAATAAAATTTGTAAATTCTTTTACTAATTTCTTGAATTCAGTTATAAAATACCCTGTGTTTCTATAGATTATTGTTTCTTCGAAATAACCAAAAAGATCTTCAATTTTTCTTATTTTTTTGCATATTTCTTTTAATTTATTTCCAATTTGTAAGATTCTTGTATCTCTGAAGATCTCATCAAAAGTAAAGTAGATACAGAAGTAAAAGCCAATCTTGAAAACTGCTTTTGAAAACTCTCTCATAGAGATATTCTGATCTCTCTCACCAAGGCTTTTATCAAGATGGTATAAACCTCTTGCTAGTATATCGTCAAAATCGAATTGGGATCGCTTTATGTCTGGTAATTGGGTGCGAATATCATTTCCATATAGTAATGTAGAATTTTCAGGATATTTAATATTTAATACGCTCCACTCATAGTTAGAAAACGATTGAGTTTTAAATACTTCTTTTTTTTGGAATCCTTCTAATGTATTAAAACCAATCCATATTTCTTTTCCTTCAATTTTTCTCTTGTGAAATTTTATTTTAGTCCAATCAACTTTAGGAAACGAATTAATTGATTTAGCAATTACAATGATATCAATATCATTTTTCATCCATAAATCGGGAATTTCATTATCAAAATAACTTCCTATTCCATAAATCGCAATGATATTTTCTTTATATCGTGCTTTTAAATCTTCAAGAATTATTGTTATAACAGCATCTTCTTTATTCAATAAAATCAGTACACTTTTTTTAATTTCTACCTTAATATATTTTTTAGATTTTAAGAATTTGACTTGCGATCATATCAGCAACATGAAGAAGGGATGCAAGTTCATTAAGCTTTTGTGGTTGGTATTTACTCCAACTTCCGTGATGAAAAACAATTGCTTGATACATCTCCTCATCAAAAAGCTGAGTATGTTTTGTTAAGTATTTTTTAATAATCGCGATTCCATGTTCAACATGTGTATCCTTTCCACTTATCTTAAATTTCGAAGTAAGTTCTTTCCGAACATCATCAGCATCGTTTACATTTATTTTAATTTTACGATCATTAAGATCGAGCTTAAATCCATAATATTGAATTTTCCCAAAATCATGACATATAGCCGTTAGAATTAATTTTTTAAGCCAATATGTATCCTTTATTAAGCTACTACAAATAAAATTCGCATAATTAACAACTAAGAGAATATGATCAAAAAGACCACCGGGATAAGCCCCATGAAAACCACCTAGTGCAGCTGGAAGTCTTTTTGCATCAGAAAGTATACTACGCAGTTCCTCTTTTGTATTTTCATCTAAATCAATAATTTCGAAAAAGAATTCAAATCCTTTTAATTCAAAATCTACTAACTTACTAATTTCTTTTTTGATGAAGTAATCTTGGCTAGCTTGAGCTGGTTCGATAAAATTCATCAATGTAGAATCGAGATTCTTTTTTTCTCCCATATTAATATAAATTTCCTTTTATTATATAAAATTCAAGTCCTTCTTAGTTTTAAAGATTAGAATTAACCAGAGAATATAGTTAAGAGAGTTCCAAAAGAAATACTGTATTTAAAATTTTTTTAAAGTAGGAGTAGGGACTTCAATATAGAGATTTTTTAGTCTTATATTTTCCATTTTGGTAATTCTTCTCCAACAAGAATAGCAGCAATAAAACAAAAACAAGAAAAAAGAATTAAAAATACTATACTTAAATTATAACATCTATAATCATTGCTTTTGAAACAGGCTCTAGTAATATAGATAAATGAGATAATAAACACAATCATTAGAATATAAGAGATAACCATTATAGTTATTTTTAAGATTTTAGTTATTCGGCGCTTTGGTTTTCGTTTCTCCTCAGGGACTAAACGTAATTCACATGAGGAACATAATACTAAATTTTCTTCTATTTCTGCACCGCAAATCTTACAATACGCCATAATTTTATAAATTTCAATTAAATTTTAAGTAAATAATTTTCTAATTCATTCTAAAATTTTTTTATTAAAATATAAGATACTTAGCTGAGGTGATATGAGGTAACTGAGCAAGCTGGGAGAGAAATTCTTCGGGTACATGATTATCTACATTAATGAGTGATATTGCAATACCACCCGGTTCATTTCGACCCAGCTGAAATCCTGCAATATTGATGTTTTTTTCACCAAGAAAAGTTCCTACTCGCCCAACTACTCCAGGAACATCTAAGTTTTCCAGCAAGAGAATCCCTCCAGAGAGTTCTGCCTCAACTGGGAAAAGATTGAACTTCATGATTTTTTGGATATTCCCAAATAGAATTCCTGATACTGTGGTCTTTTGCTTCTCGGTTATTGTAATGACACTAATCAAACTCGCATAATTTTCTACTTTGGTCGATCTTGTTTCAGATATTTTAATTCCGCGCTCTTCAGCGATCATACGAGCATTAACTAAATTGATATCTTCAGTTTGGTGCTGAAGGAGTCCTTTTAGAACTGAGATAGTGAGTGGAGCGATATTAAGCTTCGAAGCATCCCCTAGATACTCTATACGGATTTCCTTGAGAGGATCTTCTAAAAGTTGTCCAAGAAATGAACCTAATTTCTCACATAGAGATAAGTAAGGTCTTAATATTGGGAGTAGCTCTGGTGCTACACAAGGGAAATTAACTGAATTTCGTATTATTCCTTTTTTCAAGTAGTCGCAAATTTGTTCGGCAATCTGAATAGCAACCCTTTTCTGAGCTTCCATTGTAGAAGCTCCCAAATGAGGAGTTAAAATTACATTAGGATGTTTATATAGAGAATTATCTGGGGAAGGGGGCTCAACAGGATAGACATCAATAGCTACACCTTTAACATGGTTAGATTGAAGAGCTTTTAGAAGATCTAATTCGTTGATTAATGCCCCACGTGCACAATTAATAATATAGACTCCTTTTTTCATCTTAGTAATTGCTTGGGCATTAATCATTTCTTTAGTTTCAGGTGTGAGGGGAGTGTGGAAAGTGATAAAATTAGAACGAGCATAAAGTTCGTCAAGATCAACTGGTTCTACACCTAGCTTTAGGAGATCCTCATTAGGAACATAAGGATCGTATCCTAAAACTACCATTTTAAGACCTAGGGCTCTTTCAGCTACAACTTTTCCTATATTACCAAATCCTACAATCCCTAGGATCTTATCTGTAAGTTCAGTTCCGATGAACTTTTTCTTCTCCCACATTCCCTCCTTCATAGAAGCTGAAGCCTGAGGTACTTGACGTGCAAGAGCGAGTATTAAGGCGATGGTGTGTTCTCCTGTAGTAATTGTATTACCTCCAGGGGTGTTCATAACAACAATTCCTTTTTTTGTAGCAATAGTCTTATCAATATTATCAGTACCTGAACCTGCGCGACCTATTACTCTTAAACGAGAAATTCCATCAAATAAATCCTCTGTTATTTTTGTAGCACCACGGATAGCAATTCCATCATAATTATCAATAATGCTAGCCAACTCGTGCGGTTTAATTTTTTTTTTTATATCAACTTGAATACCTTCTCGAATAAACACCTCAACCCCAGAGGCGTGTAAATTATCAAGAACAAGAACTTTTAGGTTTCCCATCATCTCTTCTTTCTAACTAGCCAATTTATAAATCTAACTTTGATTAGTAAATTCTTAATTTTCTATATTTAAGTTCTAATGATTGATAGAGTAAAATTTGTTCGTTTAAATTTATTACTAGAAGAAATAATGATATCCATTTTTATTTAATTATATAAGTGATTTCATTGACCAATTAATTCTTTATATTCTTTTAATCCCCTAATATTATCAAATCGTTTATCTTCCAAAACCCGCTCAATATAATCCTTGTCCTTTTTTATTACTTTCTTTAGTAACTCCAAAGCAACTTTTGAATTATTTTTTAAAGATTCAAGGCTAGCCTTGTTATAGAGAAATTCAATATTTTCAGGATCCCGCTTAAAAACTTTATTAAGATAATATTCAGCCCTTTCAATATTATTTAACAACATATTTACAGTACCTAGGTTATTTTGGACATTAGCGACATCTTTGGAATAAGTTTTTGGATCCTTACTTGCAAATACTTTAAAGATCCTTAATGCTCCAAGGAAAATTCTTTCTGCATCTTTAAATTTCTCTAATTTAATGTGCACAGCCCCTAGACAATTCATAATAATAGCAACATTATATGAATACACTTCTGGGTATTGTTGTGCTAACTGTTTAGAGATTTCTAATCCCTCAAGATACATCCGTTCTGCTTCTTCAAATTTATTTTGACCTGCATAGAGGTCTCCAAGATCTATTAAAGTAAAGGCTAAGTCAGGTAATATTTGATCAGGATATTGCTGTTTTAATTTCTTTCTTATTTTTAATGCTTCAAGGTGCATTTTTTCAGCTTCCTCAAATTTCATCTCTTCACTATATATGAGTCCTAGATTACTCTGAGTCGTTGCTACATCAGTTAAATACATATCATAGCACATTTTCGCTAACTTCTTATAACTATCAGTTGAATCAATTGAGCCATCTTGTATATCCTCCAATAAGTCTAAATCAACACAAACATTTCCGAAATAACTCGAACTTGATGTGTCATTGGGTAAATATACATCATAATATTTTTTTAATAACTCGTTATAGTTTTTTATATCGTCAAGATAAGTATTTTCTAATTTATAATTCTGGTCAACAATATTATTATCAGTAAAATCAAGATCAGATGAATGTACACTGTAGTATTGTTTTTCTAGTTCATTATACACTTTTAATGTATCGAGGAAGATCTTTTCTGCTTCTTCAAACCGTTTCAAGTCGATATAGAGAGTCCCTAAGTTTTTTTGTATTGCAGCAATATAAGGTAAATAGATGCGATAATATTGTTTGGCTAACTTTTTATAATTATCTAAAGCATTCAAATAAGCATTTTCTGCTTTATCAGCTCTTCCCATAACGGAATATAAGTTACCAAGTACAACTAAAATTGGTGCTTTATATTTGCTTTCAAGTTTGATTAATTCTTCAGCAATAGCAATCAATCTTTTATTACTAATGTCAATTTGTTCTACATTTTTTACTAGTCCAAGATAATCGTTAACTAAATCTTCAGTTGGGTTTATTTTTACGTTATGGAAAAGGATTTCAATGTGATCTTCAGTATTAGGTCCATATTTTTGAATTTTTCTTGTATAATATTCTATTGCTTTTTCATGATTTTTTTCATTTGCTACAGTTTCAAAAGCAGTTTGTACTTGTTGAATTGAAAATTTGTATATCTCTTCCTTATTCTTTTCCTTTTCTAACAGTCCTTTATTCAGTAAATCATTAAAAAGTTGCTCTATATTTTGTATTTTATAACTAGCTTCTACTGATTTTCTATCAATATTAGTTAAGACTTCCGGGTTTAATATACTTAAATTTATGAGTAATTCTAGTGCTTCTGGATTTAAGGCAAGTAAATCTTCTATAACTTGTTTATAAAATTTCTGTACTATTGTTTTATTACTTTTTGAAGTGAAAACCTTCAATTTATCAAATTTAATACTTTGGTAATTCTTTATTATAAGATCTTTTAAACCAGAATGTCCTTTAGGAATTTTCTTAATGAATGCATTTACCTTTTCTGGAAGCTTTATCTTAAATCACTTCTTCTTTTTATCTTCATTAATGTTAATTTTCATACCTTTATATTTATATTTACGTAATTAAAAAAACTCTTAATAGTGTAGAAGATATCAAATTGTCGTTTATTATTTCTTTTCTTTTTGCTGCATTCTTAAATCTCTGGAAATAAAAGATTCTCCATAGTGTGTATATAGAACTGCTGCAGGATTATGTGGATTTGACCTATCTTTAGCTATAAATGTAGTTACAGGTGCTTTAGAAAGATGAGTAAATGTAATATCATGCCCTACGCATAATCCTACTATTATATTCATATCAGTTTTTGCTTTATTGAGTAATAATGCTTGACCCGCAGGGTTACATGTCATAATCCCAATAGGATAACCTGTTTTTGATATCATTGTAAATTCTTGAGGTATCTCTACATCAGTTTTTTTAATAGCTTCAGTCTTACAGCAAACAGAACACACTTCAAATCCATATTTATTTAGGATCTCGCCAGTTTTCTCAGCTTCTTTTCTTAAACCAACGCAAAACGCTAAACCTAACTTTTTAAAGCCCATTCCCTTTGCATATTCAATGGTATCCTTTAAACGGGGCCAATTAATATACCCTTGAGCTTCTACAATAGAGGCAATTTTAGTCGATTTTCTTACAAAATCATCCGATTTATAGAGTTTAATTAC
>SMTZ1_10011348_pt1 | contig 12218 bp, 11 predicted proteins | sample DeeMarSWOR136_30_FD_25667 | JGI IMG/M metagenome (IMG submission 25667) | reverse complement strand
GGCGGCCGATTGCGCCCTTGCAGCCAGCGGCGATGCGCGTGCGTTCGAGCGGCTCTACCGCACGCACGTGGCACGGATTCACAGCTTGGTCCGGCGCATGATGGGTGGGGAACTGGCGGATGAGGTGACCCAAGACGTGTTCGTGAGGGCATGGGAGAAGTTGAGCACATTTCGCGGGACGGCATCGTTCGGCACTTGGCTGTACCGGCTTGCGATCAACCTGATCCTGGGACGGAGGGCGGTGTTGGGGCGTGAGCGTGAACGTTTGAGCGGAGGTGGCGAGGTTCTGGATCGGATGTCGTATCCCGAGCGAACGCCTGAGCTGGGAATCGATTTCGAGGCGGCGATCGGCCGCTTGCCCGATGGTGCTCGTCACGGGTTCGTGCTGCACGACGTCGAGGGGTTCAAGCATCACGAGATCGCCGAGTTACTGGGAGTGACTGCAGGCACGTCGAAGGCACAGCTGCATCGCGCACGGATGTTCTTGCGGGGCTACTTGGAGCGGTAACGGAAGAACGGTATGGGAGACAACTGGGAACTGAAGCTCTCGGACTACCTCGACGGAGGTCTGTCAACGGGCGAACGCCGTGAGGTCGAGGCTCACTTGGCGACCTGCAATGAGTGCCGTGTGACGCTGGAGGAACTGCGAGCCGTGGTCAGCCGCGCGGCGGCGTTGGACGAGCGCGCGCCGGAAGCCGATCTCTGGAGTGGCATCGTTCAGCGGATTGCGGCTGCAGGCGCAGCGGAGCCGGACGTGGTGGATATCCAGGAAAGACGCGTCGCGCGGAGGCGGATCAGTGTTTCGCTGCCTCAATTGGTGGCCGCTGGGATAGTCCTGGTCATGCTGTCGGTGGGCACCACATGGCTACTTCAGCCGGGCAGATCGGAGCCCACCCTGCAGTCGGCAGCCGGACCGGATCGGTCGGCCGCGGTGCAGGCAGTCCGGGCGGGATTCGACCTGACCGGGTACGATGCCGTTATCGCGGTTCTGGAGCAGGCCTTGGACGCGGCACGTGATCGGCTTGACCGCAACACCGTGCGCGTGGTGGAGCAAAGCCTGGCCACGATCGATCGGGCGATCCTCGACGCCTATGGCGCACTGGAGCAGGATCCGACCAATAGCTACCTGAGTTCTCACCTCGCGGCGACTATGAAACGCAAAGTAGAGCTGCTGCAGCGGGTGGTGACGATTGCCAACGCAGCGAGCTAGCTGAAAAGGAGTCAGGCTCATGTTCACTACCATCTTGACGGCCGCGCTTGCCACCGTTGCCGTGATCCCGCAGACGGATACCGTGATAGCGGTCAGCCCGGGTACGCGACTCGACATCGAGACGTTCGGCGGCGAAGTGGTCGTGCGGACGTGGTCCAGGAACGAGATGCGTATCGTAGCGAACCACTCCAGACGTACCAGCGTGGGGATTACTCAATCGTCGGTGGCCGTGCGGCTCAGGGGGCGGTCGCAAGGTGTTGCCACCGTCGACTTCGAGATATCCGTGCCTTCCGGGACCGACGTGGATGTCAGGGGAACGTACGTATCGGCGGATCTCGATGGTGAGTTGGGAGACGTGCGCGTCGAGACAGTGCAGGGCGACATAGTCGTGGTAGGAGCGACAGGGTTCGCTCACCTCTATTCCGTGCAGGGAGATGTGGAGCTAAGAGACGCAGCGGGTGATCTGAACGTCTATTCCACCAACGGTTCTCTCACAGTGAGTTCAGCCTCGGGCAATGTCAAAGCCGAAGCGACAAATGGTCGAATCACCTTGAGTGATATGCACGCATCGGATGTGGAGGCTACGACAGTCAACGGGACGGTGAGCTTTGATGGCATCATTGAGCCGAGTGGTCGTTACAGGCTGAGTACGCACTCCGGGAGTGTGATCGCGGCCGTTCCAGCGGACATTGATGCCACCGTGTCGGTCTCGACCTTCACAGGCGACTTCGATGCTGGATTCCCCATCACACTCACCGAGACACGTAGCCAGGGCAGGCGCTTCACGTTCACCGTCGGGGACGGTAGCGCACGTATGGAGCTCGAATCATTCAGCGGAAGCATAAGGTTGCGGCGGCGGTGAAAGCGGACCGTCGCAGGACTGCAGTCGCAGAACTGCATACGAATATGATGCAATACCGTCAGACTGAGGAGAAGTTGACATGATCGCGAGGTTACTGGCAGTCTTGGCATTGCAGGGGTTTGTGGCGCTGCCAACCGCCGAGTTATTGGCGCAGGATTTCGAATGGCAGGGCAGATTGCAGCCGGGCCGGGCAATCGAGGTCGTGGGTGTGATAGGCGACGTTCGGGCCGTGGCGAGCGGAGGCGATGAGGTTGAGGTTACCGCGAGCCTGCGCGAGCACCGGCGAGGTCGTGCCGAGGACATCGAGTTCGAAGTCATCGAGCATGACGCAGGCGTGACCATCTGTGCTCTGTACCCGACTCCGCGGCGCGCGGAGCGCCCCAATGAGTGCCGTCCCGGCGGCAGGAGCAGGAACAACACCCAGGGCAACGACGTGACCGTGCATTTCACGGTGCACGTGCCGGCCGGCGTCAAGTTCGTCGGCCGGACCGTGAATGGCGAGATCGAAGCCGTATCCCTGAGCGGCGACGTAGAGGCCTACACGGTCAATGGCGACATCGCCATAACAACTACCGGGTTTGCCCAGGCGTCGACGGTCAACGGTTCCATCGAGGCAGAGCTCGGCAGAGCGGACTGGAATGGATCAGTGGAGTTCGAGACCGTCAATGGGGGCATAACCGTCATCTTGCCGGACGATCTGGGCGCCGATGTCACCGCCAAGACGGTGAATGGCAGTATCGAGACGGACTTCCCTCTCGTGGTGCGTGGCCGCTTCTCGTCCAGGAGCATGACCGGCACGATCGGGGAGGGTGGCCGCCGGCTGTGGCTGGAGACGGTTAACGGGTCTCTGCGGATTCTCAGGCGGTAGCCCCCGCTTTGCGCTGGACGTCGAGATGAGGAGCTGGGCGAACCCGGCTGCCGCTGCCGTGCCGGGTCAAGTATTCTTCACCACCATGATGCACGCCAGCCGGGATCAGAGTTCTCACTGCAGGGGCCTGCCGCTATGCCCTCGAGTGCTGCTCTACGTCACGTTCGCGCTCACGGCTTGTGGCTGTAGGCACGCCCAGACCGGGGAGCAGGCACGTCAGATCGCTGAGGAAGTGATACCGGAGATCGAGCAGGCGGTCGGGCTCTCTTACAAGTCACCTCCACAAATCGAGGTTCGCAGTCGGGATCAGATTCGTGGATACATCGACGCCAAGATCGAGAGTGATCTTCCTCCGGAGATGCTGGAGCAGCTGTCCCTTGCCTACCGGTTGTTTGGATTGATCCCGGATACGCTGGACTTGAGGGCGCTGCTGTCCGAGCTGTACTACGAGCAGGTCGTGGGTTACTTCGATCCGGACTCATCAACGCTCTACCTGCCCGATGGGATGGATCCAGCTGTGTTGCGGTTCACGCTGACACACGAGCTGGTGCACGCATTGCAGGACCAATACATGCCCCTCAACGAGATATTGTCTGCAGACCGGGACAACGATCGGCGGACTGCGGCTCAAGCGATGCTGGAGGGGCAGGCCACGCTGATTTCGATGCTGGACATGTTGCCGGAGCGCGGTGCGGTCGATCTGGAGGGAGTCTGGCCCCAGGCGCGCGCCCTGATACGTGATCAGCAGAATCAGATGCCCGTGCTGGCTGCGACACCGCTCGTGATCAGGGAGGGTCTCATCTTCCCGTACATCGGGGGCGCCGATTTCATTCAGTGGTTCATGCGCAACTACCCCGATACGGTGCCGTATGGTCCACGCCTGCCCCAATCGACGGAACAGGTCCTGCATCCGGACAAGTATCGCTTGAACGATGAGCCAGTGGATCTTGCGTTCAGCGACACGAACGGGGTGTTCTACGAGAACAGCCTGGGTGAGCTCGAGACCCGGATCCTTCTCATTGAGCTCACGGGGAGCGAGACCACCGGAGCGGCCGGCGCCATGGGTTGGGACGGCGACCGCTACGCGGTGGTGCGGTCGGGCGGGGAGTACACGCTCGTTTGGTGGAGTGTGTGGGACGACGAGCGTACCGCGGACCGGTTCGTCACGCTACTTGCGCAGTACTGGCCGCGGCGAGTGGCGGAGGGCTGGCGTTACGTCATCGAGCGGACCTGGGTGGAGGACAGATATGCCGCTCTGTTCATGTACGGGCCGGAGCGGTGGCAGCGGTGGGACGATCCACTCCAGGTCTACGTCCGCCGCGCGTCGGGTTCATAGGAACAGCGATATTACGTACGCCGCGCCACCCACTACTGCGCCAAGCACGTATCCCAGCCTCACGATCAAGTCGAGCTCACGCTGCGTCGTATTGCGAATGATCTGCTCGATGCGCTCGAGGGAGAAGCCCAATACCTTGTCCTCTACCATGGTCTGGACGTCCACCTTCTCGACGACGATGGGCACCTGCCGTTGCGTCCAGTCCCACAAGGCCGGCGACAAAGCGTTCACTATTCGGTCCACGCTTCCATCCGGCAGCCAATCGGCGGGTCGGCCGATGCGGCGATCGAGCAGCGCGGTCAGCGCCATCCTGGTGCCGTCGTTCACCCAGGTTCGCACCTTGGGGTCACGCATACTGCGCGCCAGCCAGTCGGCCGCCTGATCTGGCGGGAGATAGCGCAGGATCTCGCCCCAGGTCCGACCCTCGGCGGCCAGCAGTGCCTGATCGAGCTTCTCGATCCCGTAGCGGCGCGACGCCGGATCTCGGATGACGGCCGCGATCTGCTCTGCTGCCGTCTTCTTGACCCCCTCGATCCGCTCGGGGCCGAGGCGGGCCACGTGGTCGGACATCGGTCTACGGAGGAAATTGACTACCGCGTCGTTCACGCTACGGGCCACTTGGCTCCGCATCTCGGGCTGATCTAGCAGGTTGGCCAGCTGGTCGGCGCCATCGGTTTCGAACTTGTCGAGCACCTTGGTGATGGTCCGCTCGGTAACGACGAGCCGGGCGACAATGCGCTCGTGGATCAACAGGTCACGTGCGAACCGCTCGAACAGCTCGTGCAGTGCGTCTTGAATCCGGTGCCGAGCGATCGGGTCGGCCAGCACCCTGGCGAAACGGTCAATCGCCAGCGGCAGATAATCGGCTATCTCCTTCTCCACTGCCGCGATGAGGGCGTGCGGCAGACGCTCGAGCAGCGGGGTCTCATCGCCGGAGAGCCGTGCCAGCTGGCGGTCCAGCCATTCCTCGATAACGCGATCGAGTTCGGGGCTCGCAGCAGCGTCGGAGACCCATTGCTCCACGCGGTTGCGGATTGCTTCGCGCCGTGCAGCGGTGAGCAGGTCACCGATGGGCTGATCAGCCACCTGGTCGCGTGTTCGCGTTAGGAACTCCGCGGCCTTGTCCCTGAAGGCATCCGTGCTAGCATACTCGGCCACTCGGTCGGCCACGACAGCGGAGACTCGGTTGATTGCTGCCTCAATTTCTGCCAAGAATGCGGCGGGGAGCTCCTTGCGCAGTGACTCGCGCTCGTCCTCGAGCAGCGAAGTCACGAAACTCGCGACGGCGCCGTGGAAAGCCTCCCTGACCCCCGGTGCACTCAGTTGACCGGCCAGGTCGTCTGACGAGAGTAACCTCTGGCCGACGGTGCGTCCTATGGTCTTGGCCAGGCGAGCCTTGTTTTTCGGGATCGCACCGTGGAGCTTCAAAGACTTGAATCCGCGCGGCTCGTATGGATGAAACAGCATCCAGATGGCAACGGCGTTCGTCAGGCCGCCCGCCATCGCCCCGAAACCGATCGTTACGATCGCCCTGATCAATGAAGGCTCAGCAATCATTCAGTGGCTCAACCTCGGATGGCATGAAACTACACGCTCAGAAGCCATGAGAATACCCTACAGGTCGCTCACGTTCTGGATATTCGTGGGTCTGTTCTCGGGAATGATAGCCGGTCGTGGCTTCGGTGAGTCAATTGTGCCACTGGCCGAGCCGCTGTCCGCCATCTTCCTGAGACTGCTGCGGATGGCCATCATGCCGCTGATCATCACGTCTCTCACGGCGGCCGTAATCAGTGTGGGTGGCAGGAAGGATCTCGAGGTGTTGGGGGCGAAGACCTTCGGTTACTACGTAGTGACGAGTCTGTTGGCAATACTCACGGGACAGATCCTTGTGAACCTGCTCAAGCCCGGAGTGGGTTCGACTATCAGCTTGGAGAAACAAGTTGCCGAGGTTCCCGCCGCGCAACAGAGCTTCACCGAGCTGATTCTGAACATCATTCCGGAGAACCCGTTCCAGGCGCTGGCGGAGGGACAGGTTCTTCCCATCATTTTCTTCTGCATATTGTTTGGCTATTTCGTCACGCGACTGAACGATCCCTATAGGTCGCAGCTGAGGGACCTGTTCCAGGCCGCGTTCCAAGCCATGATGAAGCTCACGCGATTCGTGATCTGGACCGCACCCATAGGCGTCTTCGGGATCAACGCCATGATCGTGGCGACTACCGGCTTTGACGCGTTCCGATCGCTGGGTTTCTACTTCGTAGTGGTACTCATCGGGCTATTCATCCATGCCTTCGTGACGCTGCCGCTTCTCTTGTACGTCGTGACTCGTAGGAATCCGTTGAGACACTACAAGGGCATGCCGCCAGCTCTGGTCACGGGATTCTCCACGGGCTCCACGATAGTAACGCTGCCGCTCACAATGGAGGCGGTGACCGAGAACTCCAAGGTGTCGCCGAAGATATCGTCCTTCGTATTGCCCATCGGTGCCACGGTCAATATGGATGGCACCGCACTCTACGAGTGTGTGGCCGTGATCTTCATTGCACAGGTGTATGGCATCGGCGTGTCGCTCGATCAACAGCTTGTGATAGCAGTCACGGCCCTACTGGCGTCGATTGGAGCTGCAAGTGTGCCGATGTCGGGACTGGTGATGATGTCCATCATACTGGGAGCGGTGGGCTTGCCGCTCGAGGGAGTGGCAGTGATTCTCGCGGTCGACCGGCTGCTCGACATGTTCCGCACCGCGGTCAACGTGTTGAGCGACTCGTGCGGTGCGGTGATCGTAGCCAAACTCGAAGGTGAGGACGTATTGGCTGGCTAGATTGGCCGGGCAACGCTCTTTGCTCCGAGTCCCGCTTTGCGTTAGAATGCGCCTCCAAGATCCCGCACTGCGTCCGTCACCATCATGAGAAGCGGCCAATGGGAACAACAGGTGATGTGTCGTCGATGCTAGTGCTCGATGTAGGGTGGCGGGTATGGGAACTCACGGCCTTCGGTTTCTGCGAGCGGGGACGATGCAACGTGTCATCTGCGCTCGCAGTTTGCTTTGCCGAGGTGTCGGCTTGGCGTTAGTATCGGCCAGTCACGTATCAGCGGCTTAGGGCACGAGCGCTGGCGCCGTCTGGGAGGATCGGCAGTGAAGAGACGTTACATCATGCTCTGGGTCAGCGCCCTGGTCTTCCTGGTCGCTCTGGCGGCCGTCGGGCGGATCCCGCCGCAGGGTGAGCACTACGGCATCTTGTCGGTCCTGCCGCCCGCCGTTGCCATCATCCTCGCGTTCGCGACGCGCGACGTAGTAAGCTCCCTCTTCATCGGCATCGCGCTCGGCGCGGTCATCAGCGGCGCGCGGTGGTACACGCTGCCGCAGGATATCGTGCAGGGGTACCTCATCCCCTCGGTCGGGAGCGAGGCGTACGCCCTGATCCTCTTAGTCTACCTGTGGGCGCTGGGAGGTTTGATCGGGCTCTGGACCCGTACGGGCGGAGCGCAGGTATTCGCACAGTGGGCTGGCAGCAAGCTCGTGGTCGGCCCCCGGAGTGCAAAATTCTTTGCCTGGATCATGGGGATCATCTTCCACCAGGGCGGCACGATCTCGACAGTCCTCACCGGCACCACTGTGCGGCCGGTATGCGACCAGAACCGCGTGTCGCACGAGGAGCTCTCCTACATCGTCGACTCGACGGCGTCGCCGGCGGCCACGCTCATTCCATTCAACGTCTGGCCGATCTACGTCGGCGGCCTCGTGGTCGGGACCATCCCTCCACTGGAAACCATGTCCCAGAGCATCGGGTTCTTCTTCACGGCGCTACCGTTCAACTTCTACGCTTGGTTCGCGGTTGTCTTCACGCTGCTGTTCGCCATCGAACGCATGCCGTTCCTCCCTGGGAAGCTGTGGGGAAACGTACCCCTGGTGGTGGGCCATAAGATGACCCGGGCTATCACGCGGACACGGCAGACGGGGCAGCTGAACCGGCCCGGCGCGCAACCGCTCGCCTCGGAGGAGCTGTCCAAGCTGCGCATCGCTGAGGGGTATCGCAGCGGACTCATCGACTTCCTCGGCCCAATGGGAACCCTGCTTGGGGTGGCGATCCTGCCGTACCTGTACACCTTCTTCATCCTGAAGCGGGAGGAACCCACGCTGCTCATCGCGGAGGCATTCCTGCTCGCCGTGCTGGTTGGCATAGTCATAGCCATTGTGAAGGGAATGTCGCTCAAGGCCACGATCGAGGCGGTCATCGATGGGTGCAAGGGCGTCACGATCGGGGCGATCGTGCTGGCCCTGGCCGTGACGCTCAAAACCGTGGCCGACTCCGTTGGGACCGCGCCCTACATCATCGAGATGACCTCGGGCTTTCTTAACCCGATCGTGCTGCCAGCGTTGCTCCTGGTGTTGGGCATGATCATCGCCTTCTCGACCGGCACGTCGTGGGGCACCTACGCGGTCATCTTTCCGGTCGCGATGCCCCTCGCCTATGCCATCAATCAGGATCCCTTATTCCTGACGCTGTGCTTCGGGGCGGTGCTCGGCGGCAGCGTATTCGGCGACCAGTGCTCGCCGATCTCGGACACGACGATCCTGTCCTCGCTCGCGACGGGCTCGGACTTGATGGACCACGTGTACACGCAGATCCCGCTCGCCCTCACGGCGGCTGGCCTCGCGGGCGTGGTCTACACCCTGATAGCGGCGTTCTTGGTCTGAGCCGGAGCCCCGGGCAGTAAAGGAGGGCGGGCCCGACCAGACCCTACACTCTGCGCTCCGGACTCTGCACTGACTCTCTGGACTCGGTAAGCAGAAGCAGTTGCTCTCCTGTCCAACCCCTGTCTATATTGGTAGGCTTTATGTTTGACGCGCTTTCAGACCGACTGACCGGCGTTCTGCAGAAGTTGACCGACCGCGGTGTGCTCACGGAGCAAGCGGTCAAGGACGGCTTGCGCGAGATCCGCAGAGTCATGTTGGAAGCGGACGTGAGCTACGAACTGACCCGCACTTTCATGGAGCGCATTCGTGACAAGGCTGTTGGTCTGGACAAGGTGAAAGCAGTAAGCCCCGGACAGCAGCTGGTCAAGATCGTGTATGACGAGCTAGTGGCACTGCTGGGCGAGACGCAAGTTCCCTTGACGCTTGCGCCGGTAGCACCTTCGGTAGTGCTGTTGGTTGGCTTGCAGGGATCGGGCAAGACCACCACGGCAGCCAAGTTGGCTGCGCGCCTCAAGCGGGAGCACAAGGCCCCGTGTCTCGTGGCTGCGGACGTCTATCGGCCCGCTGCTGAAGAGCAATTGGCGCAATTGGGCGCGAAGGTCGGCGTCCCGGTCTTCGGGCGCAGCTCGCACCCTGAAGCGGGGCGCGATGTGGTCGAGCTGGTGACGGCTGGTATTGCGGCGGCTGCACGGGAGCGTTGCCGGACTGTCTTGGTCGACACTGCAGGGCGACTCCAGATCGACGCCGACATGATGGCCGAACTGGAACGTCTCAAGATTGCCGTGCAGCCGCACGAGATCTTGCTGGTCGCTGATGGGATGACGGGTCAAGATGCCGTGCGGATTGCGGCCGGGTTCCATGATGCTCTGGGGATCACGGGAGTGATTCTCACGAAGCTGGACGGCGACGCTCGGGGCGGTGCCGCGTTGTCGATCTACGGAGTGACCGGTGCACCCATCAAGTTCGTGGGGACCGGTGAAGGCATGCAGGCGCTCGACGTGTTCGACCCGGAGCGCATGGCGGGTCGCATACTGCAGCGAGGAGACGTCGTCGGTCTTGTCGAGCGGGCCCAAGCGGCTGTCAAGGCCGAAGAAGCCGAGCGGCTGGCCCAGAAGGTCACATCCAAGCGAGGGATGGATTTGGAGGATTTCCTGGTGGCCATGAAGCAGATCCAGCGCATGGGTCCGCTGGAGTCGCTGCTGGGTATGTTGCCTGGCGTCAACGCGAAGGCACTGAAGCAGGCGAAGGTCGATCCCAAGGGCATGAAACATATCGAAGCCATCGTGCTTTCGATGACACCCGAGGAGCGGCGCCGGCCCGACATATTGAACGGTTCGCGCAGGGCGCGGATCGCCAAGGGATCGGGACGCAGCGTCCCTGAGGTCAATCGCCTGGTCAAACAGGTTGGGCAAATGAAGAAGATGATGAAACAGATGGGCAAGTTTGGATTCGGCCTGCAATAGAACCGAAGGTAGATATATGGCAACACGGATTCGTTTACGGAGAGTCGGCCGCAAGAAGCAGCCGCTTTACCGCATTGTGGTCACGGACCGACAGAAGGCCCGTGACGGACTCAGTGTCGAAACGCTGGGTCACTACAACCCGCGCACAGAACCGGCTACCATCCAAGTGGACGTCGAAAGGGCGCGCGCGTGGTTGGCCCAGGGGGCGACACCATCTGAGACAGTGCGTTCGATCTTGAAGAAGGCCGGCGTGTTCGAAGCACCGGCCGAGTCCTGAACGTGTCATGGAAGCCGCCTACCTGGCGGTGGCGCGCTTCCGCAAGCCACACGGGCTCAAAGGTGAGGCGCTGTGTTGGGTGCTAACGGATGATCCTGAGCGAGTGTTCGCTGCCGGGCAGCAGCTGACACCGCTGGACGCAGAGGGGCGCAAAGCCGGCGAGCCCCTCGAGATCGAACAAGGACGGCGCTACCACCGGAGCTGGTTGCTCAAGTTCAGAGGTATCGCCGACAGAAGTGAGTTGGAGCGGTGGGATCAACGTGTGCTAGGTGTCCCGGAGGACGAACTGAGGCCCCCGGGCGAGGGCGAGATGTACGAGCATGAGGTGTCTGGTGCGACGGTGATCGTCGCAGGTGAAGCGGTGGGGCAAGTGACTGATGTGCTGGATGCGGCGGGGGCGAGACTCTTGGCGGTCGATGTGGGTGGACGGGAAGTGTTGGTACCGTTTCGCAAACCGATCGTGGTTCACCTCGACCGTGCCACTAGGAGGATCGAGATAGATCCGCCGGCGGGCCTGCTGGAGCTGTGATGGCTCTGCGGATCAACATCGTCACGTTGTTCCCCGAGCTGTTTGACGAGCCCTTGGCGTCCAGCATCGTGGGCCGTGCGGCAGCGATTGGACTGGTACGGTACCGGGTCGTGAACTTGCGTGATCATGCTCACGATCGACACAAGACAGTGGACGACTACGCGTACGGTGGCGGGGCAGGGATGGTGTTGAAGCCGGAGCCGTTCTTCGAGGCACTGGAGGCACTCGATCCACCGGCACCTGTCGTACTGCTGTCAGCCCGAGGCAAGCTGTTTCGGCACAGCGACGCTGTGCGGTACAGCGTTGCTGACGAAATGACAGTGCTGTGCGGCCACTACAAGGATGTTGATCAGCGCGTGGCAGAGTGGCCCGGAACCGAAGAGATATCGGTTGGCGATTTTGTGTTATCGGGAGGGACCGACTCGCTGTATGAAGGACTGCTGAGCCCACCCACATACACGCGGCCACCTCTGTGTCGCGGGCTCGCGGTTCCCGAGGTATTGTTGAGTGGGGACCACGCGAAGATCGCTGCTTGGCGCCGGTCGCAGGCGGAGGAGCTGACCAGGACGCGGCGACCTGATCTGTGGGACCGCTATCGAGCTGAACATCGGTCCGCTGGGCCGACTTTTGAGGATTGAGACAATGAATCAGCTAGATGCTGTACAGCGTGAGGGACTGCGTGATGACATCCCGGAGTTTCGTCCGGGGGACACAGTGCGGGTATCGGTGCGGGTACGAGAAGGTGATAAAGAGAGACTGCAGGCGTTCGAGGGGGTTTGCATAGGTCGGCGGGGAGCGGCGGCCAGTGAGACGTTTACGGTCCGCAAGATCTCCTCTGGCATCGGTGTCGAACGCATCTTCCCGTTGCATTCACCCAACCTCGCTGAGATCACGGTGGTCCGGCGCGGACGCGTGAGGCGCGCAAAATTGTACTACCTGCGCAAGCTCTCCGGCAAAGCGGCCCGCATTCGGGA
>SMTZ1_10022784_pt1 | contig 12219 bp, 12 predicted proteins | sample DeeMarSWOR136_30_FD_25667 | JGI IMG/M metagenome (IMG submission 25667) | reverse complement strand
AAAAGATGGTCTGAAAAAATATATAAGAGTAAATGGAGATCCACAGATAGATTACGAAGCAGTGAGAAAGGGTGAAATGTGCGATGGGTTATACATTGTCATAACCACCACAGATCTCCCCAAAGAAAAGGTGGTCAAAAAGTACTTTGACAAGGATGTAATAGAAAAATCCTTTGAATCTTTAAAGACTACCTTATCAATACAACCGGTGAGACACTGGTTAACAGGGAGAGTCAAAGCCCACATCTTCATCTGTTATTTAGCCTATCTCCATTTATCCTGGATGAACATGCGTTTAAAAACCAATGGCATAACCATGAGTCCTGTAAAAGCCCTGGAAAACCTGGAAACGATCTACACCGTCAAGCTCACCGATGAAAAAGCTTCAGCAAGCACTACAAAAACAGTTCCTCTGACCAAAGAACAGGAAGCAATCTACAAAGCACTCAATTTGTTGTCATGAAAACAGGGGTAAGTTCAGGTGAATTACAAAAACTCATGTACGAAAGAAATATATATACGTTGTGAGCAAGAAGAAAAGGATTAACTATGAGTAACAGAGGAGCGACAATGATGAAACCTAAAAAGAAGGTAAGGATGTTCTCACTGGTGGGGATTCTATTTCTACCAGTTCTAATAATTAGTGGGTGTGTTGAAGAGAAAGCAGACACACAGCTCGAAAAGCAACCATATACCGAAATACCCAAAGGTATCTTAGTCAATGAAATTCCAGAATCTATGGATATCATCTTTACTTCAATACGATATGTTTTGGATGATGTTGCTTGTTTGGATGAAAATTACGAGTTAAAGGATAATTTTATCTATGATGCTCAATGCAACAAGAAGATCTATAACCCAAACAATGGGCTTGCTTCTCCGAGGCAGTTGTTTGCTTTAGATTTGGAGACAAAAAATGTTATCCAGATAACGAATACAGAGTGCTGTTTCATTAATGGTCAGGTCGTAGATTCCACAACAATCATGTGTAATGCAGCCTGCGCTGACACAAACAATGATGGGATGATCACTGATGCAGACAAAACAGAACTGTACCTTCTGGACTTGGCCATAGAGAAAATGAACTGCCTTACTTGCGAATTAGGGCTAGATGCCATAAATAATCCAGATTACTCTTGTATAAATGAAAAAATCGTTTTTTCTGCAAGAAAAGGTCCAGATATTAGTTATCCACACCATATCTACACAATTGATTTTCAAAAGAATCTGGTAGAACTAACTAATGACACAGAGTATATGGATTTCGACTGTTCATGGTCTGAGGATGGAACAAAAATTGTATTCAATAGACTTCCTGCACCCTGGCTTGAAAACCCTTCTCAGGTCTGGATGATGGATTTCAATGGAAATAATCTGGAAAAAATAACTGATGGCGGGAAAAACCCGAACAATGAAGGACCTCAAAGGGGTTATCCAATTGGAATTGATTGTGATCCTGATTTGAGCCCTGACAATAAAAAAATAGTCTTTTCGCGATTGAGAACGGGTAGGGAAAATGAACTCTTTGGAATTTATGAGTTAATTGTCATTGATATTGATACAAAAGAGGAATATATCCTGGATTCTAAATATGCTAACATGGTACCTGAATGGAAATCGAGGGGTATTCTACTCATCAGGCAAGTTGGTGCAACGAACCCAATAGATATGAAACAAAGCTTATACGTGTACAGAAATGGGGAATTTGAAGAACTGGAGAAATTCCCCTATAATGTGTTTCCAATTGGAGCTTATGGGGGCAGTTGGATAGAAGTAGGATGTGTGAAGGAATTTGATTGGAATTGGGAGATTTATTTTGCTGTAAAGATGCTTATATGAGAAAGAGATTGCAGATGAGATCATAGAGATGGAATTATGGAGCTAGACTTAGAGATTTCACTGGGAAAGTATACATAGATACAAATATACTCTTATATTGAATACCCTGATATAAAGAATCCAAGACTGTCTATGGTATCAAGCATCTCTTCTATATCCATTGTATCGCCTCCTTTTTGTCTTTATTTGGCTATATACTTGTTACATGTGTAACATTCAGGTTACTTTCCCCATTTTTTATCTGACTTGGTAAGGAACTCTCATTCTCATATTCTTTAGGATCTCACATCGTCACCCAGATTGTCTCCCCCTTTTCAGTAATGATATGAAGAGAATTTTCTCTATGCGGAAGAAATGCCACATTTCTCCTTTTTGTTTGAGTAGTTTGCATATCTTTTGAAAAGAGCTCTAAAGTAGTAACTCTTAAATCCTCTCCAAAAATTGTTACACGTGTAACATGTCATTTTTTCATTATTACATCGCCCGATTCTCTGTATATCCAATCAACAATAGAGCTTCCACCATCAAAAAAACTGCAATTGCTATCACTAATGCTCTAAGCCCAGAATCCTCTTTCTTCTGCACTTCACTTGCCAGCCATGCGAGCTACCACTGGTGCAAACATCTCCATATCCCTATCCCAAATAATGTAGTACGTAATACCGTACTGCTCACGATATTCTTCAAGCTCACCTGTAATCTCTTCCTCACTGCCCACTAGTGCAAAAGGAAGAGATAACATGGTCTCTGCAGGCAGAGGCAAATTTGCAAACAATTCTGCCATTGTTTGCTGTTTGTTGTTGGTGACAGCCACTGCAACGGTCAGTACATTCAGTTCAATGTCCTTAAATCGATCACCAGCAGCTCCCTTTATCCAATCCACCTTTTGAGTAAGTGACAGGACTTTCCCCAAAATAGGATTTGATCACTTTGATCGATTCCTCTAGACGACCCACGCGTACATCAGGTGGGTCAAACGGTACGCCAATCGCATCGTATTCTGCTTTCAACCATCCAGCCCCTAAACCGAGTTCAAATCGGCCATTCGACAAAAAATCAATGGTCGCAGCTTCTTTGGCAAGCAGGATTGGATGGCGGAAGTCGTTGCCAAAGACAATGCTGCCCACACGCAGCTTGGTTGTCACTGCTGCTGCCGCAGCCAGGGCTGGCACAGTGGCAATCTGTACCACAAAATGGTCGGGAACCAGAAGGGTTGAATAACCCAGTTCTTCAGCTCTTTGGGCTTTAGCTATCCATTCTGCACCTGTGGCTGCACCATAGCTGGCTACACCAAACCGAAAAGGTTTCCTTTTCATATATTCACCTCATGAGATTGATCTACAGGTATACAGCGTATTGAGGTATGGAATATAAAGTTACTGATCTCTAGTATTTCATGTATGATGCCACTAGCTTTACTACGTCCTTTGCAGAGGCAATTACTGGATGCATCTCTTTGCAGTACGAATTAATCCTTTTCATCAGTTAATATAAGGGTTTTGTTGAATTATTGACGCATTTAGTAAAGTGTGCAACTCATGATTTTTTTGAATTTTCATAGAAGTTACACGTTCTCGGAGGGTAGCTCCACTGAAGTATGCATCTTTTTGGAAGGTAGCTCCACTGAAGTTTGCGGATTGGAAGGTAGCTTCATAGAAGGCTGCATCTTTTTGGAAGGTAGCTCCACTGAAGTCTACAGCTTCCTCAAATTCAATATTTTCAAAAATAGCCCATTCTGGAAAGAAATATCCTCTGAAATTGAAATCCTTCTTTACGAGTTTTTCTTTCAGTTTCTGTTCAAATAATTCAGTATCTTTATCCAAAGATAGGTCATGAAATATACAGTACTCTTCTGAGCCTAACCAGATTTTTTCAGGGCACTACCCTTCGATATATTCACCCTTTTCCTCATCCCATTCTTTCCACGTATTAGGAACATCTACTCATGTTGGTATTTTCCAATACTTAGATTTAACTCTTTTCCACGTTCCAAGCTATTCTTGTAAAGACCTTTGACAAGCATTATAATATGAATGTGTAAAAATTAGGTAGTTATCCTGCATTTCCTTCAGCACATCGGGATCAAGCCGTTCATCTCCAATGTAGTCAACAAGTTTCTCATAGTTTTCGAAATTCTCTTTGCTATGGAACTCAGTCTCCGAGCTTGAAAGATTTATGCATTTCCCGAAAGAAACGGAAGAGAAGGGGATACGCAATGTCTCTTCTTCTCTTTTATATTTGGAATATCTCTATTGAAAGATAAGAAAACACCTATTTTCTAAGAGAATTTGAATTATGGGACAACCTCAAAGATAAGAAATATCTTTGTTTCATTCTTTATTCTTATGTCATTTGGATGGCTCGCGAAATTAGTCAGAAAATCAGATCAGATCGCAAACAGCTTAGATTCACTGTTTTCATCAGGTTTCTTAATTATGCTAACAAAGTGAATAATAAACAGGAGAAAGAATGGATAAACATGAAACGAGCAAAACTGACCCATCCAGAGGTTGCAAAGAGAATTCGTGATAGAGATAGATTTTTGGACAGATTGCAGTTGATGGAAAAGAAAATGTCACTTCTATGATGCTCTTAATCTCTGTAGAGATATTGGGTATAAAGAGGGCGAAGCTGATGATTGCAATAGTAATTCCGATCATGAAACACATTTTCTTCCATGAGAAAAAAAGGTTATATTGAGAGTAAATCCAGCCACCTCAGTTTTTGAATCTCTGATACTCTTTAAATTGAGCATCTGTTACAATATAGATCTCTTTTCTGTCGTAGATGAAACCCAATTGAGGGAAAGATTTATAGGGAGGAAATTATGAGTAGTGACATGAGTGGAACAACTATTAATAAGCCAACCGTTGCCCGCCGGTGGTTGCCGAATGACGAAGTGGTTCTGAAGAGGTGGCACAGCATTATTAGTGAAGAAATAAAAAAAAGGCACGGAGCGAAACAGCATCTGGTTATCCAAGAATTCGAGCAGTTGATTGACAACGATCCAGTCGTGCGGATGTACCTGACGCAGATGATTAAAGAGATTCCGAAGAAATACCGTCACCATCATCCAAAGAATCTTCAAGGTTTGTTGGAGCAACTGAACGCTGTGCTAACTATAGCGCCGCTCTATATTCCACCAGGGCACGGAGAAGCCACTGCACTCGTAGGTACGCCGTTTTCTGCAATTCTGATTTGGACAATGGGCACGCCTTCGGGCTTCGCTGCATACCGAAACCCCAAAATCAATGCAATGCTCAGGAAATTGCTCTGTGTGTGGGCAGGGTTTCTTAATAGCGAGGAGTCACTGTACGTACTGGAAGACTCGCCACACGGCTGGATGTGTATGGAAGCACAGGAGCAATTGCACATGCAGGACTACAAGTACGAACCTGATGCTCCCCACTGGGGTTTTTCCTCCTGGAATGACTTTTTCACGCGTGAAGTTAAACCGGGTGCACGCCCCATCGCTGACAAGCTCAATAACAAAGTAGTAGTGGCAGCCTGCGACTCGACAGTCTATAGGATTGCCCACAATGCGCAAGCACAAAGTGAATTCTGGATCAAGGCACAGCCCTATTCGCTGGCGGATATGCTGAACAATGAATACGTGAATCAATTTGTGGGAGGCGACGTATGGCAAGCGTTTCTCAATCCGTTCAACTATCATCGCTGGCACAGTCCGGTCACAGGTACGATCCGCAAAGCCTATGTTAAGGAGGGCCTATATTTCAGTCAGGCGACAAGCGAGGGAGAGGACCCGACAGATCAGGATCACTCGGAAGGTTACATCACCCAAGTCCAAACGCGAGCGATCTTCTTTATCGAGGCAGACGATCCGGTCATTGGTCTTGTGTGCGTGATGCCAATCGGGATGGTGGAGATTTCATCTTGTGTCATTGCAGATGAGATCCAGCGGGGTGCACGAGTCGAAAAGGGCCAGGAATTGGGATATTTCCAGTTTGGTGGGTCCACCCATTGTGTGATCTTCAGACCGGGTGCAATTAAGGAATTCACGATTACAGAGAATGAGTCAGTTAAATATGGCCAGGAAATTGCCATTGCCAATAAATGAACAGCTGGCGAACACGTTTAATGGAAAAATATGGGTTGATATTGAGGAGAAAAAGAAGCTGTCAAAGTGGATAACGCTGAAAGCTGCTAGAGTGTTGAAGCTGAAACGGAAACAATGATATCTTTGGATACAAGATTCCACTGATCATACAGACAACATCTCCTCCAACTTCTGCAGAACCTTCTACAACATCCTTTTCTGCAACACCTTCTGCGACTCCAACTGTAGCACCTACACCTACTATGTCCCGATGATCTGTGCTGCATTTATTACAATATATGAATTCTTGAAGAGGAAATTTGAGTGATATTACTATTTTCCATTGTATTAGTACCACAATGTTACTGTATTATTTTTGGTTCAACATCACGGAAAGTTCACATTTGCCCAGAACATGATAGAAATTGGCAGCGACCAGGAGGTGATCGGCAAATTGGAGTATGATATTAAAGATAAGGTGTGGAAATGGATTATATTCTTTGGAAAGCCGCAAAAGCCAGAAGACAAAAAAAGGGCATAATTCTCCGGCAGCTGCAGAGTCTGGACGCGATAGATATCCTGATAGTATATCTGGAGACACTAAGTTAACTTTTTTTCTCTTTTTTCATTTTATTTTTCATTTTATTTTTCATTTTTTGCCTTTTCATGGATTGTCTGTAATTTGATTCCTTACTCTTTAAGCACTAGATGTTAAGAAAGTGCAAAAGGATTTCATTTCAACCCTTTCAGAAACGTCTCAATAATCTTGTTGAACTCGTCAGGTTTTTCAAGCATGAGCATGTGGCCGCACTCTCTGATGACCTGTAAAGTGGAAGATTCAATTTTTGCTGCCAGATATTCAGAGTATTTTACCGGTGCCAGCATATCGTCAGAACCACACACCACCAGCGTGGGAATATCCAGTGTTTCAATCTCTTCCATCACGTTGAAGCTGTCGCAAGCCAGAAAATCCTTATACATTACTTCCGGCGAAATTTTGAGCATCTCCTCCTTTGATTTTCTCATGATCTGCTCTGTCTTGTGGTGTACAGCATATTCTAAAATAAAATCTATAGTCTCTTCAAAATTTGTGGTGATTTGCTCCAAAACGGCTGGTAAAACCCGAAGCTTTGCTCCTGTTCCAGCTAAAACACACGCTTTCAGGGGGTACTTCAAAGCGTACGTCATGGTGACGGCTCCTCCCATAGAGTGGCCTACAAGGACAACATCGTCAAGGCTTTGAATGTCTTTTCGAATATCTTCAACATATTCAGAAATAGTATCTTTCCCTTTACCTGCTCGTTCACCGTGTCCTGGAAGATCTAATGTCATCACTTTATACTCCTTGAAATACCTTTTCTGGTAATGCCAGACTTTGCTGCTGCTTCCTGCACCATGGATAAATACCAAATTCATTTCAATCCTCCTGGTTGTCAATTTCTGTAACTTTAGGGACCTGTCTGGTATGCGATGTTATAGATTTTTCCACGTCATAATCTGTGTGGTTCATTTTTCTCTGCTTCTATTCTAATCCTTATAAATATAGCACCTGAGGAGTTCCAAATCTGTGGGTGTTGTTTGTTACACGTGTAACACTGTGAAATAATGTCTTTAATTTATGTGTGCTAGAAAAATCGAATGAATACAACTTATTTTTTGCCCGGAATTGGATTCTGTCTTTAGGGAATTGCGAAAGCTGATGAAATGGTGGCCCTATTTGCCAGTGACAATGACAAGGCTTATATACGAGAGCATAGAACATCCTACTATATCAAATAGTAGCTACTGGTTGATGATATGTAATCAGTCAAAAAGGAGGTACAAAATGAAAAGGAAACCTTCGTTGAAGACCAGAAAACAAAATATACAGATCAAAATAACTGGAATTGAACCACAGGTGAGCCTATGAAAAAGAAATTGCTTTTGACTGTGGTTATTGTGCTGCTGGTGACACTGGTGAAACTATGCCAGTACAAGCCCTGACAAATCATACGTATCATGAGTCTGTCAGAGCATGGCAGGAGAGCACCCTTTTTCCAATCACCAATACATCTTTGCTTCGGTTTTCCATAGCGGCAAACAGAGTAAAAGGCTTCAAACCAGACAGTTCCGAATCTGTAATCGATTATGCCTTTGATACTCTGGAACAAGTGAGCGGGGAGGAAATGGGCAGAGGTACCACATTCTGGAGTATAGTGTTTGACACAGAGAATTCCCTGGTCTATTTTCGCACGAAAAAAAATCCACAAATTCGGTACATCAATGTAACTATGCTTGACTTTTCGTGTAAAACCCCTGCAAAGATGCTGAATATCAATGAGGATTTGTCAGGAGATATCACCAATGAGCTTGGAGCGTACTCCTACACTGCCAATCGTGTTCACATGACTCGTTTTCTTGAAGAATGGGGAATCAATATTTCTCCAGGTAGCATAAGAGCGATTTGTCGGCATTTCGATGAATTTTTCTGTGTAAAACGTAATGAATACGCTGAACAAGATTCTGAGAGGTCAGAACCTTCTCCATCTGCAGAAGATACATCTGATGACACAACTATGAACCTGGAATTAGCCTTTCTTCTCGTTATTCTGGCCACTAGTTGTGTTGGTTACTTTATATACAGAACCAGGAACCTGGGACACTAAGTATGGTTAGGCAAATCTATAAAGTGCGAAGTGAAAGAGAGCGAGTCGTTGAGTTCTTTGGTTATGTAATGACTGATTTCATGGTCAGAAATTGTGAGGGCAGTCCTTTTTGAGCATAATGAGAGGTCTATCAGAACTCTTAACCAAATGTGTGGTGTTACACATGTAACAGAACTCTCATGACTGAGCAGTTGTAGACCTGAAAACCTTTAAAAGATTTGGATTGCAGAAAAGGTGAGGTGATACCAAGAATGAATAAAAGTATTGAGAAAGAAAGTAACCCACGCGTGTGTACCCACTACATTTTGGGTACTACACCACTGTGGAATAGATACGAAATTGATGTAATAACCTATGAAGTTGTAAGGAGGAAATTGTCATGAACACTATTACACTACCTGTAAAAAGACCCTTTAACTGGAAGGTTTTCTTATTTGTCCTGGTGCTTGTCATCCTGGCATCATTTGCAGTCATCCCCTACTCGTTCACAGTGACCTCTATACCACTGGACTCAGATGTAATGCTGCTTGTCATAGCCTCAACATTCGTGAATGCCCTCATCTATGGGGGATTGGCAGCTGCTGGCTTATACCTCGCGGGACGAATTGGGCTCGGACTCCCCTTTGTCGAGGGCTGGCTGAAGAAAGAGCCCATTCGAGGCAAGTTTCGAGGAGTCGTTGTCACTGCAGTTATCGTTGGTATCGTCGTGGGAATTGCTATCATCGTACTTGATATAGTGGTCTTTGGACCACCTATGCAAGCAGAATTCCAGAGCCTCAATGTCACCATTCCTGAAACCATCCAACCGCCAGCATGGCAGGGATTTTTAGCCTCGTTTTACGGCGGAATTGTGGAAGAAGTGCTGCTGCGCCTGTTCTTCATGACGTTGTTGGCATGGCTGGGAGGACTGGTATTCCACGACAGCGAGGGGAGACCCGCAGTTTTTGTGATCTGGAGTGCCAACATTCTGGCAGCAGTCATATTTGGGTTAGGTCACTTGCCAACAGCAATAGCAATTGGCATACCGCTTACTGCACTCTTCGTCACGCGCACGGTCGTGTTAAACGGTATAGGAGGAGTTGCCTTTGGCTGGCTGTACTGGAAGCAGGGATTGGAAAGTGCTATGATGGCCCACTTTACTGTGGATATTGTGCTGCACGTCTTGTTTGTGCTGATACTCTCACTGTTATAATGGAGATCGGTTACTGCCTGAGAACCTCAATATTTCCCTTTTTTTCTTTCAACAGCACAATCACAAAAACACTGAATCTCTTGATTACTTCATTGCCTATAAACCATCCCGTAACTTTTTATAGCTATATAACAATGGAGATCATGGAATTTCTTGATGAGAACAGGTTAAATCAGAGAATAAGTGAATGGGGTGCGGATATTTTTGGATTTGCTGACTTAGGAGAGGTTCAGACAACAGAATTTTCACACTTGCCAGCTGCAATTTCTATTGGAGTACATCTCTCTGATCAAATCATACGAGGGATCAAAAACGGCCCAACAATATTGTATGCTTACAATGTCTCTACTGCGAATTCGCTCCTGAATGAAATTGCTCTCAAAACTTCAAACTACGTACAGAATTCTGGGTTTGATGCAGTACCTATACCTGCGGCCCAGAGCAGCAGAAAATCAACAATTCAATTTCAACACAAAACAGCTGCCACTTGTGCAGGACTTGGTTGGATAGGAAAGAGTTCCCTGTTAGTAAATCCTCAATATGGGCCACGACTCAGACTTGTTACTGTTTTGACAGATGCTCCCATTACAACCTTTGGAGAACCTGTCAGAGAAAGTAGATGTGGAACCTGTAAGAGTTGCTTAGGAGTGTGTCCAGTTGGAGCGATAAAAGATACGAATTGGAAAGTGGGCATGGATGTACATGAATACTTTGATCTTGAAAGATGCCAGGAATACATCGACAAGGAAGGATTGCTGCTGGATAAGCCAGTATGTGGTATTTGCATCAGTGCATGCTCTATAGGGTTGCAAAAGTAGTCAGCTGCAAAAATGATTCAGAAGAAACATTCTTTGATGTATTTCATAACAAGATTATGAGTGTATTAATCAGATGAACTGTCTCTTTTCTTCTATATATCAAGAAGCGTTAATCAGCCGATTTTCTCTTTATTCTTTACTGCATGTAAGAAAAACGTAAATCCTTTCCCCTTTCCTTTGATTTCGTCAAATCCAGTTCTCTTCAGTAAAGTGACCACTTCATCAAGGGTGAACTTGAACATTTCTAGGTGATCTTCACAGGATTCTCCTATCATGCTCACAAAGAACCTAAACAAAAGCCTCCACCTGAAGAACCAATCTCGGTTAAAATCCCTCAGTACGAGACTACCACCAGGTTTTAAAACCCTGAATATCTCAGTTAATCCCTTTTGTGGATCTTCCCACTCATGAAAAGAGAATTGATTGACCACCACATCAACTGAATCTGATTTCAGTGGTATCTCCTCAGCCCTTCCTCTTTTTGGTTCAAAATGTGACATCTTTGCTTTGTCAGCATTCTTTTTGGCTATTTCAAGCATACTTCTGGAGGGATCAATTCCGATGATCTTTGCTTTCGGTAGCAGCTTACAAAGTTCAATAGAGAGAATACCTGGTCCAGTACCTAAATCAACCACTACGGATCTGTTATCTAATGGGGGTAGATTTCTTACAATTTTTCTTGCAAAGGGGGCATAAATCAGTCTTGAAGCCATTTTAGTTAACTTAGCATGTCTTTCGGCTTTTTCTTTATCCCACAATTCTTCTTGTACAGTTTTATTTGTGCTGTCACTTGAATCATTTTGTTCCATTCTATAACCTCTTTTAGACTCCCTTCTCTCTCTACTTTCTTAGCTAATAAAGCTTTTTCTGTTTTCCAGATTTTGGCTCTGTATTCTAAAGAATCTCGCCTATCCTTTTTGGCAAGCTCTAGTATCCAGGCGTTGGGAGGTTCCTTGAGTTTCAGTAGTATGCTTTAAATCGTTTCTTGAGAATCTCATATCCTTCTTCAAACGTACATGGATAACCTTGCAGTGCATCTTTCATAATATAAAGCGGAATTCTCTTAAAATACAAGTGCGACCGATAGAGCATCTGTTCGTCTTTTTTACCTCCATACAGCTCAAAGACACGATTTGTGAATTTTGGGCCGTATTCTAGTAACCCAGTAAAATCAATTGCTCCATCACCAAATGAGCGATCACTGAAGTCGATGATGTTAATCTGTTTCTTTTCGGCGTCCCACAAGATGTGCTCGCTTGCCAAATCGTTATGAATGAGCACTTTCGGATAGTTGTGGTCGAGAGCGGCTTTTAGCTCTTCAAAGTATTCTTCAATGAGTTGAACGTATTTCTTACAGAGTCGAGGAAAAAGAAGCTTTTCTGTATCTTGAACAAGTTCTTTGTAGAGTTTTTCTTTGTCTTCGGTTCTGACGTGATATGTTTTGATAATGTACTTTGGTGTTGTGTGGAGAGTGGTAATAAACTCAGCAAGTTGTTGAGCAGCACTTTCTTTATCAGATGCAGACAGCCGTTGAAACCGAGAAGCTGTGAGCTCTTGACCCATAACCATATTGTATCCAGCAATTGATTTATCTTTGGATACATAGGTGTACTCTGGAATACCAACTTTAACTTTCTTTTTCAGATAATGGAGCAGTTGTATTTCATT
>SMTZ1_10006013_pt1 | contig 12219 bp, 4 predicted proteins | sample DeeMarSWOR136_30_FD_25667 | JGI IMG/M metagenome (IMG submission 25667) | reverse complement strand
GACCGTTCTACTTTCAAGGTATTGAGGCACAAGCTATTATTTTAGATGTAGAAACATTTGATTGCATTACTGATGAGAAATTTTTGACATATAGATGGTATGATGATAAAGGAGTCCTACTTTCCCATTATATGAATAATAGTAAACCAATTATAATTTTGAATGATGGAGAATTTATATATAAACTTGAAGTTGAAGATCAACATGGTAATATTGGAACTGCAAATATAACACTTTTCGTTGAAGATATCCCCCCAAATGTTCTTATTCATAATTATGGGTATTATGGCGTTCTTGGAGGCGTTATGGAACTATACGCTTATGTTTTTGATAATTTAGATGACATTAGCAACATGATATTCGAATGGACTCTTTATTATGGTAACGAAACTACCTATTATGAGGGATTAAATACTGGGATTTGTAACACTTACATTTTTAATAACTTCATGACTCCTACTGCTTGTGTAGGACAAATAAAAGTCACTGATTCTTTGACAAATAAAAGTGGGGTTACATCTTTTAGAATCACTAATCTTATTGATGATAATCAAAACAGTATTCCCGATGATTATGAATGGATGATTGAGGAGTGTGGATTTATCTTCAATATTTCTGTTTCATATGATGACGATGATGATGATCATTTAATTAACTTCTATGAAACTAATATATCATTAACTGACCCAGACGACCCAGACACGGATGGAGATGGACTATACGACGGTTATGATATATATGGTATTGGGGAACGGCCTTTTAAGACCGATCCAACTAAATTTGATACAGATGGAGATTTATTAAGTGATGGTACTGAAGTTTTTGGTTGGAATATAACTTCTGAGAGTTTGGGAGAAATCTTAGTTACCTCAAATCCATTGAGAAAGGATACAGATAGAGAAGGTCTTTTAGATTACGATGAGTTCAAATTAGGAACGAATCCCCGCAAGCGTGATACTGATGGTGAGGGATTACCTGATAATCTTGATCCATTTCCAACTGTTAGAGATGCTGACGAAGATGGATTATCCGATTTTAGGGAATTTCTCATTGGAACCGAATTAAACAAAACGGATACAGATGGAGATAGTTTAACAGATGGACAAGAAGTGCTTGGATGGGGTTTTAAAACAAATCCTTTAAGTGCGGACTCTGACAACGATTTTCTTTTAGATGCTGAAGAAGTAAATTCCTACAAATACGAGTTAAAAGAAAGACAAAGTTTAGATGAAACTGTATCTCTATGGTTCCCCATGTTTATAAAGAACGCGATAAGCGCACAAATCGCAATTTGTATTGTTTTTGGAGAAGTAAGTACTGAGGGAGACGGTTATGGCATTTTAAATGTACCTAATATCGAAGTTACAGTTACAAAACGAAATGCTCGTCTTGAATTATACAAAGGTACTACTAATGGATCCCGATACTTTTCTAAAGCGATTGATATTAAAAACGTAATGGAAAAATACTCACTGAATTATTGGGGAATGTATCAAGTTAAAATTAATAATACAAATGCAGGATGCTTGCTTGAGAAATTCGAAATTGGTGTTTCTGCCTATTTAAACCCCAATAATCCTGATTATGATTATGATGGGATAATGGACGGTGTAGAAAAGGATTTATTAGTCAATGGCACAAAAAAAATCGATTTTGAGGATTTATATTCACAAAATAACCTTACAACTCATTACTGTTCTGCAGATACAGCCTTAATGCATTATTCGGGAACCAATTCTTTTGAGAATGATACTATTGGCGCAGAACCTGGATGGTTTGAAGAAGTAAATTATGATGGAGGTAATATACAAGTTATTAGAGAACTTGGTGGTCATGCAGAAGTATTGGAACTGTATGATAATGATGCTACAAATAATTACAATTCTTATGTTATTAAAAATTGTTCACAATCTCATGGGACTATAGAATACTGGATGAGAATTGATGATACTTTCAAATTAGGTGGATTTAGATTGGATAATGGCTTGCCATCCAATCAATTAATTACAATAAGAACTCGATTTAATTACTTACAAAGATATGATGGGACTGATTTTTATAATCTTATACCTATCCAAAATAACACCTGGTATCGCCTTAGAATTGATTTTGAATGTACTACGGGACGATACAAACTATTACCACGATATTCCTGGCGTTTATTTGTAAATGGGATAAAAATCGGTGCATTTCCATTTGTCAATAATGAAGATCAAGCAACTAGAATTGAATGGTATACTGATAGATATTTCAGTTTAATTAATTACTATTACTATATTGATGCGATTGGATTATCATGGGATCCAAATTATAAGATAGGTGATAACTTCAAAGGAAAAAATGGATCTTATTTCTTGGAATCAGGACATTACCCAGCAACCTTTTCGTTTGAAAATGATTTAATTGGAGGTGACCCTAATGGATGGGTTATTGATGAGAGTAGTGGAACCATAGATGTTATAAATGAATTAGATGGGCATAAATCAGTAGTAGAAATGCATAAAAATACCAGTAGTTCTGAATTACAACTAACCCAAATATTAAGTAATTCTCAAGAAAGTGGAACTTTGGAGTGGTATTGGAGAATATCCAATGCTTCAAGAACACTTGAATTTGGGATGGGAAATACTTGGACAAATTTACTTAGATTTCGTATCTATAATAATACATTTGAATATAATAATGGAAGTTGGTATAATATCGGATTAGAAGTTATCGATGATACATGGTATCACCTTAGGATAGATTTTGAATGTGCAACAGGGAATTATAGAGGGTTAAGTCAATATTCTTATCGTATTTTTATAAATAGAGTTGATTATGGTGAATTTAATTTTGAGGGTTCAGGATCAAGAGTGGATGAAATATGGTTTAAAGGGGAGTCACTGTTCGACTATATAATGTACCTAGATGCTATTGGTTATTCATGGGATCAAAATTATAGAATTGGTGATAATTGGCGGGATTGCACTAAAGTTTATAATGAAATCTCTCTTGAGATTCCAAATAGAGGAATCATATATGATGCCCACTTAGTACTAGAAATAGAATCCGATCATACTCTACAAGCAAATGGAACAGTTATAATTGAACTTATTAAAGAAGACATCAATTGTAAAATTGCTGATTTCATATTAATAAGTAATTCTGAGCACTTTATGGAATATACTGATTTCTCTTTTAATAGATATTTTGATATTTCAAATTACATTGAATATAATTTAATATCAAGATATACTGGCAAATATAATTTGAAAGTTAAGATATACAGCACAGATACTTCAGATTTATTTAATATAGTTAAATTTTACATTGAAATTGATACTTTTATTCAAGCCGGAATGGGGGATACAGAAGCTTGGATCACCGATCCTGGTAAATGGGATACTGATGGAGATGGTTTATCTGATTATTATGAGATATATTGGAGAAAGAATAATGGACTTGATCCTACCAATCCTCTTAGTATAGATACTGATGGAGATGGTACCTCCGACCTATTTGACCGAGATCCTGTCCGTGATCTTATTATTGAAATAACTCCTATATATGGTTTTCACAATAGTTTGGGATTTTTTGATTCCCATCCTGTTCTAGAAATCACAATCTCCTTTAGCTCTGGAGGTATTTTATATAAATTTTATTCAGCGAAGAAACGAGCTCATGAAAGTAGGGCAACAGTTGGATTGTGGCCTTTTACAAAAAGTCTATATCGACAATCATATTTCGATGGAACGCATGGATCAATTGAATGTCATTATTATGCAAATGTAGAAGACCATTGGTTTTCAAGTCCAATCCAAATTAAATTAGGACTTTATCATATGGATATAGGTTTAAGTAAGTATGATACACTTCTCCTAAAGGGCACATTTGAATATGATATCGGTTTTCATGGTACTTCTGAAACATTCGTAAGAACAAGTGGACATAGCATGGCTATTAGAGTTAGGACTATTGGTTTAAACAAAACAAATACAATAGCAATATATGATGATACTACTGTATTTAATGGACATTATCAAGTCGCAGAAAGAATGAACATTGTCCAATTATATGTAAAGACTGGTAATCTCTTGCTTTTTGGAACCCCTTTTGTAATGGGAGTCAACACTATCGTAATACCAACATCTCTTTTTAAAGATACTTTGTTAAATAAGTATGTTCAAAATCAAGAAATTTATCAAACGCCTCTGTATGTAGAAGAGAATCCAGAATATTATCAATTTATATCAATGCATAGAGAAGGTGAAAGTGTAGATGGTGCATCTGGAGATATTGATTTTATGTTTATAAGATTTGAGGTAACTCGTAAAGAAGCAGTTGAGATATTAAACTTGCTCCGTACTTGTATAATAAATGCAACAACGAATGAAACTGCTATAAAATACAAATTTGCTTCAACAAAACAAAATGGATTTTCTGCCAATTTAATGAATATGCCTCTTGATGTGTTAGGCTTCGTACCTTGGAAGATTGAGTTCCAAAATTCTGCACAAGGCGATCAACCCAGAGATTTTTGGCAAACACTTGCTGATCATATAGTAGCTGTGGGTGAATTTATCGCAGGAATATTTATCGCTATATGGGAGGGAATTCTTAGCATTGTAGATGCTATAGTAGCTTTTGCTGGACCTTTATTATTAGAGTTAATTGAATTTCTCTCTTATATATTATGGTGTTTAATTCGAGCAGCTCTCCTTATTTTTGTTTGGATAATGTTTAGTATAACTTTATTATTCCTGACGATGGCAAATAGTGCAATAGCGTTAGCTTTTGTTCCAATTGTAGCACTTTTTGAAGCTCAAATGATCTTTAGTATTAATAGTGTAAAGGTTGAAATGCCAGGATTTTCATTTAGTACTGGCTATGACGTCTTTATAGATAATTATGAAGCCTTTGACATCCCTGTACCATATATTAATTGTTGGTTTTATCTTGGTACAAGTAAATTAATTGATTTAACCATCAAATTCTGGCCACCTGGATTTGAATTTAATTCTGTAAATACTACATACAAAGTAGAAGAAAGTATGTCCAGTGTGGGAGGGCTTTATTTAGAATTTCAGGATCTCATCTTCTCATATTCTTATGACAATGTCTGCAAAGTTGACAGTTTGAATACTTCTTTAAAAACTTCAAATGGATTAAATTTATATAAATTTGGAATCACAAGCACTAATTTTATTAAGGGTTTATTTAGTTCACTTGAATGGTGGACTATCAGTATTCCTTTTGCTACTGTAGCATTATCATTACCTTCTGATGTGCCCGCTTCCGCTGTAGGAAAATATATAGCAGTGATAATTGCATTCACAGCATATATTGTTGGATTTATTGCTGAATTTTTTATTGCTGATATGAACGATAATTATGAAAAGTTCTGGTATTTTCTTGGTGCAGGTATGATGTCCATAATTACTGGAATTAAATTTTATAATGAGGGAAAAGAAAAGTTTGAAGCAGATTTTACATATGAGGATTGGGAAGAGTATTGTGAAGAGATGGGTGATTCTCTAGATTACTTGGTATCAAAAAATTTAATAGGTCTTGTTAAGGATTTAACGACTTTAGCTATAGTAAATATTATCAAAGATCTATTGTCTCTTTACGGTTTATCTACTGATGGGGAAGCTGAGTACATTTATTCGCTATTTTTAGATCTTTTTGATAAGTTTGGATATGATAAAAGAAGTATGAAAAATTACAAACTTATCTTTACACCACTTTACGTTCTTTCAAATACATTCTTAACAGCAGATGAAAATTATAAAAGAGATTTAAAAATAATAAGTTGGACTATGGCAATTATAGGTATAATACAAATAATTTATGCATCTCTCTGTTTATATTTTGAAACACATTAATATTATTTCGTGAAATCATCGTTATATTATTTCTTTCCATTTTTGAAACTCATCATGCTCTCTGGGATTAACTGAAACTCTTGCTGGGATTATATGATCGATTTCCATTTCAGTAAAGAGAATCAGAACACCTTCATATCCGCTTTTTTTGTCATAAGTATACTCAAATTACTTTTAAAAGATGAAATTTTCAATGTTTTTGATTTTTTTCTCTCATTCTCTTTAATGAAACTATTAGAGCAGTCATTGTAAGTAGTATTAGAATAGATGCTTAGTTGTCGTATAAGAATCGTTAGCAGGTCTTACAAGAATAGTTTCTTTGATACCTTCAATATTTTCTAACATATTTTGAACATATTCAATAATTTCTGGTCTGCATAGACAATGTACATTTGGTCCTGCGTCAATGGTAAAAAAACAATCTAATTTTGCAGACTTACGTATTTGTAACACTTTCTTTATCACTCTTAAAGTAAGTGGATTCCAATAAAACAAAGCTGGTTTGGATGTCATCATTACGGCATGCATATATATACAATTTTTTTCAGCAATCGCACCAACTTTCTTAAAATCATCATCTAGGATTGCTTTTTTGATTTCCTGAGCCTGTTCATTAGACTTTTCAACTCGTATTGCATTAAAAATGCTTGTATTAGCAGATTCGTGACCTACATCAGATGTAATATCCTTTTTTCCTTTATCTATTACGGCAATAATTGCATTTATATCAAAATCATTTGCTTTACATATCTGTTCAGCATAAGAGGTCTCATGAGAGATGCCTCGGTGCCAATAGACAAAACCACCATGAATTGAGCGTGCTGCAGAACCAGAACCTAATCTTGCATATGTAGATAATTCTTCTTGAGTCATATCCAAATTTAATGCTTTTGTTGAAGCAATAGTAAGTGCTGCAAACCCAGCTGCAGAAGAAGCTAAACCTGCTTGGATAGGAAAATCATTAAAACTCATCATTTTGAATTTGTAATCAATCTTTTTTAATTTTCTTAAGGGATTAGTTATTTTTAAAACCCTTTCCATATCTCTTCCCCTTAAAACGTTATTATTTAATATTGCCTTATCTTCCTTAAAATCTTCTGAAAATTCTATAGTTGTATGGGTTTGTAAGTGAGTATTTCCCGAAAATCCATGTTTCGTTATGCTAACGCTATCAGTTGAAGGAATATTTAACTCAGGAGGTGTTTTTTTCCATCGACCCCAATATTTTATCAGTGCAATATTTGAATGAGCAATTGCTGAAGATTTCATAAATATCTAAATGAAACTCCATTAAAAAATTATTTACACCATAAAATAAAGGATGATGCAGATCTTATTGAAGCATTGGCATTGGTTGATAAAGAAGAGATGGAAAGTGTGAACAATAAGATATTTCCTCTCTATGACGGATAAATCATAATTATCTTTAATTATTCGCAAATATAGAAGATGAAGTAATTTATGATGATGTTGGCTTATCACCATATGCCCTAGATGAAGGAGGTTTTTATCGAAAATTCAACCCTATAAGGGAAAATATCAATTTCTGTTTATTTCCAAATACTCTTTTTGAATTACAACAAGATGTTGGCTGTTGATGAGAAAAAGTTAAGAATAAACTAGATATTGGAAAATTTAAAACAATTATTCGCACAAAATATGGCAAGAATAATGAATATTTTAAACATTATTTCAAAAGTAAAAGAAGTAATTAAAAAATGAATGATATCTTCTAACAAAATATTAGTAAAAGATTGACAATAGGATTGCGTCCTATATATTCTTACGTATTTTAGAAATACTAAAACCCATAAATTAGATGAAAGAAAATCATAACAAATTTTTAATCTACAATAGAAAATAGTAGTGATGATAAAAAAAAAAAATATCTAGGTTCTCATCAATATATTTGGATCCTTCTTCTTAATTGTCATTATATCTCCAAATTTTATTTCCTTAAAATTATTGAGATGACAAACCCAGCAATATTTGTTATTTAGTGAATTTATATTGCCACAATTAGAACATATCTTAAAGTCTTCTGGGTGTGAGAAAATGTGTTTTGTTTTGTAATACCCTTTTAATTCCCATTCCAAATTTCTTAAATCTTTTAAATAATTTACAAAGAAATCAAATAATTTAAGGTTTTGTAAGGTCCTTCCTGTTTTCTTAAAATCTTCACCACATAAAATACTTGATAAATGAATTATTGAGTTGATTGTAGGTGTGGGTACATTTAAAAACATAGCTAATGAAGCAACTGGTACAAGCCCTGTCGGTACATCTTCTGTAAAGTATCTTGTTATCAATTTATCAGGTGCATTTATATTTTTATATGCTTCGACATTTTGAATAGACTCATAGATCTTATCTGTATTAACACCATAGGATTTTTTTACCCATTTATGATATCTTAATTGCTTTAATCCTAACCGCAAAAAAATTTCATTTAGCTCTAATTCAATATTCTCGAGCACTTCACATACTCGTGGTGTAGCTCCCTCTTTATAAAATTTGAATTTTTTACCAAAATCCATCATTCCCGCATTTAATAAAGATATTGCTGGATGTAATAACATTCCTATATTGTTTAAGGTTACTTCAAGGTAATTATCAACGGGAATAAGTTGAGGAAATACATCTTTTAATTTGTCATATACTAAATATGTAAAATTACCTGGAAAAGTTGAAAAATTAACTGTATCTTTAATTGTAATTATATTAACCTCATTTCCAGCTAATTCTCTTGAAGTAAAAAGAAGTGTTTGAGTCTCTCCAATTTTATTGAAATTCTTTCTATTTTTTTTATCAATAATTCCTTTAACTTCTACAGATCCAAAGGTTCTTCCTGGATTTAATATTATGATTTGATTATTAGATAACAAAGAACTCAATTTTTTAGCAATGCTCTTATGGGCTGAAGCAGGAATGACCACCATTATTACATCTGCATCTTTTATAGCCAATTTTAAGTTTTGTGTAATTAATTCAAGAGGAAAAAATCCTTCTAATGCACCTTGTGCTTTAATTCCTCCTTTTCGTATAATGGAACTTATTCTTGAATAAGAACGGTTATATAAGGAGACAGGAAATCCTTTTGAAGAAATATAGGCAGCAAACGCTCTACCACCTGATCCTGCCCCAATCACGCAAAATCTCACTCATTTATCACCTTACCGTAAAAAAATTCTTTTTGAAATTTATCTTCTGATATTAATATGTCAGGATGCTTTTCGATGATTTTTTTAATCCTCTTTCTTTCATCAATTATCTTTTGGCGTTTAATGTCCCAAGAATAACATGCACCATTAATAATTTTCGTTTTAATTTGACCTAATGCAAATGGGTTGTTTTTTAAATGGGGTGCATCAAAAATTCCGTATTCTACGAGCCGATTTAGAACATTATGGTGTATCCACGGATTTTTTTGTTCTTCAGATGTTTTTGCTAAGAGAGGAATTAGATTAATAATCCAATAAGCTTCTTTTATTAATTCTTCTTTCCTTTTCCTAATTTTCTTATCAACAAAATTTAATTTACTGGCAAATGAAGCATTAATTACTTGATCCACAATATTGCAACTTTCAATAATGTCTTCTGGACGAGCAGCATGATTTGCTTCAGAATAACTAACAACATGAACAATATCAGGTTTTATTGCTAATTGTATTAATGTGGCAACAGCTAAATGTCCTTTAGCTTTATCTAAATCTATTGGAAAACTTGCCAATCCTGTTCTAACTTGTTTTATTAATGATTCTGAAGTGTCTACTAAGGTTAGAAGAAGTTCATCTTTAGCTAAAATTTTAGCGAAATCCATGTCAAGCGAGCTTGAAGGAGGAGTATTAAACATGTATTGTGCTATAAAATGTTTAACACCTAATTTCTTTGCTATAATTCCTGATAAATACATATCCGCAACAGCGATTGCATCTGGGGCATCTCTTAGACTCCAATGGTGAGGATCGTTTATCTCTACGGGTACATCATTTGTAACATACCATTTAATTGTTTCTAAGTGTTGTTTTATAGATTCTTTTAAGGTTAGGGGTCCTCTCCCATCCATCTGGTTAAACCAGAAAATAGGAATAGCTGCCCAAGCATTTTTTATTGTGCGTTGATAAATTTTAGCAAGCTTTATGAAATCTCTTGTTCCGGCATATATTCTTAGCAATGGATGGTTTCCCGTTAATCTTGCTTTATGTAATTTAAGAAAATCCCCCTCGGTTCTTAATGGGACACCTCCAGCTCCAGATAACTCTTGAATTTGCTCTTCGGGATGAAAATAATTAGCTTGCGTGTTTTGATCAGGGGCTATGGAAATCACATCTAAAACTTCAGCTTTCGCAATTATTTGTATTCCTCTTAATGTTTCTTCAAAATCAGATAATCCAAAATGCGCTCTAATTATTGGATATGGTTTTTTCCATTCTATTCTTGATATTAAATCCATTGGAATTTCTAATTTCTTTTTAAGATTATGTTTCTCATCTTTTAAAATTGAGATTACTCTATGTTTTGATTCGCCTCCTATGAAGTATGCGTCAAACTTATTAAACTTTTTTACAATATTGATGACTTCTGAAGTTCCTGCGAAGTATAACTTATTTGGTTTGTTTTCTATTTTTTTAAAATTTTTTAAAAAATTTTTAAGTAATGGTTTTACGGTTGATGGGGTAAGACGATAGCTTAATCCAACAATTTCAGGGTTATAATTTTGAATTTCACTTATTAATTTCCAAATTTGGGTTGCTGGACCTAAAAATTTACATTTATAACCAAGTTGGGTAGCAATACTCATGAAATTATAAGCCCCCGCAACATGTACACATTGGCCTATACATGCAATCAATATCTTTTTGTTTTTTCTACTTTTTGAATTTTGTATTATAATTTTTTTCATAATATCACCCCCCATTTTTTTAGGAGAATAAAAGAGGAGAATTTCAGAATTTATTCATAAAATCGATTTGTGCTAATTACACAATTCGATCTTTTTAAGTTAAGAATAAACAATTTTTTCACTTCAAGTTGATTATTCACAAATTTTAAAGCTCAACTTATGTAACTAGGAAAAAGTTTGATATTTAAGTATTTCGATGATTTAAATATGAAATAACTCATTGATTATTTAAATAAATATTTGTTTCAATTAAATCCGTTTGTATATAGATGAATTGATTTAAAAATTAAGATATTTTCAATTATGATACTTTTTTTTAAATTTTATATACAAGTTTGGAATTCATAGGAATTTTTCTTTGGATCTTATTTTAAAGGAAATTTAAAAAAATTTTGACTCATATATTTGATATGAAAATTTAAAGAATATTCATCGGTACAACTTTGAATTTATTCTTCAATATCGTGAAACCTTGATTTCACGTTAAATCTTATATATAGGTATGATATTTAGGTTTAAAAATAGAAATTAAACCATAAAGACAGTTTTAAAGATAAATTGTTATTAATAAATTCTATTAATTCTTAATATTAGGAGGGGGCACCACGGGGGAGGGAGATATTAAATATAGGAAAGAAACTGGAAAAACATATATTTCTATTGCATGTATAATGTCTTAAGATAATTATAAAAACTATTCTATTAAAATTATTCTTGGATCAGAGTAATTAACATTTTTAGAAATCTTATAATTTAAACCACTCATAATTAAAACTATATATTAAAATTTGAATGCAAATTAGAATAAATACTTAAGAGAAACAAATATGAAAAAAAATAAAGGTAAAAAGCAATTTAAAGTTGATAAATGGAATGAGATAAGTAGAAATCGCGAGGAAGCCAAAACAAAAGAAGAAGACAGGGACTGGAATGAAAAAGATGATGAGGATGTGGAAATGGGAGAAAATGGAGACGAATTCCGCGAATCAGTTTATGATACATAATAACCTTACAAACGTGTATTTATATATTTAGAAGAGGAGAAAAAAGTAAGTTAAGACAATTTCATATCCAGAAAATGTTAAAATCTAATAAAAAGGAGGACATTGAATCCAAAATAACCCCTGATTTTGTTCCAATGATTAGAATTGTGTTCTGGAACAGTTTAGGGTTTTTCTTTTTTCAGTTTTTAATACCATATGTAACAGCTCAACTACTTGAAGCTTCAGGTGCAGAGATGGGTCTAACATTCGCAAGTCAGACTATTGGAGGCTTAATAAGTACACCAATTGTAGGATATCTTACCGATAGAGTCTCTAAAAAATTACTAGTGTTAATAGGGAGTTTTGGAAGGGCTGCATGTTACATATTACTATATTTTGGAATACTTTTTTCTTCACTGCTTATTTTTGCACTAGGGTTATTTATATTAGGATTTTTCCTTGGTTT
>SMTZ1_10006012_pt1 | contig 12220 bp, 9 predicted proteins | sample DeeMarSWOR136_30_FD_25667 | JGI IMG/M metagenome (IMG submission 25667) | reverse complement strand
GGAAGCTAAGGATACCGATAAATACGAGGAGCAGCCACCAGTATATAACGTATGCCACTTCAGCCATCGTAGCTTAACCGATACCTATTCTCTAGGTAGTAATTCATTATATGGTTGCGCCGCTGGTTTTTCCCTTGAACGACTCGATAGATTTGCTGCGCAACCGCAACAATTTACTGCGCCCTCTCTATGACCTCATAGATGGAGACACTGTCATTTTTGTAGATCAAAGCATAGTCGTCGGGATGTTCCCCGAACTTCCCCAGACCCTCGCTTGAGTATGTCTGTTTGGCCCAATCCCAGCTAAATTCTCGCGTTTCGGTTCTCCTTTCATAATTACCTATATAAACATATTTCACATCATATTTTGCTAGGAGCTCAAGCGCTTTGCTGTTGTTCCCCGTGTTATAGATTTCATTCGCATCGAGCACCCTTGACCACAAGACCTCATAAGGACGGCTTATTGAACCCTTCCACCCTAGTAAGGTAGGCAGTCCGGTGAAGGTTGATACCCTGGAGCTGTAGTGCCCATAATTCCCCGGTGCCTCTAGGATAACCGGATGGCCATTGATGTTCTCGTTGATCCATCTTATGGCCTTATAGTCGCCTCTATCTTCATTCTCGACATAGGCCATGCCATCTAGGGTATCCGGGTTAAGCCCCATGTATAATTGATTGCCGTGTACCGCGCTGGTAGTGGTGGCTACGGGGTGGACCAGACATGCCAGGATAAGGACGACCAGCATAAAGGTCCAGGTTATTTTCCGTTTCCTCCCCGGATTATTCAGCACGAAGAAAACACCGCAGGCAGCTGAGATGCTGAGGAAGACCCACAGCGTCATGTATATCTTGTGTATCGTCTGCCAACGGGCCCAGGGGCCGCCGTAGGGGCTTTTAATGAAGAACAACTCACCAGCGAATGCTACCAGGACAGCCATCACGATAATAAGCATCACGAATTCCATTCCCGATTTCGTCTTCGCCCTGTATATACAGTACAGAGCCAGAAGGCCCACCGGTACCAATACTACGAGAAGCTGGAAATCGTAAAAAACCGAGGGCAGGACAGTGGCAATAATGATGGTAAAAGATATCAGGATAGCTCCCAATCCTTTACTGAGTACCTCGCGTTTCCATAATATAAAGAGCAGGGAGAGGATGACGAATAAAAACAGGGAGCTGAACTCGATGAATTCGGGCAGGCTTGTTCTTATTGATGCCCTCACTATGCCGATGCCAGTGGATTCAGATTCGGTTCCTCCAGAGAAATAGTGTGGTAAAAATAGTAAAAAGCTCAAGGCCACGATAGCTATTGGGACAGCGAGGATACCTGAGGCCACAGCGATTTTGCCCTTGATATTTCCTTTTGCTATCCTCCGCGGTATATGGAGAAACTTGAATATAATGGTTGCAGTAAGAGTGATGGTAGCCTCAATCCAGGCTCTTAGTTTGCGGGGTATTAAGGCGAGCGGGCGAATCATAACGGAAGCGATCATGGTGAGGTTGTCTTTGGGATTGGGTCTGATCTTGAGAAGTATAAATGCAAGCAGGGTTAGTATTATATAAGGCGGGTAGTCCCAGACATTGATGAGGAAGAAAAATCCCAGGCTGAGGCTTAGTATAAAAATGTCGAGCAGGGTATCCGCTCTGGCGATTGTGTTGCTGGAGCGCCCTTTCTGAAAAACGGCGAAGACGAGCGTGAGAAACATGAGTTGAAATGGAATGCTCATCACATATGAATGCATATCCCATCGCAGAAGCTTTAGGTAGGGGTAACGGGCTGCAACCTCTCCAATCATTGTGTCGCCAGCCAGGTGGCTCTGAAAGCTGATAAACCAATCGGTATAATTTGGACCCCATTGAGGTTCATATCCCAGGACAGGGCTGTGAAGTAGATGTGCTGTGAGTTCAAGGGCGCCGGAGATGTATCCCAGTATGCAGACGAAGAGGAGGGCGAGGAAGCCGTAGAGTTTCCTGCCGGTGATATTGTAGCCTAGGCCATAGCAGGCGGTTGTGGCCAGGGCGAAGAACATGGCCCCCGCTATATTGAAGGATATTGTCCCCGGAACCTTGGTGACTATGGTCAGCAGCGCCATAACCAGATAACCGCCGTAGTAATAAGAAAGAGTATCGCCGGCAAACCAGGTGTCCGGAGGTGGTAAAAAACCACCCCTTTCGATAGAGCTAAAAATGGCGAATTTGTGGAAGTAATCACCGGTGGGTCCATAGAAGTAATGAATGTCGTTCGACTTCATCAGAAACACGATGAATATGGCGAAGAAGACGGCGAAGACCAGTTCGCTGATTATTATCTGTTTTCGGGGCCAGCTCTTGATATTCAGGTTCTTCCTGCCGAAGTAGAGGGAGAGCACTGCGAGGGCGAGGAAGGCGATAAGTATACTGGTGCCTCCGACGGGCAGGATATGGAGGCTTGCAAGTATCCAGGCGAAGTAGGTAATGAGGAGGATGCCGACTATCTTGGAGATGGAGTATCCCCTGTCGCCCAGGCTGCCGCAGATTCTCGAGACAAGGGGGAAGCTCAGGATGCCGATAAAGACGAGGAGCAGCCACCAGTATATGACGTACGCTATTTCCTGCATCGGAGCTTTAACAACCCCTATTCTCTAACCTTGTAGATTGTAACACCTTCATTGGCGAAAGCCACGTCCATGAAGCTGGAAAACCGTTGCTCCAGACCGGCCCCGTATTTATATCTCTCCAGGTCGCCGACGTAGACGTAGCCAACGTCATATTTATCGAACAGTGCTTTCACCTGCTCCAGGCTGGTGCTCTGGTATATCAGGCCGACATCATCCCTCCTCGTGGTGAAATCGCACTCGATGCAGTCAAGCCGCCACACCTTCTCGTGCACTTCTTCCCAGCCCAGTACGGTAGGCAGGCCGGTAAGCGCTGCCACCCTGCCGTACATGGTATAGGAATTCCCGGCGGCCTCCACAATAACGGGTGCGCCCTTGACCTCGCTGTTCAGCCACGCTATCGCCTCCGCCTCTGGCGGGTTGCTGCGCTCTATGTAAGCCATTCCGTTCAGGGTGAGGTCTGCGCTGAAGCCACTGGTCCTGTTCGGGGTAGCAGTAAGGGGGTAGAGTATGGCGCCGATTACGAGCAGGGTGAGAACGCCCCACCAGGCTGCCCTCGCCATGCCGCCGGCAGTTGACGAAACCCGCCAGTGACTATGGAGGTAGTACAAGCTGAAGGCGGCCGCTATGGCGAACAGCACCCATGCCTGGTAGTAAAACCTGAAGACCGTATTCATACGGGGAAACCAGGACCAGAAGTCCACTACATAGAAGAGCTCGCTGCCCATGGTGAACAGCAGGCCGGTGAAGAACAGCAGCATGGCGAAGAGGATGACGCCGTCGATACCCGGCGCCGGTGCCTCACCCGGCACTTCACCCTGTGCCTGAGTTGGTGATTTACCCTTTGCCTTGCCTTGTGCCTTACGCTGTATCTTTTCCTGCGGTATATCCTGCGATTCTCCGGGTGATTCTTTAAGCTTTTGCAGGACGATGAGCAGGATAAGGGCGAGCAGGATAAGCAGGGGAACCAGGAACCCTAGCTTCCCCCAGACCGAGCTCTCCCGCTCCCCCTCGGTAGCCAGCATCCAGATAGCCCAGAGCATCCACGGGGCAAGAACGAGCAGGGAAACGGGGATGAGGGTGCGCCAGGAGACCGATTTCGGTATGCTGCGAAGCTGGGACGGGGGAAAGCCGCCGCGAATCCAGGACAGGATGGTGCGAATCCGGGACAGGAAGAAATCCCTGCGAACCTGGGACAGGATAAATGAGACGCCGATAAAGAGGAACAGCCCCCAGATGATTATGTAGTAATGAAAGTATCTGGAAGTCGGGCCGCGATACGCACCGATACCCTGGGCCGGGCTGTCAAGGCTGATGTAGAACGGAAGGTAGAGGAAGATAGCGCCGGCCACCGTTACCAGGCTCAGTGCCGCCCACCCGCGCCACCAGCGCCGCCCGCTCTCCCCCCGCCTGCGATAGGCTTGAATCAGAAACGCTGCGATGAAGATAAAGATGTAAATGGGGAGGTCCCATGTATGGATGGTGCCTAGGACACCGAGACAGATGAGCATGAGTACGAAGGCGAGCGGGTTCCGTTTCAGCCAGGCGGTTCCGATGGGCTCCTTTGATGTGAGGATATTCAGGCAGATGGCCAGTGCGAGGAGGACGAAAGGCAAAGACAGCAGGTGGGCATGGAGGTCCCCCAGAAGGAAGCTGAAGAAGGGGAATTCCGTGATGGCTTGCGCGCCGCCACCGGCTGGTATTATCCTGCTGGCGCGCCACCAGAACCAGAACTGGTCGGGATACCAGTGGGCGCTTTGGTACGGCTGCTCCAAACCTTGGATGCCTATCCAGCTCCAGAAGCCGTCGGAGCCGAATCCGTGGGCATAGAGCATCTCCAGAATGCCCTCGAGGTTACCCACGATGAGCAGGAATATCGCCGCTATCAGGCCGAAGCTCAGGGCGGCGTTGAACCCTCCTTTTAACAGCCTGACCAGGTTGTAGACGATGCTAAAAACGCCGATGGCGGACAGGGCGAAGATGAGTGCCAGGGCGATATTGAAGGAATAGGCTGTGGAAACGCCGCTGAACTTGGCTAAGGTGGCCACTATCATATGGCCGAAGTAGTAGTTGTTGATGGAGAAGTTGCTGAGCCACGGGTCGAGGGGAGGGAAGTAATCGCTGCGGTATATACCGTTGATGAAGGCGAAGTCCATGAATTTTTCGCCCCCCGTATAGAGGATCTCAGGGTTGTAGGAGCGTATCACGGCATAGAGGACGAAGAAGAGGAGGAATATGACCTCGGTGGCGACGATTGTCCGCCGGTTCTCCGAGATAAAGCTCACTATCTCCCGGCGGTAGCGCCTGAAGAGGAAAAAGGAACAGGCGGCGAATGCGACGACGATGAGGATGATAGCCCACCTGGTGTTGGGCAGAATATGTATTGAGGCGGCGAGCCACAGGACGTAGGAGACGATGAGTATGCCGAGCACCTTGGAGAAGGCGTACCCCCTGTCGGGGAGCCACCTGAAGAGTACCGAGGTGAAAGGCAGGGCGATAATGCCCAGCAGTTGTACCAGAATCCACCAGATGACTATGTCGCCCACAATGGCTCCTCGGTGACTACATTAACTCCCTGCTGCAAAAAGTGCCTCCACGAAATCGCCGGGGGAGAATGGGGCCAGGTCTTCCAGCTCCTGCCCGGTGCCGATATAAAGTATCGGTATCTTGAGCTCGTCGCAGATGGCGAGGACAATACCGCCCTTGGCCGTGCTGTCCAGCTTCGCTAGGAAGATGCCCGTGACATCAACCGCTTCGGTGAAATAGCGGGCCTGGCTCAATCCATTCTGGCCCGTGGTGGCGTCGAGGACGAGCAGCACCTGGGGCTCGACGCCGGCCTTCGACGCTACGCGCTTGATTTTCTTGAGTTCCTCCATGAGGTTGAACTTGGTGTGGAGGCGGCCCGCGGTATCCGCAATGACGAAATCGGCGTTCTTAATCGCGGTCTCGACGGCGTCGTAGACCACCGCTGCGGGGTCGCCCCCGGGCTGGTGGGCGATTACCGGGACTTTCAATCGTTCGCCCCACACCTTGAGCTGGTCGATGGCTGCCGCCCGGAAGGAGTCGCCTGCCGCCAGCATGACGCTCCTCCCCTGTGCTTTGAGGCTGTGGGCGAGCTTGGCGATACTGGTGGTTTTGCCCACACCATTGACCCCCACCACCAGTATGACGCATACACCCCCGTTTTTTAAAGGGAAAGGCTCTGCCCCCTCCACGGTCAGGATGGCTACGATTTCCTCCTTGAGGGCGTTCCTTATCCTGTCGGGTTCCTGGATATTCTCCTTCCTCACCCTTACTTTGAGCAGCTCTATGAGCCTGGCGGTGGTGCTCGCGCCGACGTCAGCGGAGATAAGAAGCTCCTCCAGTTCGTCCCAGAGCTCATCTCCCACGGTGGGGCGGTCGAAAAGGTTCACCACCCTGCCCCACCATGCCTCTCGGGTGCGCTTCACGCCCTGTTCTGTCTTCCGGGAAAAGCCAAGCATAGCTGATTATTCTCCGGCCAGGCTCTCCAGCGCCGCCCGTGCCGCTTCCATCTCCGCAGCCTGTTTGTTGCGGCCGCTCCCCTGGCCCAGTATCGAGTCACCCGCCAGCACCTCCACGGTGAAAACCTTGGCGTGGTCGGGACCTGTCTCTTCGATGGTGCGGTAGACAGGTATGATCTTCAGTCTGGATTGAGTGACCTGTTGTAACCTCGACTTATAGTCGGCGGCAATCTTCTCCTGGATTTCCTGCTCCAGCTCGCTGCCCAGTATCCTCAGGATGAAACCTTTCGCTGCATCCAGCCCCTGGTCGACGAGAACAGCCCCGATGACTGCCTCCAGGGTGCCGCTCAGGTTTCGGGGACGGGAGCGCCCCCCGCTCTCTTCCTCCCCGTGCCCCAGGTACAGGTGTTGACCGAGATTCAGGGACCGGGCGACGCGGCTTAGCATATCCCCGCGCACCAGGGCCGACCTGAGCTTTGTCAGTTCTCCTTCTGATAGGTGGGGGAAACGGTGGTAGATTTCCTCTGCCACGACGAAGGTGAGCACCGCATCTCCCAGGAACTCAAGCCTCTCGTTGGAGGATAGGGATTGATCGGGGTTTTCGTTGAGATAGGAGCGGTGGACGAGGGATTGCTCTAGCAGTGACGGGTCTTTAAAGTCAACGCCTATAGTAGCTTGAAGATTAGCGAGATCTGCCAAAGCCACCTGACCTACTACGGATTTCGTTTATGATAAGCTGCGAACGTTCGTATGTCAAGGAAGCTGAAGCAGGGGGCTGCCTGCTTAGCGGCTGGCAGCGATGACGAAAAATAGCTATAGCCGTTCTATACAGCGTTCACCATATGACGGTAACCCCTCGCTCCTCAAGTTGGGGTATACGTACCTTCATCGACTCGCTACTCAAGGGATTGTCTGTCAGGCACAAATAATCACCTTGGCTGATATATTGATTCCTCACCAGTGGTGTGACATCGCTTATATCGTTCGCCGCAAGGTAGAGATTATGTATATTGGCGAGGTTTGTTATCGAAGCGATGTCAGTTATATCGTTCTCAGAAAGGTGGAGTTCCGTCAGATTTTTTAGCTTGCCGAGTTGGGAAAGGTCGCTGATATTGTTACCATCCAGGTCCAGCTTCTTCAGCTGGGTGAGGCTGGCGAGCGGCGCGATATCGCTTATCTCGTTCATCGAAAAGTGGAGCTCGGCTAACAATTTAAGGTTGGAGAGCGGTGCCAGGTCGCTGATATTGTTGTCATCGAGGCGGAGCACGTTCAGGTTGGTGAGGCTGGTGAGCGGCGAGATGTCGCTTATCGCGTTCCCTTCGAGGAAGAGCCAGATCAGCCTGGTGAGGCTGGAGAGCTCCGAGATGTGGCTTAGCCCGTTCATCGAGAGGTCGAGCTCGTTCAATCCTTTGAGGTTGGAGAGCGGCGATAAGTCTCTTACCTGGTTGTCTCTGAGGTGCAGGGTTGTCAGTCTGGTCAGGTTGGTAAGTGGTGAGATGTCGTAAATATCGTTCTCATCGAGGGAAAGCCATATCAAGCCAGTGAGGCTGTTGAGTGGCGAGACGTCGCTTATCTCGTTCCTAGACAGGTTTAGCTCGTTTAAACTGGCCAGGCTTGAGAGAGGAGATAGGTCGCCAATCAGGTTACCCGAGAGGTCGAGCCTGTGAAGGCTGGTGAGGTCTCCGAGGGGCGAGATATCGCTTATCTGGTTGCCCCCGAGGAAAAGAAGGGTCAGTCCCGTCAGGCCGGTTACCGGTGAGATGTTACGTATCCGGTTACCCTCGAGACTGAGCCACCTGAGGTTGGTGAGGTTTCCAAGGGGCGAGATATCGCTTATTTCGTTGTTATCGAGGTAGATGACAGACAGGTTGGTAAGGTTGGCGATTGGTGTAAGTTCGCTTATCTGATTGTTCACCAGCCAGAGGCGGTTCAGGATGGTGCACTGTTCCAGTCCGGCGAGGTCAGCTATACCTTTGTCAACTGCAACGAGCTCGGTCAGTCCCTTCAGGTCGCACTGTGAGATGTCCCCGGTTGGCTTTCCGATCGCTTCTCGGACCACTGCCTCGAGGTTGGGGTCTGGAAAAGCGACTGTTTCTCCAGAATCGCCACACGAGCAGGGCAGCAGAAGCCCCAGCAGGAGCAGTGGTATTAAAACAATAGCCAGCCTTCGCACTAATTTTTCCTTAACCATTTGCCCGCCAAATTGCAGTTGGTCTCGGTATCTCCACCTGAATGTATGTAACTTGTGATATTCTACCACGATTTACAATGCGATGGCGAGTAAGTATAACGTCGTCTTTATACCGTGATTATCGCAACCTTTCATCCCGATATCAGGCATCCTGGCGCTGCCTGCTATTGACAGGCGTCTCATTCGGTCATAAGGTAATAGGTAGGAGAGCGTATAAGGGGGTAAGGATAGTGAGAGTGCTGGTAACGGGTGGTGTGGGGCGGCTGGGGGTAAGTGTCTGCAACAACTTATTGAAGAACGGATTCCAGGTTCGCGTATTCGACCTGAACAACAAACGCAATAGGAAGAGCGTCGGGGAGATTGAGGGAGAGGTAGAGGTACACTGGGGGGATATCACGCAGCCCGCGTCGGTTCGAGAGGCGCTTGAGGGGGCGGATGCGGTTGTCCACATGGCAGGCATCCTGCCGCCTGTCGCTTACCAGAACCCCGAGCTGGCCAGGGCGGTAAACGTCGGTGGCACAAGAGTGCTTGTTGACCTGCTGAAAGAGAAGGGAGGCCATATTCCCTTTGTCTTCACGTCTTCTGTAGCGACTTTTGGTCCCACGCCCGACGCCACGGAACCCCTCGCCGTGGAGAAGGATACTCCCAGACCCAGAGGTGCATACGGCGAGACCAAGCTGGAAGCCGAGAACCTTATTAAGGAGTCGGGCATAGACTACCTCATCCTGCGTCTGACCGCGGTGATGTACTTTACGTTTGGAATGAGCGACATGGAGCGTATGTTCTCGGTCCCCCTGAACAACCGAATCGAGTTCTGCCATCAGGATGACCTGGCCCTAGCGATACTCAATGCCGTGAAGAACTTTGACGCGTTGAAGGGAAATACCCTTGTCGTCAGCGGCGGTCCCGAACAGCGAATGCTGTACAAGGATATGGTGGGCTCGATGCTGAAAATTATGGGGTTGCCCCTGCCACCTGACCATAAATTCACGCAGCAGCCCTATTACTTGGACTGGTATGACACGAGCAGGTCACAGGAGTTGCTCGATTTCCAGAGGAAGACGTTCGATGATTATCTCGCGGACTACGAGCAGGAATTGACGAGGCGGTTTTCCCCTTTGTTCCTGCCTTTTATGCGCTACTTCGTCTCGCCGTTGTTCGGTAAGGTCGTTGTTCGGCTCATGTAGCCGTCAATCCGGCTCCGATTGTATTCTCAGGAAGGCGTCTCGACGTACTTGTAGACATCGATAGCGAAGCGGGGACACATCCAGGCGCAAACACCACACGCGTTGCACTTCTCGGGATGGGCAAAGACGGGTATGAGATACCCCTTGGCAGTGAACTTGTCGCCCGGTATCTCGATACAGCCACGTGAGCAGAATTCGGCACAGTAGCCGCAACCCTTGCAGATTGTCTCGTCGATGACTATCTCGCCCTTGGCCATCTTTCCTCCTGCCAGTGACTCACGATTTACTCCACTTCTGGAGGTATTTCTCCTTGACCTGTTTGTTGATCAGACCGACAGGCCATTCTCCCTTGACTACCCTGATTATCTCCTCCACCGGCCGCTTGGGCAGGTCCGGATGTGAGGAAGAGAAAGCGTGGGCGGAGTGGGGGGTAACGATGAAATTATCCAGCTTCAACAGGGGGTTGTCGAGAGCGATCGGCTCTGGTTCGGTGACGTCGAAAGCGGCGGCGGCGATACCGCCCTGGCTGAGAGTTGTGTACAGCGCCTCGTGGTCCACTACCGGCCCGCGGGCGGTATTGACCAGGCAGGCAGAGGGCTTCATCTTCTGCAACTGCTCCAATCCTACCATGTGTCGCGTCTCCGCGTTGAGGGGTGCGTGGACGGAGACGACATCTGACTGCGCCAGCAACTCGTCCAGGTCAGTGACCCGTTCCACGCCGTACTTTTTAAATATATCCTCATCGATGTAGGGGTCGTAGGCAAGAATTCTCAGGCCGAAGCCCTTTGCCTTGGGAGTTAAAGCGCGGGGAATGCGCCCGAAGGCGATGAGCCCCAGCGTTTTGCCCCTGAGCCTAAACATCTTTGGCCATATCTCCGAGCCGATATCGCGGTCGGGCTGCGCCTTCCATCCTCCGGATTTCACTATATTGTTTAACTCGACAACCCGCCTGGTGCAGGCTAATATAAGGGCCATCGCATGATCCGAAACCTCTTCCAGGCTTAAATCCGGTACGTTGGCAACCATGATACCCAGTTCGGTGGCTGCATCTACATCGAGTTTGTCATAGCCGACGCCGACGCTGATGGAGAACTTAAGGTTGCCCAGGTTGGAAAGTACCTTCCTCGTAAAGGGCTGGAACAGGTTCTGCGTAACGACAGCGTCGGCATCGCCTATAGCGGTGATCAGTTCATCCTCGGTGGCTTCGAGCGAGCAGGGGTTCATTATATAGTCAACCTCTACTCCTGCCTGCTTGAGCATCTTATTGTAATCCACAAGTATGGTGATCCCTAGAATGTCCATCGCTTTAAAGGGCATGGCTTCACCTCTCGTGACTGCTTATTAAATTGAGGGCGCTACGCAGCGCTCTTGCCAAGTTCGAGCCCGCGCCTGAATGCTTCCAGGTTGCGTGCCATTATCTTCTCGTTGTCCTGGTATTTCCTGCGGAGCTCGCCCTCTATAATTTCCTCTGGTATCGCTCCCAAGAGTTTTATATAGGCTCCGAGCAGGATTAGGTTGTTGACCTGGGTCGAGCCCAGACTGACGGCTATCTCCAGCCCCGGCAGCGCGCAGAGCGTGTAGTCGTCCCTGTCCCTGTCTGCATTCAGACCGGTCTGCTCGACGACGATGAACCCTCCGGGACGCACCCTGGGCTCGAATCCCTTAAACTGGGAGCTGTCGAGTATGATTACCGTCTGTGCCTGGTCTACCAGCGGGGATGTTATCTTTTCATCGGAGAATATGACTGTGCTCTGGCAGAGACCGCCGCGCTTGGCAAAACCGTAGGTGGGCACATAGGATACATGCTTATATAGTTGAAACGCTGAATTCAAGAGAACCTGTCCCGCCACCAGGACGCCCATGCCGCCGATTCCGGCTATGATTACCTCGCCTCTCGATATCCTGTCCTGTCCCATACCTTTCTCTCCCTGCTCTATTCGATGCTGGTCACGTTTTTAAACTCGCCCAGCGGGAACTCGCGGATTACCTCTTCCCCTATCCACTCCAGCGCCTTCACCGGGGTGAGGTGCCAGTTGACCGGGCAGGCTGTGATAATCTCGACGAAGCTGAGACCTACCCCGTCCAGTTGTCGCTGGAACGCTGTCTTTACATATTTCTTTGTCCGCCGGAACTCAGCCGGGGTGTGGAGCGAGCCCCGGGCGCTGTATGCCACTCCCTTAAACGTCGCTGCGAGTTCAGCGGTATGTACCGGGTAGCCTTCTGAGCTTGGCTCCCTTCCCCGTGGGGTTGTAGTGGTTACCTGCCCCAGAAGTGTTGTCGGGCCTAGCTGGCCTCCGGTCGTACCGAAGTTGGTGTTGTTCACCATGATAATGGTGATCTTCTCGCCCCTGGTCAAAGCACCCAAGAAGGGGCCGGCACCGATGGCGATGCAGTCGCCATCTCCCTGAACGGTGAACACGGTGGTCTCGGGGTGAATGCGCTTGAGCGCGGTAGCCACATCCGGGCCGCGGCCGTGTGCGGGGCTCACCCGGTCGATATTGAAGCTCGCTATAAGAATACCCGTGCAGCCGACAGCGCCCACCATAATCGCTTTGTCGCCAATGCCCAGCTCTTCGAAGCTCTCAGCGATGATACGTGCCACCATTGGAATCTGGCAGCCGGGGCAGAAAAGGTCCCACAGGATGTCCATCCACGGCTCACCCCTTAACAGCGCCGGCTTTTCCGCTACTATCTCCTTCGCCATCCCTTTCGCTTCCTCGTTCATAGCAATCTCTTGACCTCCTCCAGCACCTTGCCGGGCAT
>SMTZ1_10006011_pt1 | contig 12220 bp, 16 predicted proteins | sample DeeMarSWOR136_30_FD_25667 | JGI IMG/M metagenome (IMG submission 25667) | reverse complement strand
TGGATTCACCGTAAAAATTCCGGGGAATCCTCGGGTAGCTCTCATCCGCCTGTCCCCTGATCTCCCCGTACACCGACACGCTCGAAGCGAAAAGAAACTTGTCCGCCCTCTCGCATGCCCGAAGGATATTCTTCGCCCCCTTCACGTTTATCCTGAACATTTCGTCCTTCGGTCTCGAATAGGAAACGATCCCCGCTAAATGTATAACAACATCCACATCCTTGGCAACCCCTGAAAGAGTTTCCCTTCTTGTTATATCCCCCTTAAACACCTCGTATCTCGGATACATCCCTTTGGCCTTCTCGAAATCCTTGGAAAGAATCCGTATATCCTTCCTGATCTTACCTATCTCCCTGATAACGTTCCTGCCGACAAAACCAGTCCCACCCGTGACCAAAAGCATATTTATAAATATTCCCTATATTTAAAACTATGAAACCCGGGAAAGTCGAGACACACATTCACCAAACGATCGAGAGGGACGGGGTCGTGTTTTTCGGTTTAATCGACCCGCTCGAGCAAAGAAAGAACGGGCCTGTGGAATACGCAAAAGCGTTCGACCAGGCAGGAGCGGACGTAATCCTTATAGGCGGATCGATCGGGGCGGAAGGCGAAATGCTCAACAGCGTGGTCAAGAAGATAAAGGAATCAGTCAGCAAACCTGTCATGCTCTTCCCCGGGAACATAGGAGGAGTCTCGAAACATGCGGACGCCCTCTATTTCATGAGTTTGCTCAATTCCAAAAACCCCTACTGGATAACGGGAGCGCATGCCCTCGCGGCTCCGATCATTTCAAAGATGGATGTTGAGGCGATCCCCACCTCCCTGCTCATTATCGAACCCGGAGAAACAGTGGGATGGGTGGGGGAAGCGAGATTAATCCCCTACCACAAGCCTGACATAGCAGCTGCGTACGCCCTTGCAGGAAAACTCCTAGGACAGCGAATCACGATCCTTGAGAGGGGATCCGGAGCTCCTGGGCCAGCTTCTCCGGAGATGTTCCGCACGGTCAAGGAAGCCGTAGGACACCCTGTCATTTGCGCGGGATCGAGCAAGACCTTGGATGATATTCGAAACACAATAAAGGCAGGAGCGGACGGTATACACATAGCCTCGCTCGTTCAGAACTCCAAAGATCCGTTTAAAACCGCGAAGAAGCTCGTTGACTTCACGAAGAAGATAGGGAAGGAGAAGAAATCCTAAATACGGTTTTCACGTATAACTTTTTTGTCTTTAACAAGCCTGCCCAATACAGTTTTCCTTTTGGCAAGATCTTCTAGTTTTTCTTTCATCTCCGGACTCATATTTTCGAATAATTTTAATCCGTATTCATAGGAGGATTCCGCCATAATTTCCAAAAAACCAGGAGAGAAAGAAGATTCTGCTATCCCGTATTTTTTAAGCAGTTTTTTGAGAATTCTCGTACCCTTCCTGTAAACTTCGGTTACCTTCTCCATGGGATAACCGTATACGTTGTAATTGAGAACGTCATTCAGGTAATTGCTCACCTTCAGAAAACGATCGCAATCCTTGTCGGAAAATCTGGTCCAGACATAGTTGAAAATGCCTGAAAGGCCATTGTATTCGGTGGCCATCCAATTTAGGTCCTCCATATTTAGAATTCAGAAACAAGTTTTATAAATTCTCCAGGATATCTTCCGTTTTATCAACTATCACATCGGGCTTCAGTTTCTCCAGCTGCTCCCTCGTATGCCATCCGTACGTGACCGCGATCACTTTCGAAAGGCCTGCGTTCCTCGCGGCCTTTATGTCGTTTATCATGTCCCCCACAAAGATCGCTTCCTCTGGTTTCACGTTCAACCGCTCGAGGCAGAAATGTATCTGGTCCGGTTCGGGCTTGATACTTTCCGTGTCTTCATGCGCCACCAGAAGATCTATGTATCCCGAAAGGCCGAATTTATCCATAAGTATCGACATTAGCGATCTCACACAGGTGGATACCACCCCTATCTTTATCTCTCTCTCCTTAAGCGAGGAGATAACCTTCATTATGCCGGGGAAAAGCTCGAACTCGTTTTTTAACTTCCCGAAAAGCTCCGCATAAATCTCTGTTGCTTCCTTTACCTCTTCCTTTGTTCGTATCCCCAGATTGTAATAGAGCTCCTCCCACTTACCGTCGGTCAGCCTTGCGAGAGCACGTGGAGATTCAGGCATTCGTTTTCCCATCCTTTTCGTTATCTCTTTATAAATTTTGTAATTCAGAGACAGACCATCCACTATCGTGCCGTCCCAGTCGAACATCACGAGCTTTATCATACGTTTCCATTCGATCCAATACTTTTAAATTTTTGCGTGAAATTAAGAATGAATGAAAAATAGGGGTAGGCAAATACTCATTGGCGGTATCGATGTGGGCCACCACACCTCGATCGCGCTCCTCGACCTGGACGGCGAAATCGTTTGCTTGGACACGCTCGTTCATCCCCAGAACTCGCAGGTTCTTGATCACATTATGGATTGCGGTAACGTTCTCGTTCTCTCCACTGATCGCGCGAAGCCTCCTTCCCAGATGAAAAAACTTGCCTCCTCGATCTCCGCGAAGCTCGTCCTCCCCTCTAAGAACATGACCAGGAAGAAGAAGCGCCTGCTAGTTTACGATTTCCTAGAGGAGATCCCGAAAATGAACGACCACGAAAAATCCGCGCTCGCCTCCGCGATCTTCGCCTACAAGAAATTCAGGCCGAATTTCAAGAAGTTGAGGGATCGCCTGGAAAAGGACAAGAGACCGCACGAGTTCGAGGAAATGAGAAATAGACTTTTTCTGAAGATGGTGAAGGATATTTAACGTTTTATATCAATTCCAGCAAAATATTAAATATAATCGAGGCGTTGGCATGATAAATCAAGAATTACTGAATTATATAAAAATAAATCTGGAAAGAGGCTACTCGGAAGAACAGCTGAGAGCCACGTTACTTAAACACGGGTATAACCCGGAAGACGTGGAAGAGGCCTTCAGATTGGTCAAGTCTGAATATCAAGCACAAGCAGCCAGGCTAGAGGAGAAGAAAGCCGAAGAAAAACATAAGGAAGAGAAAAAACCCGAAGCCAAGCCTGAAGAGAAACCCAAGAAAGAGAAGAAAAAACCAAAAGGTGAAAAAAAGAGATCATGGAAAGTTTTTTTAATAGTTGCAGGGATCGTTTTTGTCTTGTTAATTGCCGTCATATGGTTGGTTTTCTTTACAACGTATTTGGAATTTTTATTTGAGGGTTACAGAGGTTCCCCAAACGAATCATTATATGAAGAGTTAGGTGAGGAACTTGAAGAAAGTCTTTCAAATCAGTTCCTGGTTACTCAGGTTATCTGCATAAACGGGAAAATAAACATGTTCATACAGAACGTAGGGATAGACAGCATAAAGAAAAACGAGATCACCATAAAGGTGGATGGTGCGGATGCCTCAGGCGGCCTCGGAAACGACATAGAATTTCAAAAAACGGCAATATTCTCATGGAACTGCGGGACCGGGTGTTCCCAAGGGGATCACACCATTAACGTGAAAACCAACTCCACGGAGGAGACCGTTAACACCGTGTGTTCATAGGAGATTTTTAATATTTTCATTTTTCAAAGATAATCAGGCTCTCTCTGAGCCTCCCGACCTTCTCCGTCCGGTTCCGCATGCACCATCTCTCGTTCAGGACGTAAATATTTCGAACGGAGAAGCCGATCTTCTCCGCGATCTCTGAAAGAAGTAGATCGCTTTCCACTACTTTCGTTGGAAAACATCCGTTCCCCACCACGATCGCTAGCTTCGCTCCAGGCATGCAGACCCTGTGGAGTTCCCTGAAAACGTTTGTCATATCCGAGAAATACGCTTTAACAATATCAGGCTCGGATTTTTTGATCCCGATATATGAGCGGACTCCACGTTTCTTCGGTTTCTGGAAGAAAAGGAATTCCTCGATGTTGTATATTTTCGTGTACTCGATCTTGTTCAGGTAGGGAGGGGAGGTTATCACGTAATCGATCGTTTCATTCGCTAGCTTCAGCTTTCTTGCGTCACCGCGACTGACGAGAGTTTCGCAGGGTTTTGTCTTGAGTTTTTCCAAATCCCTTATCATCCTCTTCATTCTGTGGTGGTAGAATTTACGGAAGGGAGGGATGGGGTGTTTCCTTCGCTTGACAACAGCCCCATCCTTGTACATGTAGGAACAGCGGGTTGCGGAGGAAATCAAACCTAATCTGAAGAAATCCTTCGTAAGGTTGTCTTCTATGCCTTCAACCATGTTCCTGAACAGAAGGATGTCGTCAAGGGTGTGGGTATTGAAATACCTTTGGATTTTGCTAGGTATCCAGAACCTATCCAATTTACTGAACTTTATTTTCTTGATTGTTTTGAGCGCGTCTTTGAGTTTGTGTATGTCGTAATCATTTGTTTTTACTTTAGCGGCGAAGAGAGCGAGTGGAGATAGCTCGAAGCCGATTGAATCGATTCCTTTCTCCTTGCAGGCGAGGTTTGTGGTTCCGACCCCGCAGAAGGGGTCGAGTGTTACGCCTTCTCGGATTTTGAACATCTCAATCAATTTGAAAACTAGATCGCGCGAAAACCCCTCCTTGTAGTAGAACCAGTTGTATACGGGCAAACGTTTGTTCGGGACGAATGTCGCAAGATCGCTCCAGTCGAGTTTTTCCGTTAGTTTATACATACTATTTGGTTAGAAATTAGGTATAAAAATTACTTGGCCCAGTAAGGATGCTTTATATATTTGTAAATGCTGTAGACAGCTAAATGGCCTTCCCCGATCGCTTCCGGGATTCGTTTCAATCGGCCTGTTATGTCCCCTGCTGCAAAGATACCCTCCACATTCGTCTTCATCTCATCATCAACTTTAACACTCCCGTTCTTCATTCTCACACCAAGTTTCTTGAAGAGCTCGACATCGAAGACAGAGCCTATAAAGATGAAAACTTCATCGATCTTCAGGAAATCGCTCTTGCCGGTTTTGTTGTTTGCAAGCTCGACCTTGCTTATCTTCCTGTTTCCGACTATCCTTTTCAGCTCAGTGCTGAACAAAACCTTTGCTTTCGATTTCTTCAGATCTTCCTGGTTCTTTTCCATTGCGCGGAACTCGTCCTTTCTGTGCGCAATCCAAACACGCGCACCCGCCCTGCTCAGCGTGACAGCCCCCTCGAGAGCGGAGTCTCCTCCGCCAACCACCAGGACCTTCTTTCCCTTGTGTTTCTTGGGATCGATTATCGAATAGTAAACATTCTTGTTGTCCTCTCCGGGTATCCCCAGCTTTCTAGGGGTTCCCATGGTTCCCGTGGTGAGAAGGATGGTTTTTGTTTGGTATTCTCCCTTATCGGTCTTTACTGTAAAGATCTTTTTGTCCTTCTTTATCTCCTCCACCACTTCCCCTTCCTTAATCTTAGCCCCCTCTCTTTTCACATGGCTTACCATGAAGTCCGCAACCTCTTGTCCACTCTTTTCAAAGAAACCTATGAAGGAATCCACTTCCTTCCAGGGGTACGTTCTTGTGAGAATACCGCCTGCCTGGCATGCCTCTATAACTAGATGTTTTAGTTTCAGATAGCAGGCTGTTAGAACCGCGGATAAGCCGGCAGGCCCTCCACCAACTATGATCACATCATAGACCATATAATTAGTTTGATTAGCTTGAATAAATAATTTGGGGATGAAGTCACTTATTGTCAATTTGCGCCCGCTGCAAACCGCCTGAATAGTCAATGAACACGCTCTTTATCTCGCTGAACTCATCGATTCCTATCGTTCCTGCTTCCCTCCCTCCGTTTCCTGTCCCTTTTACCCCTCCGAACGGGAGGTGAACCTCCGCCCCTATTGTAGGAGCATTAACGTAGAAAATCCCGGATTCGGCAAGCTCCATTGCCTTGAACGCCTTATTGACGTCCTTGGTGTAGATCGACCAGGACAATCCGTATTCAACCGAATTCGCGATATTTACCGCGTCCATGAAATCCCTCGCCTCCATTATGCACGTTACAGGTCCGAAGATCTCCTCCTGAGCGATTATCATATCCTTCTTGACGTTGCCGAAAACCGTGGGGGTGATGAAGAATCCTTTCTTATGCTCCTTCCCAGAAAGCCTTCTCCCCCCAAGCAAAAGTTTCGCTCCTTCCCTCTTTCCGGTTTCTATGTATCCGAGAATTTTCGTCATCTGGCCTCCGTTTATTATCGGTCCCATCGTTATCCCTTTCCTCAGGCCGTTACCAGTCTTTATGCCCCTGATCTTTCTCAGGAACTTTTCAGTGAATTCCTTCAGAACGGGTTTTTCCACTATTATCCTCGACGTCGCCGTGCATCTCTGTCCTGATGTTCCGAAAGCCCCCCAGAGCGCGCCCTGAACAGCGAGGTCGATATCCGCATCCGCCAAAACTATCTGCGGGTTCTTCCCGCCCATCTCCAACTCGACCGAATTCAGCTTCTTCGCTCCGCCCACGTAAACCTCTTTCCCAACCTCTGTTGATCCCGTGAACGAGAGATGCTTCACGTCAGGATGATCTATTATCGCTTTTCCCACGACGCCTCCTGATCCGGTTACCACGTTCAAAACCCCTTTCGGAAGACCTGCCTCGTCAAGGATCTCGGCAATTTTCATTACGGAGAGCGGCGTATCGCTTGCGGGTTTGAAAACGATCGTGTTCCCGCAGACCAGGGCGGGGGCTATCTTCCATGCGGGGATCGCCATGGGGAAGTTCCACGGAGTGATCATACCCACCACCCCGATCGGATCGCGTACGCTCATGCAGAACTTGTTCCTCAGCTCGGATTTCGTGGTCTCTCCAAATAGCCTTCTTCCCTCCCCTGCCATGTATTGAAACATGTCAATCGCTTCCTGGACATCCCCTTTCGCTTCGGACAGGACCTTCCCGTTCTCCATGGTCATTAGTCTCGAAAGTTCCTCCTTCCTTTTCTCGAGTATAAGGGAAGCCCTTAGAAGTATGTCCGCCCTCTCGGGAGCAGGAACGTCCCTCCAGGAAGGGAACGCTTCCTTCGCGGCCTTCACCGCCTTCCTGATGTCCTCCCTCGTCCCTGCCTGGAATCTAGCAACGAGTTCGCCCGTGGCGGGATTTACGTTGTTGAACGTTTTCCCGGAAGTTGATTTAACCCATTTGCCACCGATAAAATTTAGATAAGTTTTCACCATAATGATCACCCCGATGTTTAGAAATTGTATTCGCGAATTAAATAGTTTAAACCATTTAAACCCCCTCCCAGAATAATTAAATATGATAATGGAGAAGACCAGGCTGACAATGTATTTAGTCCTTTCCTCGGGGATGATCCTGCTTTTGTGGGGGATCATACAGCTCGGGTTTTCGAATTTCGTGGTGACCGGCTATTTCCAGCCCGGCAGCGAGCAGTATGGTATAACATTGATGGGTCTCGGTCTGAGTGGTTTGTCGTCCCTGCTTATAGGGGTTTTCCTGATCTTCCTCTCAAAGGATATAGGGAGGGCGAGCATGATCGCGAGGAAATCAGGAATCGTGATGAGCGTGATTCTTTTCGTTCTTGCCGCCTGGATCCTGGCGACAGGTCCTCTCAACATCCCGACTATAGGGATAGATCCTGTTATAAAAACAATATGCGGCCTGATGGTTCTGCTTCCGCTCGTTCTTTACAGATACTATTTCAACTGGTAGGTTCGTTCGAAGTCACTTCGTCTCTTTCTGGTATTCAAGGTACGAATAAACGAACAGGTAGCCAATCACCAAAAACACGGGAACAAGAATTATAATGATCATGTAATCAGGGAAAGGCAGGCTGAGGAGTACAACTACCGCAAGTATCTTGAACAATTTTGCTCCTTTCTCATGTGTTTTGTCCCAGACCTTATCGTTGCTCAACGTCCAAGGCGTTCTGATCCCTATAAACCAGTTCCTTTTTGCCTTCCCTGTAAGAATCCCTGCAAAATAAAGGATTATTGCGATGGGGGGAATAATTGCGTAATTCATATTGAATTCGATACCTAGGCTCCAGCTTATGGTCAGGAGGTGAACGTAAAACATAAAGGCAACAATGAACACGACAAAACCTTCATAATATTTCATGAATTTCTTTATGTTCTCTTTCAATGGGTCTATCTTCGGGATTGCCACAAAGAACAGGAATAAAAATACCAGTATAACAGGCATTAGGAACAAACCCATGAATTTCGGCATGTATGCATCTACCTCTCCCCGGACATTCCAGTGAGAGGGGACCCGATCCGGAAGCTGCGGATAAAAGTATGCGCTTATAACAAAGGACATGAATACTATCAAGATCATTACGATATTGCTTTTTCTCATATTTAATATTATTCTCCCGATTAAAATCTTTTGCTAAATCAAATATTTGTTCACGCCTATGATTATGATAATGAAAACCAGCAGCAATAAAATCAGGGTGTAATCGAATTCAAAACTCCATTCCTCCTTTGGGGGTTTCCCAACTGCAATCAAATTCTCGCTGTTTTGGCGGGCAAGCTCCGCCAGCTGTATCGCTTCCGTATAGTTCCCCTCATTGTAGCTCTCGATCGCCCTTGAAAACACGTTCGAAGCGCTCGTGACATCCAGGCCGGCATTAAGCGCTTTCTGTATGCTCCCCCTCGCCCTGGATATCATCTCATCCGCTTCGGATTTCAATACCGTTTCATTTTTCGGGCTTGGAACGTCAGGGGGCTTCTCTCCGAGTACGCGAACCTTTACGGGCCTGCTTTCATCCAGGCCGCTCAGGGTGGAAAACAAGCGAAGGTTGAGATCATATTCCCCGTGTGCCGAAGTAACCGGGGTTATTTTCAACGTGACTGTCTCGTTCACCCCCATGTAGAGGAATTTTACAAGACCGTGGTCTGAATACCCCCCTTCCGGGGTCTCCAAGCTCACGTTCAAGTTGGCGATCGTCAGGTCTCCGGTGTTTTTTATGTTTACATGTATTTCGGACGTTTCTCCCTGGGTAAGGTTTATGGTGTCTTTAGGGTGAATGATTTCTATACTTCTCCCGTCCTGGGAATGTCCTGCAGCGAAGGATCCTGCCACAACTAAGAAAACCGCAACCAAAAACAAAAACCCCCTCATAATAAGAAATTGGTAAAGCCACATATATTAACCAAACATCTGCTTGAGCGAGCCAGCGAAGGCAAGGGAAACAAACTCTATCTCCTTCTTTCCCTTCCCTAGGTTTATCACACCGCTTATCTCGGATTCCATGCCCTGCGAGAGCGAATCAAAAAAGGCGAAGAGATCTTTGGGATCGAATTCCTTCGGTTTCCCTATAAGCTGTATGGTCGAACCGCTTATATCCCCGGACAAATCAAAGGAAAACGTGCACATTCGCTTTCCGTCAGAGTGTATGTAAGAAGCGAATTTTTTGTACGAAACTTCCAGGAGTTTTTTCAGGCCAAGTCCGATCGCAAATCCAGAATTCTCTAGAATTTTGTCCTTCGGTCCTTCTGATTCTATAATAACAGAAAGGGGCGAGTGATCAGACAAACCATTAACGATCTTATCCAGAAAGACATGCCCCGTCTTGATGTATTTCTCTTTTGAGCATTTTGAAATCTTTACCTTCACGTCCCCCTTTCTGGCCTCCGCCCCCTCCTTCGTGAGTTTCGCTCTACCTACTAAACCGAACATGCTTTAGAATTCGGTCTGGGTTTTAAATTGGTATGGTTGTAATGGAAGCGTTAGCCAATTACGGGTTTAACCTTCAGGCCCATACCCTCGAGTCTTTTCTTTAATTTCTCCAGGGCCTTATGTATATCCTCGATGCTTCTCCCTCCTGTGCAGATTATTTTCCCTGAGCCGAACAGGAGGAAAACGATCCTCGGGTCCCTCATCCTGTATACAAGGCCGGGAAATCTTTCAGGATCATACTCGACCTCCTGCATGCTTACTGCTATATCCTCAAGCATAAGCTTCGGTTTTACATCGATCTTTGTCGAGGAGACTATGTTTTCAATTACTATCCTGAATTTTTTGGGCATCGGTATTCCTGCCTTCCTTATGTTGTCCACCCCCTTCCTCATGGCTTCTTTAGCTTTGTCTATTGTTTTCGCTCCCGTGCAGACTATCTTCCCTGAGGAGAAGATGAGAGCGGATGCCCTCGGCTCATTTATCCTGTGGACCAGACCGGGGAACTGCTCGGGCTCGTATTCCGTGTTATCCATCTTTTCAACAAGCCTGGTCAGTGAAACTTTTCTGTTGAGTACTGCGAACGCCACGACGTTTTCTATCCTGACGTGAAATTTTGCCATAATAATATATGGATTGGCTCATAGTAAGTTTCGATTGTTTTTAAAACTTATTCAATAAATAACAGCATGATAAAAAACAAGTTCATTGCGGTCATTCTTTTGATATTAATGGTGGCCGGAGCGGTTCTTTTCACCATTTACGGGTCTCCGTGGGGACCTGTCATCACTCTGATAGGGATTCTGGGTTATCTCTTCTTCAACAGGAGAGACAGCGGAGGTTAGCATGTTCGTGAACGATACATCCGAATACTACGAGCAGATCAAGGATCCGGAAGAGGGGATGGACGATGAGATCACTCTTTCGCATATCCTCCGCTTAAGGAACAGCTTCACCAAGTACGGTTTGCCTTTCGGATCGCTGCTGGCGAAGAACCTCATGGAAAGGGGATTGCTTGAGGAGGGTGCACGTGTTCTCGAGGTCGGGCCCGGTCTGGGGGACCTCGCGGAACAGTTTTTCGAGGAGGCCTCCCCGAAAGAATACGTTTTCATAGACATCTCACCCAAGATAATAGAACACCTTCGAAAGAGGTTCAGTGGTAAGGCCTACGGGTTCATAACCGGGAACTTCCTGGATATGAAGATCAAAAGGAAGTTCGATCTGATCATATGCAATGAAGTTCTCTCCGATCTCCCCACCATAGTGAATTTTTCGCCGGAAACAGCGGAAAGTAAGGGGTTATACAAGGACGCGTTAAGGATGATCAGTAAATACCATCTCAAGGTCAGGGAAACGTTCAACTTCAACTACGGGGCGATACGCTTTCTCGAGGTCGCGAACGAAGTTCTCGATAAGGAGGGCGTTGTGTTCATTTCAGAACAGGATTCCGGAGAAGGGTTCCCAGAAAGGATACGTGTTTACGGGCACAATGAGTACACAATAAGAATGAGCTGGCTGGAGCAGGTGGCGAAGAAACTGATGTTCTCCGTGGAGTCAGGAACGCTCACGGAATTCCTTGGAGTAAAGAAAGAGAAGTTCGTGAGCTTCTTCACCCAACCAGAGCTTAGGAATCTTTACGAATCGCTCAAGAGTAAGGGGGTTCTCCCTGACCAGAGGGCATGGACAGTGAGGGAGTTCTTCAAAAGCAACAGGAAGTTCATTTCCACAAACGATCCGGAAAAATACATGGAATTCCTGGAGAAAAACTCCGCTCTGCTTACCGATATCACCGATAAGTTTTCCTATCTGGTACTCAAAAAGTGATAGAAGAAAGTGTCCGCAATTATATATTTTCCGATTTATTCTTTACATCAACGAAATGCATATAAAGGATGCAAACCAATACATTATCATTAATTGGTAGGTCGGGGTTGGGGTGTTTATTTCATCCGGTTTTTTGCCGGATATTCTTTTTATTTTTCATTAAATTAGCTCGATACAAGCCGGTTTTATGGGAATATCTCTTTATAAAATTTGCATCTATTACGAATTTTATGAGAGGAACCATTGATGGTTATACACAGATGAGAGTGTATCTGAAAGAAGAGGATATCGAAGCCCTCGAAAAGAACAAAGAGGTTATCGGGGAGGTCTGGAGAACCACGGGAGACACGTTGCCCTTGAGGATGTATCTCAAGGAGGACATGTTACAAATGCGCGCGGAAGGAGTCCCTACATATAAAGGGTGGGAGGAAAAAGAAGCCTATGAGATTGACATCAATCTTGACTACCTCCGGAAAATAAAAAACAGGGAGCTTGTTGGTTCCGGGATGCCAGCAATTAGCCTTAGAACAGTCATGATCAGTTTAGAAGACGTTTTCTGAATTTTTCGGCCAAAACCGAAATAAATGGAAAGTATATTAAATTCGTAAGCCAATGATTATTTATGCCTGAAGAGAAGATCACTCTGGACAAGGAAGTGTTCAAAACACTCGCTTCCGGGACGAGGGTCGATATCCTGAAATCCCTAGACATGAGAAGGAAGACCTTAACGGAGCTCTCGAAACAATTTGGCATGTCGGTTTCAACTGTTAAAGAACA
>SMTZ1_10006010_pt1 | contig 12220 bp, 9 predicted proteins | sample DeeMarSWOR136_30_FD_25667 | JGI IMG/M metagenome (IMG submission 25667) | reverse complement strand
TCGTAGGTGGTTCGACAAGGAGCAGAAACGTGTTTTTAATAAATTTATATGCAAATCCAACACCTTCATCAGACCATTCTAATCCTGATTCTGGACTTGCGCCGAATAAAATAAAAAATCTCGCAGCATCTGCTCCATATTCGTTCATTATTTCAATCGGATCAACGGTATTACCGTAAGATTTGCTCATTTTAACACTTTTTAAAATATATTTGGTACCACATTGTTTGCACTTTTCATCATCCATTTCTGCTTTCATTGCAAAGCTATCGCATTGAGGGCAATAAGGATGGGCTTTATTTATCATACCCTGCGTCAATAAGCGCTGAAAGGGCTCATCAGATTTTTGCAATCCGAGATCTCGGGAAACCTTTGTAAAGAACCGCGCATAAAGGAGATGCATCACCGCATGTTCTATTCCACCGATATACTGGTCTACATTCATCCAATAGTTAACTATATCTTTTCTGTAGGGTAGTTCCTCGGTGTGCGGATCACAGAATTTTATAAAGTACCACGAACTATCTACGAACGTATCCATCGTATCCGTCTCGCGTTTTGCAGCCATACCGCATTTGGGGCATTTGGTATTTACAAAACTCTTACTAGTTTCTAAAGGATTTCCTTTTCCCGTAAATTTCACGTCCTTAGGTAGTAAGACGGGTAAATCCTTGTATGGTACAGGTATAATCCCACAATCATCGCAATAGATGATTGGTATAGGACATCCCCAATAGCGCTGACGGGAAATTAACCAGTCTCTCAATTTATAATTTATAGTTGCTTCTCCCATCCCTATTTTCTCTAATTTTTCAGTAATTGAATTAATGGCAGCCCTATTTTCCATGCCGTTGAATTCTTCTGAATTTACTAAGGTACCGTCTCCCTCATAGGATCGAGTCATTTTGTCTAATTTTAATTCGTAATCGAATGGTTGAATAACAATTTTAATGGGGATATCGTACTCTTTCGCGAATTCGAAATCTCTTTGATCATGGGCAGGAACTGCCATGACCGCACCGGCCCCGTATTCAAATATTACAAAATTTCCGATATATATGGGCACCTCCTCGTTAGTCATAGGATTTATCGCATATTTCCCGATGAACATTCCTTTTTTCTCAATTTCTATATCCGTTCTTTCAAATTTGTTTTGTTTCATAACTTCTCGATATAACTTCTCAAAGTCTTTTTCATATTCGGTTCCTTGAACCCATTCTCTTACCCACGGATGTTCGGGAGCGAAAACCATAAACGTTACGCCATATAATGTGTCGGGTCTTGTGGTGAAGATGTCGATCGTACGATCCTCACCGACAATTGGAAACTTAATAATGGAACCTTCGGAGCGTCCTATCCAATTTCTCTGCATAATCTTAACTTTTTCTGGCCACTCAACAATATTTAGTCCATCTAGTAATTCATCTGCGTAGGCTCGTATTTTTAAAAACCACTGTGTCAAAAACTTCTGTTCAACATCGGACGTACATCTCCAACATTTACCACCTTGAACCTGCTCGTTTGCCAATACTGTATTGCATTTGTTGCACCAATTAACATAAGAACCTTCTCTATACGCTAAATCCTTTTCAAAAAATTTTAAAAATAACCATTGATCCCATTTATAATAATTTACATCATGGCTGTAAATCATACGGGTCCAATCATAAGATAGTCCTATTCTTTTTTGCTGATTTTTAATAGCCTCTATATTTGAATCAGTCCATTCCTCAGGATTGGCGCCATGATCAATTGCAGCATTTTCAGCAGGCATGCCGAAAGAATCGTACCCCATAGGATAAAGCACATTATACCCGCACATTCGTTTATATCTAGCATATGCGTCCCCGATTGAATAATTTCTAAGGTGCCCCATATGGAGATGGGAGCTGGGATAAGGGTACATTTCTAAGACATAGAATTTTTCCCTTTTCTCTTCTTTGACTTCGAAAATTTTATCTTTACTCCATTTATCCTGCCATTTGCTTTCAATTGTTTGAAAATCGTATTCAACCATAACAATCTTCACCGATTTTTTTATTTATGTAGTTTTGTTTTGTTTTTTATTATTTTTATTTTTTTCATTTTTAAGATTTCAATCAAGAAATGCAGGGTCTACTGACCTATTTCTAGTAAAAGCTACATACCAAGCAAACAAATCTGCGGCAAGGGTAAAAGAAAGAGGTCAGATTAGCCTGCTTGCTTCATAATAATAATAGAACTAAACCTAAAAGCTGCAAAATAAATGAGTTCTTCATATTATTATTTGAAATCATTATTATATTCGATAAAATATTATAAATTATAAATTTTTTCCTATGATAATAATCGCAGTGTTAAAGTTATAATTCTTTTGAAAAAAACTTTTTTTGGCATAATTACTAGTAAAAATAAGAATGATAAAGAAAATTCGCGTGTCTATCGGAAGTGCCTCCGTTTTGGATTTGTTGTCTATAAAATTTCCTGTCCCCCCAACCACATGTTATGTCATGACTTATATAGAAGGGCACTGTCTTGCTAATTGCGGATTTTGTCCCCAGGCAAGAGATTCAAAAAGTTCTATTGAGAAATTATCCCGAATAACCTGGCCGGATTTTGATTTTAAAGAGTTTTTAACCAAATTGACATATATGCCCCCTTCAAAAAAATTCAAAAGAATATGTATACAAACTCTTAATTATAAAGACAACTTCAAGGATTTGGTAGAAATAATTACCCGAATCAAAGAAGTTACGAATATTCCTTTATCTATTGCAATTCCACCTATGTCAAAAGAAAAATTGAAGGAGCTGAAATTAATAGGAGTTCAGCGTGTAGGTATAGCTTTAGACGGGGCAACACCAGAAATTTTTAATAAAATTAAAGGGAAGGATGCCCTTGGTCCGTATAAATGGGAATTTCATATGAAGGGTTTAAAACATGCCTTAGAAATCTTTCCAGATAAATCCGTGACGACCCATATTATAGTTGGATTAGGTGAATCCGAGAAAGATGTCCTCGAATTGATATGGAAATTGAAAAACTTAAGAATTCTATCATCTTTATTTGCATTCACGCCTATAAAAGGAACGAGGTTAGAAGAAGTACCCCAACCCGAGCTTATTAAATTCCGGAAATTGCAGCTTGCCCGATACCTTATTTTGCATGAATATAGAGAATTTAAAGACTTTACTTTTAATAGAGATGGTAATTTAGTTAATACTAATATTACTAAGTTAAAATTAAGAAATATTATAGATGATACGGATGCGTTCTTAACTTCAGGATGTCCTGGTTGTAATAGACCGTATTATACTTCAAGACCTTCAGGTCCAATTTACAATTATCCGAGAGAATTGATCGCGGAGGAAAAAGAAGAAATTTATAAATCGTTAGAAAAATTTGTTATATAATACCTTAGAGGGATTACATGAAGGAATGGCGGCTCATACCACTTGACGTCAGAAATGGTTATTGGAATATGGCGTTGGACGAAGCTGTTTTAGACGCAGTAATAGAAAGCAAATCGCCGAATACAGTCAGGTTTTATAGATGGGATCCCTCCACGGCAAGTATTGGAAGAAACCAGAGTTTATCTGCCGAAGTAGATATGGAATTTACGAAGAAAAAAGGATTTAATGTCGTTCGGCGTATTACCGGTGGTGGGGCTGTTTTTCATGACAATCGGGGTGAAATCACCTATTCGATTGCATGTCCGATAAAATTTTTAGAGGATTTAAATGCTATTAAAGTACTTGACCAATTTGAAATCATCACCCAAGGAATCGTAGCTGGGCTAAATAATTACGGTTTAAAGCCTAAAAAGGGGGTGATCCACTGCCCTGCAATTTTCCTAGACGGTAAAAAATTTTCCGGGAATGCCCAGGTGAGAAAGAGGGGGCATATTCTCCAACACGGTACAATTCTACTAGATATCGATCCCGAGCTCATGTATTCCGTATTAAAAGCTCCCGAGCATGTCGGTAAATCAAGAATGGTCAGATCGGTTCGTGCTAAATGTATAGGAATTAAAGAACAACTTCAGAATTATGAGGAAAAACAATTTTTAAAAGCGTTAAAATTCGGTTTTGAAACTACCTTAGGTATTAAATTAGAAGAGGGAAATTTTTCGGATTACGAATTAACAGCTGCAGAAAGGTTAACTAAAGAGAAATATGCAAGTTTAGAGTGGTTAATGAAATATGAATAAAACTACTGGTTTACTTCAGAAAATAAGATCAGGGGTGGCATCATGGTCCGATTTTTCATCATTTTTAAAGTTAGATAAAGAAGAGGCGGAACCGTTTTTTCTACTCGCTCAAGAAGTAACAGCACAGAATTTCGAAAATATTTTGAAAATATATAATCCAACTAATAAATTTCCCGCAATTAGTATAACCGGGAGCGAATGCGCATTACATTGCGAGCATTGCAATGAAAAATATTTGAGGGGAATGAAGCCACTACTAACAAACAATGATTTAGAAAGATTTTTAATAGAACATTCGAAAAATGGGGGAATTGGAGTTCTAATTTCGGGGGGATGTGAGCCGGATGGTTCCGTACCGTTAATAAATTTTTTAGATACGGTTAAAAAAGTGAAAGATGAGACCAATTTAATAATAAATACCCATACGGGATTACTTGATGAGGCAACAGCACAAAAATTAACCGAGGCTAATGTGGATATAATATCTTTTGATGTTAATTTGGATGAGGAAGTCATTAAAAATATTTATCATTTAGATAAGAGCGTAAAGGATTATAAACAAGCTATTGAGCTTTTAAAGAAAAATCAATTGAATATAGTCCCGCATATATGCATTGGGCTCTATTACGGCAAAATCCATAAAGAATTGGAGTCGATAAGATTTATTAAAGAAACAGTAATTAATCCCTCGTTAATCGTAATAATTGCGCTAATTCCCCCAAAAAATTCTAAAATTGAATTTAACATACCAGATCCCTTCGATATTGCTAAAATTATTGCTTTAATTAGATTTGTATTTCCTTCTACAGAAATTTCGTTAGGTTGTATGAGACCAAGAGGGGATATAAAAATTGAGTTAGAAAAATTTGCTATTAAGGCAGGTATTAATAGGATTGAACTCCCCTCGAGGAGGACCTTAAATTGGGTTAAATCAATTAATCCCGAGATTCATTTTCAATTCTTTTCTGCATGCTGTGCTATTCCTAATAATTACGAACAATTTGCAAAAAGTAAAGATTCAGATATTAAGAGATATTTAAAGCTTTAAATTAAATTAAACAAAATGATTTTTATGGATAACTTGGAAATAATTAGAAATAAGTTTAAAAATGATAATTTTGCTAAGAATCTTGGTATTATCCTAGATGATCTGACAATAGATTATGTAAAAATGCATATGCACCTCAAACCAGAGATGTGTAATTTTTATGGAAGGCCTCATGGAGGGGCGATATATGGTTTAGCGGATGCCGCTTTTTCGGTTATTGGTAACAATCAAAACCTAATATCGGTGGCTTTAGATTGCACTATCACATATCATGCGAGTCCAGATCCTGAGGATATTCTCTATGTCGAAGGAAAATTATTAAAACAGACTCGAAAAATTGCTACGTTTCTTTTCACCATCTACACTCTTAAGAATGAAAATCAAAATCTTATTGCCACTATGCTAAGTACACTTTATCGAACGGGAAGGCCAATTAATCCAGAACTAATTGAAAATTAATTTTATATTATGAAAGATAAAATAGATTTAATCGGACTTAAAGGAATTCCAATAATTAAACCTGGAGATAATATATCCCAAGTCATTTTAGAAGCTCTCAAATCAAATGATATCATTTTAGAAGATGGAGATATTCTTGTTATTGCTCAAACAATCATATCTAAGTCTAACGGAAGAATACGTGATTTAAAAAGTATAACTCCTAGCAGAAAAGCTATTGAAATTTATGAAACCATTACTCCTATTGCTAAAAAGATAGGAATTCCAATTAAGAGTCCTGAGCTTATACAAGCAATCTTAGAAGAATCTGATGAAATACTGAAAAAAGATCATGTTCTTATTACTGAGACGAAACATGGATTTGTATGTGCTAATGCTGGAATTGATCATTCAAACGTGGACGGTGAATATAATGTCACGTTGTTACCTGAAAATCCCGATAGTGATGCTAATGAAATTAGGAAAGCTCTGAAAAGAAATACTAATAAAAATACTGCAATTATCATTTCTGATTCATTTGGAAGACCCTTTCGAGTAGGAGCTGTAGGTGTCGCTTTAGGTATATCAGGAATCAATGCTATTTTAGATAAACGTGGTTCTAAAGATTTATTTGGTTATGAACTTCAAAGTACTATTGTTGCACAAGTTGATAATTTAGCCTCTGCTGCTCAATTAATTATGGGTGAGGCTGATGAGGGTCTTCCAGTAGTAATAATTAGAGGTTATAAATTTGAAATTCAAGAAATTGCTTCAATCAAGCCCATTTTAAGAGAGAAAAATACAGATTTATATAGAAGAAGTGTAAGTGAAGTACTTTCAGATATTCTTAAAAATCGAAGAAGCTACAAGTTAAAATTTGATTCTAAAGAAGTCGATGCAAAAATTATTGAGAATTGTATTGAATTAGCTAGATGGGCACCAAGTGCCCATAATGGACAATTTTGGAGATATATCCTCTTAGAGAGAGGACATATAAGGAATGATCTAATAGATAACATGAATTTAAAATTACGCCAAGATCTCGAAAAAGATGGAAAATCAGAGGGATTGATTAGGAAAAAAATAGAAAAAACACAAGAAAATTTCTTAGATTCCCCTGTTTTAATCCTTCTTTGCTTAGATACAGCCGATTTAGAAAATTATTCTGATTTAGAAAGGTCTAAAAATGAGTATATTTTAGGGATTCAAAGTATTAGTGCTTCAGCAACATATCTCCTCCTTGCCTTATATTCACACAATTTAGCCGCGTGTTGGTATTGCGCTCCTTTATTTTCAAGGGATATTGTGAAAGATACTTTACATCTCCCGAGTTCTTATGAACCAATGGCTTTTTTCACAGTAGGATATCCAATAAAAAAAATAGAGGCACCAGGGCGTAAAAAATTGAGTGATGTTTTATTCAGAATAAACAGTGTGAGATGATTCTTGTATGATAGATGATTTTTATGTTGTTTTGGCAGGAGGAGTAGGTGCTGCAAAATTTCTAGAAGGTTTGGTGAAGGTAATTCCCCCTAAATTATTAAAAATAATAGTAAATACTGGTGATGATATCGAATTATTTGGTCTAAAAATCTGTCCGGATTTAGATATTATTACTTATACATTAGCTGATGTTGTGGATAAAGAGAAAGGATGGGGTTTTTTTGATGAAACTTTTAATTGTTTAAGTATATTGAAAAAATTTTATAATTATAGTTGGTTTAATTTAGGAGATAAAGATTTAGCAATCCATATTTACCGTACTGATTTATTAAATCAAGGTTTTACCAAAGCACAAGCAACTCAAAAAATAAGGGAAAAATTAGGTGTTCAATCAGAGATTATTCCTATGTGTAATGAAACTGTAGAAACTTATATCAAAACACCGTTTAATACTATACACTTTGAAGAATATTATATAAAACATCGATGCCAACCTGAGATTTTGGGAGTTGAATTTAAAGGAATAGAAAACGCAAAACCAATTAAAAGAGTTTTAGAATTTATCCATAAAGCGAAAAGAATTCTTATTTGTCCCTCAAATCCCATAGTTTCTATAGGAACCATACTTAAAGTACCCAAAATGAAAGAATCTTTAGTTAAAGAAAAAGATAAAATCTATGCAATAAGCCCCATTATACAAGGAGCTACTATAAAAGGGCCAGCTGACAAATTATTAAAAAGTTTAGGTTTTGATGTTTCCAGTTTTGGAGTGGCAAAATATTATCAAGATTTTTTAGGACATTTTATAATAGACAATAAAGATTTTAATCTAAAGTCTAAAATTGAAAAGTTAAGAATAAAAACTTATTGTTGTGATACATTAATGACAAATCTGCAGAAAAAAAAAGAATTGGCAGAATTTGTAATCAATTTAAATTAAAAAAAAATCTTTTAGGATATAATTCTACGATTAGGATCAAGCCGTCTCCGTTGCTGCTTGCCCCGTTTCTCCAGAATCGCTTGTTTTTTCTTCTACTATTTCTTCCTCCTTTTTTACGTAATCCCCGACTGTAGCAAGTATATCTTTGATGCGACCTTCTTGTTTTAACCTAATTATTAAATTTCTATGTTTTATATAAGAAATCGTATAAGCAATTACCGGAAATATGAGCATAAATGGAACCAGTAAAATTATAATCACTTCAGGTGAATACATTGCCACACTTTCTGTAATTGCGGGAGGCAAATTAAAAACATTAATAAAAAACCAACGTGGATGAATAATTATAAAACTAATGATTATCAGCAACATTAATCTGAAAACTAAATTGATTGCTGTTGAAGTTACTAGACTTTGGGAACGAGGTGCGGATGATGCTGCTGTTAAGGTATCTGTTGCTTCTTTGTCCTCTCTAAATAGCCTTTCAATATATCTACCAAGTCTCCTCGTTTTGGAGGCGGCAGATATTAGTTTCTTTTCTTCCTCTTCCAATTTTCTCTTTTCAATCATTTCTTTAACGTATGAAAATTGATGAGTTGTTTTAGCTAAAAATTTACTAATTTTAGCTTCTTCTAGCCCAAGTTCTTCTCTTCTTTTTTTAGCTTCTTCTTTTATTTTATCAACATTTGCAGTTATCAGTTGACTTTCTCTTCTAATTATTCCTAATTGAGTTTCTAATCGATCACTTCTTTCTAATGAGGGTTTTGTAACTATATCAGCATAATTAATTTGAAATGAAATTTCTAAATAAATATAACAAATGATAGCAAGTAAAGCAGCTGGGCTTACGAGAAAAAGGAAAAAATTATCAAGTGGTAAATTTGTTAACTCATCGGATACTGGATTTTCTAATTCCTCTAAAAAATCATATTCAAGAGCGAATAAATCCAACATATCTCTTAAACCAAATACCATTAAAGGTAAAACTAACATCATAATTAAACCTCCCATTGCTGAAAGACTATATTTCGGATCATTCTGTAAAATAGCTCGAATAAAATATATTATAGCAATTAGAAAAAGTACTTGAAAAGCAAACAAATAGATATCATTGAGAAGCAATATTAATTCTTCAAGGATTAAATCGGGTATTTCATTTAGATATGGTCTTTCAGAGGGAAAGGAAAACCATAAGCTTAAAAAATTTCTAAAAAATGAATCTAAGAAATTGAACATAAATGATGCATAGTAATTTGGAAAAAGAAAAAACAAATTAGCCATAAGTAATGAAATGAAGCTAGCAAAAGCATATAAGCAAAAATACAAAGTGTATGCAAGTACATTTTTTAATTTATCAAAGAAATCAAAAATAACTAAGTCTCCTGTAGGAGTATAAAGTATTTTTCTAAAATTAAATATACCACTAAATACTGTTAAAACAACCATAAAAATGGCAGCATTTATGATATTCAATATTAATAAATATTTCCGCAAGTCTTAATATGCACTTCCCTTTTTTTTAGCGTCTAAATAATTTTTCAAAACGTAATGCATCATATCATCTGGTCCAACAGATGCTAAATTAACTCCTAAATTTCTTACTTCTTGTTTAATTAACAAAATATGTTCCATCATTTCCTCACTTATAGCTTCAGCTAAGGCTTTATCAGTTGTGGACAAATCCGTTTCATGAATCTCAAACCAAGGGCTAAATGGATTAATAATCATCACAGTATGATTATATGGGATTAATTTTCTTATCGCAGCATTTATCTCTTTAACTTCTGCTTCTAAATCAGAGATGATAAAAACCAATGAACGCTTTTGGAATCTTTTTATAAAAAAGTCAAGAGCTTCAAGAATTTTACATTTTCCTTGAGGTTTAACTTTTGCTACAAAATCTAGTACACGGTAAAATTGATCCTCTCCACCAGCAGGTTTTAAGAAGTTAAAATTCTTTTTATTTGAAAATGTAAATATTCCCACACTATCTCGACGTGTGAGAGCCACTCTAGTTAAGAGCATACAAGCTCTAATAGCATATTCAAATTTAGTATTTTCAATCGCCCCCCCTGCCATTGTTTCTGAAGAATCTACTAAAATCATTACAGTAATATCCCGTTCACTTTCAAATTCCTTAACGATTAATTTTTGAGTCCTTGCTGAAGCTTTCCAATCTATTAATCTATATTGGTCTCCAAATACATATTTTCTCATTCCATAAAATTCTGAGCCTAAACCTTTCTGTTTTGAACGTTGGATACCATAATTTAATAGCAAAGACCTTTTTGAACCAAGAATTTCAATCCTTTTAATATCCTCATATGGAGGATATACCAAGATATCAGTTACACTGTTAGGAATAATTCTTTCTAATGAGTTAAATCCTAACCTATCTTTAACAGTCACAGATAAAGGACCAAGTGGATATTCACCTCTTACTTTTGGTTCAAGAACATAGGAAAATTTTATTACACTTTTAGGGGCAATTCTAGTAGAGATAAAATTCTCACCTAGTACTAATCTAAAAAGCTGCGGATTAAAATAATCTCTAATTTCAATAAAATCAAAACTATTTTTACTCAAATTTTCAACTACAACTTTAATATGAACAAAATCATCTTTAAAGACTTTTTCTTTTTCAAGTTCTCTATGCACACGTAATTCCTCGACATTCATTTGATAGTGGAATATTGGTAAACTAATAATTGTACTAAAAAGCATTAAAAGAGCAAAATAAATAAAAAAATAATTGACGAATGCAAATCCAGCAGTAAGAAAAAAAACTGCAAATAACACTAATATTCTACCTTTTCCACCTAGAATTTTAGTCCACCATTTTTAATTATTTTGAATATGCTTCGCAGATTATTTATTTCAATAGGAACCCAAATAAAAAAGGGATTGTTTATATCGGAACTGGTATTTCTTCGATTATATTTTTAATAACTGCTTTCACATCTAAACCTTCTAACTCAGCTTCAGGTTTTAATAAAATTCTGTGATTTAGAGCAGCAACCGTCAATGCTCTCACATCGTCTGGAGTTACATATTTCCGACCTAAAATCGCAGCTCGCGCTTTAGAGGTTTTCATTAATACTAAACTAGCTCGTGGACCGCAACCTAAAGCAACTTGAGGGTGACTTCTCGTCTTTAGAACAATATCTCTTATATATTTTAGGATCCTATCGTCAATGTATACAGAATTTATTAATCTCTGGGCAGCAAGAATTTCATCACCAGAGGTTACGTGGTCTACATTTGGAGATTCTCCACCTAACTGTCTTCTCAAGATTTCTACTTCTTCATCCTGTTCTGGATAATCAAGCCATAATTTAAATAGAAATCGATCAACTTGAGCTTCAGGTAAAGGATAGGTTCCCTCCATTTCCACTGGATTTTCAGTCGCAATCACGATAAATGGTTTCTCTAAAGGTAAGGTTTCTCCCTCAATTGTTACTTGTCTTTCGGCCATTGCCTCAAGTAATGCAGCCTGAGTTTTTGGAGCACTCCTGTTAATTTCATCAGCTAAAACGACATTTGCAAACACAGGTCCTTTTTGTAATACAAATGTCCCCTCTTCCTGTGAGAAAATTTTTGTTCCAGTTATATCCGCAGGAAGTAAATCTGGAGTAAATTGAATTCTTCTAAAACTAATTCCCAAAGTATTTGAAAAAGTCTTTGCCATCACAGTTTTCCCTAGTCCTGGAACACCTTCTAATAGAACATGTCCATTTACAAGCAAGGCAATAAATAACTGTTGAAGAATTTCTCCATTACCCACAATTACTCTAGATACTTCTGATAAGACTTCTTGAGCGATTTCTCTTATTGGAGTTACGTCTAATTCTTGGTTTTGATATTTTGGTTTTTCTGGGGCTTCCATAATTTTATCACTCTTTTTTTCTTTTTTTTTTTAATTAATTAAATATTTTGAACAATCCATTCCATTTCAAAAAATAATTCTTCAAAACTTTTTTCATCTTTTACTTTTTTTCCTCTTTTAATCGCTAAAATTGTATCCATAAAACGTGTTATCCTTCTTATTTTATGTCTAGTTATTCGTGGTTCTTTATCTTTGACCATATCTATCACATTTTTAGTCGTTATTTGATTTCCACCGAGTTGTGAATTTAATTTTCTTTCTAACCGTCTGTATAAC
>SMTZ1_10006009_pt1 | contig 12220 bp, 9 predicted proteins | sample DeeMarSWOR136_30_FD_25667 | JGI IMG/M metagenome (IMG submission 25667) | reverse complement strand
GACCGGATATGGTATCTTCCAGGCTCGGTTGGGCAACTGCATCGAAGAAGGAGTCGAGGGCAAACTGGCCGAACTCCCAGATGACCGCAGCCGGGGAAGTTAATGGATATGTAAAAACACTTCGGGAAAGTACATTTAGTACAGGGAGGATTTTTCTTTCTTAGAAATAGGTAACAGTTAGGTTACAGTTTTCCGCAATAGAAACACGGCTTCAAAGCTAAAAGCCTATCAATTTTCATTAGCAGGCAGCCAAGGAAAAAGCTGGCGGATGCAAGGTTTGTTTTTTAGAATGGTTGCGGTTGGTGAGGTTTTGGTTACTCGGAAAGGACATAGACGATAATTATCTGAAAAGAAAGGATAAAGCAGAATGGCTAAATGCCCTCATTGTGAAAATGAAGTTTCGCTGATGTCCGCACAGAAAGACGAAAGCAGTGAAGTTCACAAAGAGGTGGAAGGCATAATCAAAAAAGAAGTTATGTATTCCTGCCCGCACTGCGATAAAATACTTGGATTCGCGTTTTTCCTTGGAGGTGTAGCAACCGGAAGACCTTAGAAAAGATAAGAAGATACCGGATAACCATTGGATCCAGCGGACCCGGTTAGGTAAAGTCGGCGAGTTTTTGGTTATGCGGAAATGTTACATAAAGTAATTGGAGGATGCGATGTTCAGGAATTTGATTGCATTGATTTTGACGGCGTGGATATGTTCTTCGTGCGCGGAGGTTTCAAGTTACAGCGGGCGGATTGAAGCCGATGTAAGCGGGACGTTTTCTATCGTGGCGGTGGATCCCGAGGCGGGTGTTTGCGGGGCGGCGGTAGCGAGCAAGTATCCTGCCGTGGGTAAAGTCGTGCCTTATGTGCGGGCGGGAGTCGGGGCGTTCTGTACGCAGCACTGGCATAATCCGAAATGGGGAGAGCGGGCGCTGGATATGCTTGCAGATGGCGATTTGCCGGAGGAGGTTTTAGGTAAACTGCTGAAAAATGATTCTCTACGTGACAAGAGGCAGTTGGCTATTATCGACATGTCCGGCCGGGCTTCGAATAGGAATCCTGCGAAGGCCGACCCATCGGGAGTGTGGTGGGGAGCAGCATCTGGCAGATACTATGCCTGCCAGGGCAACACACTGGTCGGGCAAGAGGTGGTGTTTGCGATGGCGCGTGCATACGAGGAAAGTAAAGGCAGTGTTGCGGACCGGCTGATGGCAGCTTTGACGGCGGGTGACCGGGCCGGCGGTGACCATCGGGGACGATTAGCGGCGGGTATCCGTGTTGCTAAGGAAGGCGTGAAGGGCTACTGGCTCGAACTATATGTGGACAAGAGTGACGACGCCGTAGTTGAACTGGCCAAGAAATATGCTGCGTTGGAGCACGAAGCCAAGAATGCAAAACCATAATTCGAAACCATTTTAAAGAATATTCTATAGATATTATTGAGGTTTGAAATGTTGAAAAAGTATGAAAAACGTGTGTGTTTGGTTGTTGTATTGATTGTTGTTACTTTATCATCGGCTGAGTCTGAGCTAATCGGGACGCCAAGATCGATTAATGAAAATACCCTCAAAACACACATCAAATTTCTGAGTGATGATTTATTAGGCGGACGAGGTGTCGGGAGCGTGGGCAGCTCAATAGCGCAACTCTATATTGCAAACCAAATGCAACTTTTGGGATTAGAGGGCGGCTTCGAAGGGGGAAGCTATTATCAGAAATTCGATATGGTCGAAATCATAACAAATCCTGAGATGGAGCTAAAGATATCGGGCAGGCGTGGGGAGATTGATTTGAAATATTATGACGAGTTTATTGCATTTCCCGGGATTCAAACAGAGCGAATCAAGATAGATAAGGCAGAGTTGGTCTTCGCCGGCTATGGGATACAGGCACCGGAATATAAGTGGGATGATTTTAAGGGTGTCGATGTAAAGGGGAAAGTGCTGCTGATTATGAACAACGACCCCAATACGGACGATCCTGACTTTTTCGGGGGTAAGGCAAGGTTATATTACGGGCGGTGGAGCTATAAATATGAGCAGGCAGCGCGGATGGGGGCGGTCGGGGCAATCATAATTCATACGACGCCATCGGCGGGGTATCCATGGAAGGTTGTGCAGACAAGCTGGTCGGGGGCGCAGTTCGAGCTGCCTGAAAGCGAGCAGACCAGCCTGCTATATAAAAGCTGGGTGACGGAAAAGGCAGCTTACAAAATCGCCGAACTTGGCGGGCATAATCTCGATGAGTTAAGGGCGGCTGCAGAAGACAGAAAATTCAAACCTGTACCATTGGGGGTGAGGGTCAGTGGGGAACTTGATTCCACATTTCGCAAATTAAAAGCTACGAATGTTGGTGGGATGATTGAGGGCAGCGATCCGGAATTAAAAGAACAGGCCATTGTATTTACAGCACATTATGACCATCTGGGTATAGGGAAAGCTGTAGATGGAGATTCCATTTATAACGGTGCAAGGGACAATGCTTCGGGGGTTTCCTGCATTCTGGCTTTGACGCAAGCGTTTTCAGAATTAGAGAGTCCTGTGAGACGAACGCTTATCTTTTTGGCTGTAGACGGGGAAGAATCGGGCCTATTGGGCTCTCAGTACTTTGCGGGGAATCCTACATTTGAAGCCGGGAAGATTGCCGCGAATATAAATATTGACGGCGTGAATATCTGGGGAAAGACAAAAGATGTGTCGATAATCGGTTCCGGAAAGTCGACTATCGACGCGACAGTTAAAGAGGTCGCAAAAAAACTGGGGCGAATCGTCCTGCCTGATGCGATGCCTGAACAAGGCTCTTTTTATCGAGCGGACCAGTTCTCTTTTGCAAAAATCGGGGTGCCCTGCCTTTATTTATCGGGTGGTCGTGATTTCATCGGCCGGCCCAGGGGGTGGGGACAGAAACAGGTTGAATACTGGATTTCCACCCATTACCATCAGCCTTCGGACGAATTTAATTCCAGTTGGAATTTATCCGGCTGTGTACAAGATTTGAATCTGATATATCAGGTGGCGCTAAAACTGGCCAATCAAGAGCAGATGCCCCGCTGGCTGGCCGGGGATGAATTTGAACCGGTACGTTTAAAGGCGATTGATAAGCTGAATTAGAATTGAGGTTGGGATATTTGGGGGCGGGATGAAAAAGAATCCGTAAAACCAACGCTTTGCCTTTTTTCAAGAAGTAACAACCGGTATTTATTTGGATTTGAAGACTTCCGCCCTTGTGCTTATCTGAATAATTATAGTAGAAATGCCTGCATTGATGCAAGGGATTTATGGATGAAAAATTCTCTTACTGCACTTCAGGCTTCTTCCCACGTAAATTCCCACGTCTACTTAACGCTAATAAAATCACCTTTCTTGTCTTGAGGGTAGTCAGACGTGTGAAATAGAAATTTATGTCCAAGTTGGGATCGATTAATCTTTGGTGCCATGCGGGCATGATTATTTGCGTGAAGCGGATTCGGCAGGCTCTGCGGACCGTGCCACTCGGAAACCGATGAAGCCCATTTGGGGAAACCACCACTTACTTTTCGGTACCTGCGGGTCCATATAGCGCCAAAAAGGTTCCTCGAATAACCTTGCGGCGCATCGCAGTTCATCAGCGGGACTTTGCCATGAGCCGCCCCGTGCAACGTGCACAGTTCCCTGTTTTGGACCCTTTGGATTCAAGGCCGGGGGGTTCTTTGAGGCGACAGCGTAAGCATTTGGGTCGTAGAAGTCGTAAACCCATTCAAGCACATTACCGTGCATGTCGTAGAGGCCCCAGGGATTTGGCTTCTTTTTTGCGACCTCGTTAGTAGCCGGTTCGGAATTGTCTTCGAACCAGGCGTAGTCTGTGAGATGATTGGGATCGTCGCCGAAGAAGTATGCGGTTTCAGTGCCTGCCCGGGCGGCGTATTCCCATTCGGCTTCGGTTGGGAGACGATACTTTTTTCCTGTCTTTAGAGACAGCCATCTGCAGAACGTCATGGCGTTATGCCAGGTCATTGCGATTGCAGGGTGCTTTCCTGCGCCCATGCCCATTGTGCGGTCGCCGTAGATGGGTGAAGGGCCGGTGATAGCGTCCACATCATTTTTCTTTTCGACCTGGCCCCTGTCTCTCTGGACTGTTTCTTCGTAGTAAGCATCAAAAAACAACTCAAAGGTGGTCTCCGTCGTGCAGAGGTAGAAGGGGGCAATACTGACGTCGTGCCGGGGGCCTTCGTTTTCTTTACGGCCCGCTTCCATATCAGGGCTTCCCATCTTAAACTTTCCGCCGGGGATGAGCACCATGTCAAAGGTAAACTTACCACCGATTGTGGAATTGACGGTCTCAGTGTACTTTTTGAGGAGTCCTGGTGCAGAATCCGATGATGTGAAAGTACCGGTACCGACCGGAGCCAAGGTGGTTTCGGCCGGGCATAAAAGGCCGGTGGCCATTACAGTAATCGTTACAAAGATAAAAGAGTTTTTCAGACGTTTCATAGTAAATTTCCTAAAATATTCTAAGAATGATTTTACTATTTAATCGTTCGGCAAGCTGCCATAGAAACAAGCTTCGCCATACATATAATTGCGCGACAGACAGTTGTGTTACATCAATTTGAAAAAAATCCGCTCCTACCCCCCTGCCGCTCACTTATGGGCAGACAACAGCAAGGCTGTTACTATTTGCATAACAGATTAGCCGGGTGTTCACTGCATCGATCCAGCCAGAACAAGCTTGCACTTTACTCGTAGAAATAAGTAGAAGGGTTAGACTATAGCCTTCGGTCCTCGACTTCTTTATCAACCTCTTCGTAGTCGAGGACTTGTTAGATTGAAGTCAGAACAAGATTGCACCTGACTCGTAGAAGTCAATAGAAAGTTTTACACTATGTTTTTGTAAAGGCCCGGTTATATCTCCTGTCTCCGATAATCAATAGCTGGGCCTCTTTTCTCTCCTGCCGGAACAAGGGGAGACCGGATTCGTAGAAGTTATGAAGGTTACACAGTAAGCCCCTGCCCCACTTCTTATTCCAAGTCTCTTTTAGGCGGGGGCCATTTGCTTGTCAGCCGGAACCAAACCTGATTTGATTCGTAGAAATTAACAGAAAGATAAGGCCAAGCATTTGTACAGGCCCGGCTATATCTCCTCTCTACTCCTCTCCTCAATAGCCGGGCCTCTTAGTGCCGCGGCAAGAACAAATGCAAATTTGATTCGTAGAAGATGTGAAAGTAGCTGTTTAAGCCCCTGCCGACATAGTTCTCCTTCTTTATGGCAGGGGCTTTTTTTAACATTTCTACCGGAACCAAACACCATTTGAATCGTAGTAATTATATAAAGATTGCTACATATTTCTAAACCCTCTGCTTACTTGTCTCCCTCCGCTGAAGCAGAGGGTTTTGCCATTTCCTACAGAACAAATATATTATCGCTTCGTAATAAATTATACGGTGGTGAAATTGCAAGCCCCTGTTTTAACCTTCACTAACAGGGGCTTTTTTGTTTACTATAGTTTACCATTTCATTTAAGAAAATCCTTCCTGACTTTTGTGTGAATGCGTCTAAAGGCGGAGAAATAAGTGATATTGCAGATTGCATTTCGAAAAATATCTGCGCAGATACAAGACCTTGAACAGTATAAAAGATATATCCCGGTCCAGGGTATCTTTGCGTGAGCGCGAGAAAATGGTATAATTCAAGCCTGTGAAGGAACGGTCATATTGATATCATGTCTCCTGAGAATAGGCCTCAGATGTCTCTTAACATTAAAGCAGAAAGGACGGGGATTATGAAAGAAAGCAAACCTTAATAACACTCGTCTGCCTTTTAATAATTTTATGTACTGGATTAGAGGCAAAGGCCGGCGTGTCGAATCAGGAGGATGCGGCCAAGAAAATTTTAGATGCAACTGGTGTTCAGGGTGGTTTTATTGTCCATGTCGGTTGTGGAGACGGGAAGCTCACTGCTGCGCTGCGGGCAGGTGACAGTGACTTAGTGCATGGTCTGGATAAGGATGCAAAGAGCGTAAAGGGGGCACGTGAGTATATCCAGTCGCTTGGTATATACGGGAAGGTCTCTATCGATCAGTGTAAAGGCAGGCGTTAAAGGATTTGAGGACCTGCCATATAGTTTCGTGGACAAGAATTCGGGCCGACACGTTACCACTGTTCGGTGACGCGGCTTTCGTCTTTGACGGAGTCTTCGTAGTAATAATGTGCACACGGGATAAAGATTTTACCGGGAACGTCTTCGCCTTCAAGGTGTTTTATGAACGCATCTACAGTACCGACGGCCATTTTGCGTGGGAACTGCTGGGGTGAATCGTAGAGCTTTTTCTCGAAGACCGCCTGCTTTCCGGCCGGCGAGGCATCAAAAGCAATGATAGTGACTTGCCCGGCTTTGCCTTCCTTATGGACCGCTGAGTAAGCACCGAGCCCTGATGGGTCGTTGATGGCGAATATGCCCACGATATCGGGATAAGCAGTTAAGATGTCGGTTGCGACGGTGTACCCATCACTCCTGTTGCCCCTGCCGGACAGTTCGGTGACAATCACCAGTTTGCTGTCATGATCCTTGAGGTAATCCCTGAAACCATTAACTCGCAGAATGCAGGACGTGACCTCGGGGTAGGTAATGATGGCAATCTTTCCCCGGTCGCCGGTCACCTTCATCATGCTTTCGCCTGCCAACAGGCCGCCCTGATAGTTATCGCTTCCGATATGAGATACTATCAGGTCCTTTGCCTCTTCATCGGTTACCTGGACATCGTAGGTAAACACGGGTATGCCCGCCTCGTGGGCTTTCTTTACCCCTTCTCCAGCGGCCCTGGAATCGACGGGATTGAGAAAGATGGCGTCATATCCCTGCGCCACAAAGTCCGAGAGCTGGTTGTTCTGCTTGGCGGGATCCAGCTCGCCACTCAGGGCAACTATCTCGTAGCCATACTTCGCGGCTTCTTCCTGCATGACATTTGCGATAAGCTTGAAGAACGGATTCGTGAGATCCATGCAGGTCACACCAATTTTGCCCTTGAACTTAGGACTCTTCGAACACGATGAGATAAAGATTATTAATGCTGTTGCAAGAATACACCATGTTAGAAACTTTTTTCGGTCCATGTAACTTGTCTCCTTCTGATTTGTTATCATATTTTCTTTCGTAACAAGCCGGGCAACTTTCCACCACTGCGGGCCTTGTCCAGCAGCACCGCGCCGAGTATAACGGCCCCGAGCACTACCTGCTGAGTATAGCTTTCTATTCCAAGTAAATTCATACCGTTCTGTATCACCGAGATGGTAAAGGCACCGATGAGAGTGCCTAGGATCCTGCCGGTGCCACCGGACAGACTGGTGCCGCCGACTACCACAGCGGCGATAACGTACAACTCATACATTATACCAATATTGGGCGTTCCCGTATTTAGCTGTGAGGCCTGGATGCAGCCGCCCAGTCCCGCTGCAAGAGAGCTGATGACATAAACGAAAACGATGACGAATTTTACGGGGACTCCCGAGAGACGGGCGGCTTCTTCATTGCCTCCAACTGCGTAGATATAACGGCCCATGCGGGTGTGTGCCATGAAGATATGCGCAGCCACATAAAGAACGACAAGGAGAATCACGGTATTCGGGACGCCGAGTGAGCGGCCCTGGCCCAGCCAGGGAAGCGCTTTAGGTACTTGATAAATAGAAAATCCGCCTGTTATCATAAAGGCCAGGCCGCGAGCCATCATCATAATGCCGAGCGTTGTTATAAACGGAGCCACCTTAAACCTTGCGACGATGAAACCTCCAAGGCCACCTATTATGCCACAGGCCAGTATGCCGACAAGAAATCCTACGAGGACAGCCCATCCTGAGGCCTGTAGTCCACCCATTTTCTTCATAAGGAGTGTGGATATGACGGCGGCAAGTGCAATCAAGCTGCCGACAGACAAATCAATTCCCGCTGTTATGATGACCATGGTCATGCCGATGGCAATTACGGCAATTACGACGATTCTGTCCACGATAGCGAGCAGGTTGGAGCGTTTCATGAAATCCGGCCAGATATAAGTTTGCGGTGCCAGGACTTTACAGCCGGAGAAGCGAGGGTATTGCTCCGGGATTTGTTCAATCACCCGCCACTTCGTTATGTCGCCGCTTGTTACAATTGCAGCAAGCCTCCCCCCCTTCTTGGCGATATCGTCGAGTACCAGCCGAAGGTCGCGAGGTACGCCGACCACTATTTGAGTATTATTGAATCCATCTTTCTTTAGCTTTTCGCCGAGCTTTTCCGCAAAGGGTGCGGAGTCCTTATTGACGGCGCCGACTGCTAGGATGATATCAGAGCTGTTGAACCGGCTTTTGACCTGTTCGATAAGCTGAGCTGCAGTGGCGTCGCCCTGAGGTGTCTGCTCTTTCAAGGTCAGGATACTGAAGAGCAAACATAAAAGTATCAGGACAACGATCATTCCGTAATCTCTTAACAGTTTTCCTGCCATATTCAATTCCTATAGAGGTCAGGCTATTGCCATAGACAAGATGTCTTCCTGAGTAGTGTTTGCCACGTCGGTAATTTCGGCCTTGATACGGCCTTCATGCATAACGATGATGCGGTCGCTGAGGCCAAGTATTTCGGGCAACTCGCTGCTTATCAGTATAATGGCCTTGCCTTCGTTGGCCAGCCGGTTTATCAGAAGGTAGAATTCATATTTTGTCCCTACGTCTATTCCTCTTGTAGGCTCATCGAAAATGATGGTGTCGGCGTTACGGGCGAGCCATTTTGCAAGTACGAGCTTTTGTTGATTTCCGCCGGAAAGATTTATAGCAAGCTGTTCATGACCGGAAATCCTGATTCTCAAGCTCTCTACGAATTCGGAGAATTCCTTCCTTTCCCTTTTCTGGTCGAGAAACATACCGCATGTGAACCGGTCCAGATTGGGGAGGCCGAAGTTCTCGCGGCATGAATGAATCAGGACCAGACCCTGTCCCTTGCGGTCTTCGGTGAGAAGACATATTCGATTCCGTATTGCATCAGAGGGTGAACGGATATCGGTTTTTTTGCCATTTATATAGATGAGTCCTTCATCCGGTTTATCTGCTCCGAAGATGAGTCGCATCGTCTCAGTACGACCGGCGCCGACGAGTCCGGCAAATCCGAGGACCTCTCCGGCCCTCGCGTTGAAACTGACGTTGCGGACCGCCGTATCCCGGCAGAGATTCTCGACGCGCAGGCGTTCAGGGCCCGTTCTGGCTTTACGCTTTGGAAACTCAGACTCGACGGGCCGGCCCACCATCATTTCAATCAGATTCTCGCGAGTTATGTTAATAATATCCCGGGTGTCCACATGCTCTCCATCACGAAGAACCATAGCGCGGTCGGCCACTTCAAATATCTCTTCGAGACGGTGACTGATATAAATTATGCCGAGTCCCTGTGATTTGAGGTCCCGGACGACGGCGAACAGGTTTTGGACTTCCTGGGTTGTGAGTGTGGCTGTAGGTTCGTCCATGACGATGATTTTTGCATTAACGGAAAGCGCTTTGGCAATTTCCACGGTCTGCTGTTGGGCCACGGACAGCCGGCTGCACCGGGCGTTGGGATCGATATTGATTCCGATTTTCCTAAACAGAACCAGAGTTTTGCGGTGCTCTTCGGCAGCCTTTACAAAACCCATTCTGGTTTCTTCTCTTCCCAGAAAGATGTTCTCGCAAACGGTAAGTTCGGGGATTAGATTGAATTCCTGGTAAATGATGGATATGCCGGCCTGCTGCGCGGCGGTTGGAGTGGTGATATGAACGGATTGACCCTCTATCAGGATTTGTCCGGCGTCCGGAAGGTGCGCGCCGCCGAGCACTTTTATAAGGGTACTTTTACCGGCGCCGTTTTCGCCAACGAGGCCCAAAACCTCGCCTTTGTGTAGTTTTATTGACACGTTTTTCAGGGCCTGCACGCCGGGAAAGGATTTTTCGATGCAGCGCATTTCCAAAAGGGGTGCTTTATTTTGTTTTTGTTCTTGTGCCATATTGCTGAACACGTAAAAATCCGGTTTTTCCTGAGAATTCCCACGACCTGTAGTCTGTAGGAGTATGTGAGAGCCCTTGCTCTGTGGTTCGTTCGAAGCTCACATGAAAGGACATTCCCACTGAATTATCCAAAAATAGTAAGCCATACGTGGTAGAAATGCAAGCGCGCATCAAATGTGCCAGTGATAAAGTTCGTGTAGGGCCAAGTTTCGGTTGACTGGGGCGATTTCTTATAGTGCCCCCCTGCCCGTATTCGTGCCCGTCGAAGATGTTTCCTTAGTCAAAGACGAAGCTGGGCTTTTTAAGAAAGATTGACTACGGGCAATTGCCAAGCCATTGGAACGCCAGAATAGCGTAGTCATAAAAGTCGGTGTCACCGTCACAATCGAGGTCGGCGAGGTTGTAGCCGCCCGGAAAGCCCATCCAGAGCCACTCGTAGGTAAAGGCCCTGAGGTCGGAGAAGTCAATGTGGCCGCTGAAATCATAATCGGGCCAACTGCTGCACGTATCGGGATCAGTGAAAAGCACAAAAGACATATCCTCGCCCTCGCCTGTCTGGTCCTTCAGGGTCTGCCAGTCGAAATTAGCGGTATCTACCCACCAGCCCCTGACCGCATAATGACCGAATGAATGGGAATGGTTCGTCCAGCCCCACTCGTAGTCCGGCTTACGCTCCTTGTACACCGCGACGACGCTGAGCCAATAAACATCCTCAACAGCCTGCTGGTGAAACCATTTGTCTTTCGGCAGCTTCACCGAATACCTGAAAACGGGTTCGGCCGGATCTTCGAGTGGATGCTTGTCATAGCCGGCGAGGACTTGGTCATAATCATAGGCCCGGTATTCCCAAAGCACCGTCGCGGGGACATGGGCCGAACCGATTAGCTCATTGCTGCGAATCTGAATGATAAAGTAATCGGGTTTTATTGAAGGCGACGCCGGCACATCCTTACAGGCTGTATATTTGTAACCGAGGTACGAGCCCCACCATACGATGGCGGTAACCGGCGTGCGCTTCTTGCAAAGCCAGTCGTCGCAGACCTGTAGTATCGGTGACGGCTCAAAATTGCCTTCATTGTCTTCCAAAGCGCAGGAATTGACGTCCTCGAAGTGCGGCCAGGTACGAAGGCCTGTGAAGGGCTGCTGCCACTTGACCCAGTCGGGATCAGTGCCAAGTGCAAAGGCAGCATCGAAACTGCCCATAAGTGTTTCAATTGGTGTTATTTCATCCGGGTCAAGTGTAAGACCTAAATCGATGGGCTTTTCGGTAACGATGCTTACTGCATCATCCATCCAGTGCCAGGGCCTTGTCTTGAAGCCCCAGGGCTGCGTGACGTCACTGTGCTCGTATTCGGCGGCGATGCTAAGCCAGAAGATACCATCGGTTGTTTCATCGAGATAGTCCGCCTGCCGGAAGTATTCTGCCTCTTCGAGCTTGAGGGTGTGCTTATAGCAGATATCCGGCGGATGGCCTGAGTAAATATCGCGACCAACTTCCTGTGAGATAACGCGCGTGGGAGCGGCGTTGATTTTCCACAGCATCTTACCCGGATGGCTGAAGTCAACTCCACACGGGTCTGCGCCGACATTGCTCCAGAAACCTATATGGAAACCTATCGGCTGTGTCGGTGGTAGCTGGTGATTGCCGTCCCAGCCGTAGTAAGAGCCCCACCAGTAAACGGTCGTAACCGGCATAGTACCAAGACAGCGGTAATCATCAGCCACCAATTTCCACATTCCCTCTGAGCCGGGATACGGCGTGTAGGACTTTTCATCCCAGCCGCAGTACTCGGGGATCTGGGAAAGCGGGTTCCTTTCGATTGGCGGCTGGGACCACTTCAAGGATAGCTTGTCCGGGTCAGAGACAATCACAAATGACATATCAACCGGCTGACCGAGATACGGATGGTCCGATCCGAAATAAGCAATGCCGATCGAGCTCAGGCAGTCCGGTTCCGTTGGAAAGACTGCGTCAGCCCTTATTTTCGCAAAATCCATATAATGCCCGTCACATGGATCCCGTACCCTCCAACCGAATTCGGCTTCCTGTGGATATGGCTCAGCCTCCGGGTACACTTTCAAAAAGTACCGGTCAGGGCTTGACGGGCTTCCTCGCTGACCGAAGGGCTGTATGCCGGGTATCTCGAGATTGAGGTTATACTGCCATAGAATCCAGCCATTCGGTTCATTGTAGGCTTCCTCAGGCCACCACAGGCCCTCCGTGACATAACCGACGGGCCTTGCCGTAAACT
>SMTZ1_10034520_pt1 | contig 12222 bp, 6 predicted proteins | sample DeeMarSWOR136_30_FD_25667 | JGI IMG/M metagenome (IMG submission 25667) | reverse complement strand
GTGGGATTTTCTCCGGGCAAACCCACAAAAGCAACCAGAATATTATCCTTCTGTGTGAACTCTTTCTTCTTGGTTCCTTTGAGCACAGCAAGAGCGATTCCCTTTTCATCCCAGGTTATGTGGGCATAATCGGCCTCACCATTATCCATTGATTTGAGGGCACCTGTGTCGAGGTCGATCAAATACAGTCCGTTTCCCGCTTTATCGGCGGCGTCGATCGTATACGCCAGCATTGTTCCCGGCTTGTTGAACTGAAAACTTCCTACATTTCCCAGATTCAGTTCTGAGCCGCTCTCTAAATTGCGCAGGATAAAGTCCGTGCCGTTATGCTTGGCCTTGGGATCGGCCTTTGTCTTTTTAATTGCCAGGAATTTGGAGCCTTTGGAAAAGCTGAAAGACGCCACATTGTCCCAGGAATATTTTTCGCCGCTCACTAAGTTCATCAATTGCGCCTCATCGGGGACAGGCTTTTTTTCTTTGCGGAGCTTCTCGGCCTCTTTCAATGGCACGCTGACTACACAGACTATCCACTTCGAATCATCGGAAAACTGCGGGCGTGAGCCGCGGGGAATTTCATGCTCTTTGTCCGATGTCAAACTTTTGACATAAAGCTCATCATCCGCTTTTTCCTTGCGGTATCCGAAGGTGATCCATTTTCCGTCATCAGATATCGATGTGGATTCAATGCTCCGCCAGCGGTAATAATCATCGATAGCGAACGCCTTTTTTTCAGGATTCGCTTGGCCGAACAGGTTAGCAGAGAAGATTAAGGCTAAAACCAGTAGGATCACTGACAGCCGTTTTTGATTGATGTTCATGGATTTCTCCTCCTTGTGGATATTTTATCAAAAGAATAATGGTATTTTGGAATGGAAAATTTTGATATCGGAGTGAAAATACGAATTGAGCAATAATTGGCAGGATGTGGTTCTTTAATCAAACATGAATTCTATTATAGATAGGCGTGTCTTTCAATACAGGAAAATCTGTAATAAAGAAATAAGAAGCTCTTTTTTGTTCTATTTAACTAGAAAGCCAATTATTGCAAAAATTAATGTCATATTGATGGATACGATACAGGGATAAAATAAGGGGCCGACTTTTCCGGTCTCTGCTAGGGTAATATGTTTATATTGCTGAATATATTTAATGATGAGCAACCTGAGTAAAAAGAAGTTGATTTTGACACCTCGCTTAGAGAGTTCATGCACAATCATCATGGCGAAGATTATCCATAGAACAATGCACACAAGTGAAAGCATAAGAAATATATTCGCCATTTTTTCTCCTCTCTATATTTATATACTTTTTGGATGAGAAAAAAATTCAATGCGCATGACTCTTGTGAGAATAATTAGGATCAATCCAGATTAATATTATAAAGAAAAATATAACCAAACATAAAGTGCATTATTATGCATTCCCCAAACAGGTGGCGCTATCGTCTAGGGGACTAGGACGGGTGGTTCTCAGCCATCAAACCGGGGTTCGAATCCCCGTAGCGCTGCCATCTTTAATCCCTGGAATTTCCTGGAACTAAGCCTTTTGGTATTCAGCTAAACCTTTTTTTATAGGAAGCGTATTTTTTTATAGCAAACGTATTATTTAGTTGTTCGGGAATGGACATATGGTGCTAAGCGAGAATTCGCAAAGCCCGGGAGGCAATAGAGAGATCGGGAATCTGAGATAAAATATCGAAAAGATAGATAAAAAAAGGGAGGAAAAAATGAAGTTATTTAAAATCGTAGGATCATTTATTTTACTTTTTTGTTTTGTTTGGCCTGTAAATACCTCTTTACATTCATTTTGTTTAAATAATTTATCCAATACCCGAGCTGAAGATAATAACGGTAAAGCAGATAATAGGCAGACTCTGGCTATAAATGAACCGATCGTTGATGTCTATCATGAACCCATCCCTTTTCGTGGCGGAGGTAAGACTATCCTGACTTATGAATTACATATTACCAACGCAGGGTTGGAAGATATGTTGCTGGACAGTATACAGGTTTTCCAATGTACAGCCAGATTCGATAAGAAATCTAAGATGGTACGTCTGACCAAAGGGTGGCGAAGTGTTGTGTTCATTAAACTTGAGTTTGAAAATAACTCTGATGTTCCTGAGAATCTTTTACATAGAATTTATTTTACAACGACCAAAACAAAACGGAAATGGTTATTAATAAAACAAACTGTTGAGGATAAACATGCCTGGATAAATGTTCCTGTATGCGTGTCAAACCATAAACCTGTAGTTATTGGCCCTCCTGTTGGTGACGGGATTTGGCATGCAAGAGGATGTCCCGGAGAAGAAGGCTACCGTTTTCACCGTGGATCCATGAGACCTTTTCATGGGAAAATAATTGACAGAGCACGATATGCCATTGATTTCGCAAAATGCGGAAGTGATAATCGATTATTCCAGGGATCCGGGGATCAAAATGAAAACTGGTATGGATATGGTGAAGATGTTGTGGCTTGTGCTGAAGGGACTGTTGTTGCTGTGCATGACGGTATTCCAGATAACAGATTAGGATCAAGATCTGTTCCTATGAATACTTATGAAAACATAGCAGGTAATTTTGTGATTATTGATATTGGTCAAGGACTCTATGCACACTATGCTCATCTAAAAACAAACAGTATTCAGGTCAATGAAGGTGATTATGTTAATAAGGGAGACATTTTAGGTCGTATTGGAAATACAGGAAACTCCACAGCTCCTCATCTCCATTTTCATGTGTGTGATGGAAATTACTTACTGGGAGAAGGAATGCCGTTTATATTCGATCAATTTGAGTATCTGGGTGACGCGGAAAATATCAGAGTTTTTGATGGATATGCCTTAGAAAAGATGTCCTTTTACTGGCAACCTCCTTCAAAGAAATCTGAAGTCCGGCAGTTAGAAGTCCCCCTTGAGAATTATTTAATACAATTCGGTGATTTCACCTCACAATCTCTGGATTTATCCCAAGATTCGAAAAATATTGAAAAAACAAAATTAAATTTGAGTGACTCAAGTCTATATCAATTTAAAATCGAGAGCATTGAATACGGTGTTGGAATCAGATTAAAGAGTGTTAATGATGATATCATTAAAGTAGGAAATAAAGGTAATAAATTGGCTGTAGTGACACTGACCTGGGACTCTTTGCCTGATGGAATACTGCCGTTGTTTCCAAATAAATTTAGCTGCTTGTACACGTTTCAGGATAAGGATATTTTATCGCAATCCAAAGCCATCGGATTGTTTGATCAAACCGATGAAAGAAAAAATGGGATTCTTTGGGAAAATGATTTGGAAAAGGCAATGAAAATCAGACATGGTGCGGAGGATGGTAAATTTACAATACATGTTGTCTTTGAAATTCCAAAAGATATCAAAGACTTTCGCATAAAATTTTCCTAAAAAAAGTTTGCTTCTTTCTTAAAATTCGTCTATCTTACACACTATCGTGAAGGGAATATTCAATCTTGAGGAGGCAAGAAAATGAACACGATTGAAAAGGCATTGATGCACGCCTTGTTTTTGCATCTGCATCACAACATCGATAAAGCGATTGATTTCGAGGGAATCGAAATATTGAACAAACAGGTCAGCAAAATCTTCCCGAACGCTCTCGTCATAGGTCCGGGAGACGATGCCGCTGTATTCAACTTTCCTGACACGGAGGGGTCGTTTGTCGGCAAAATGGAAAGCCATTGCTCTCCCTGTGTGCCAAGACCGTATGATGCCGCCGCAACTGGAGCTGGTGGAGCGATGCGGGATGTTGTTGCCATGGGTGCGCGGCCGATTTTTCTGATGAATTTTATCGGGACCAAACCTCTGCATGAAAAGGTGATTGTCGGGCCCTGTGGATTTGATGGGAAATGCACCTGCGGAAAGTGTGTCGAAATGACAAGCAAAGACAGGGTTGATTTGATGGTCAAAGGCTTGAACGATATGTGTAAAGCGATGGATGTTTTTATTATAGGCGGCGGTTTTTCGACCTCGTTTTCAGACATTGTTCCAGCCGTTGTCGTTTCAGTCATAGGAAAGTTGGTCACGGAAAAGCCGCTGACAAAACCGGCAAAATCAGTTGGAGACAGAATTATACTGATCGGTGAGACAGCGAATGACGGTAACGACACTCTCTACAGGGCAGGGCTTGTTCAGGAGATGATACCTGCCGTAGCTCTGTTCGAAGAGGAAAGGCAGATAATGGAAGCAGCCCTGGCTGCGTTTCGGACCGGCAAGGTGAAGGCCTGCTCTGATCTGGGAGCCGCCGGTATTGGAGCCGCTGTCTGTGAGTCAGCAAGATACGGGGGCTTCGGCGCAATGGCAGATCTGACCAATGTCCCTGTTAAGGTGGAGGATATAACGCCAGAAGAGATCATGATATGTGAGACTCAGGGGAGGATGGCGGTTCAAGTGGAAGAAAAGGACGTAGATGAAATATTAACAGCCGTCAGGTCAAAAGGCCCGAGAGCAGAGGTCATCGCAGAGATCACCGATGATGACAAGCAGGTATTCGAATACAAGGGCAAAACAATTGCCGTTATCCCAAACCACCCTTCAGCAACCGATTTGGAGGAGTTAACGAAGGAGAACTGATATGTCCGGGGAGCACGAAGAATCAGAGTATGCCCAGGCTGGAGTCGATTACACAAAGATCGAGCCGTTCAAGATGGCCATGGTCCGTGCAGGAAAACGAACGCTGAAGTTTCCAAACAGAAGGGATGTGTATATCGAAGAAGAAAGCCTGGGACTGCACGGTGTCGTTTTCAGATATCATGGGGCCGAGTCCCATCTCTGGTGTATGACTCAGGAAGGCCTGGGAAATAAGAACTGGATCGCGGAATGGATGTATCAGCACGCAGAGACCGGGAAGACTTACTATGATGGCATTGGCATTGATACAGCCTTAATGGCGGCGAATGATGTGATCTGTCAGGGAGCCCTGCCTGTGATCTATACAGACGAGGTGGCCGCGGGCGACAGTGAGTGGTTCATGGATGAAAAGCGAAGCAGCGATCTGGCTGAGAGTTTCTATAAAGCGTGCGAGATGTGCGGGATGGCCTTGCCCGCCGGCGAATCTCCTGCTCTCCGCTATTTAATCCGTTCCGAGCCACCCGTAAAGAGCGCACCGTCCCTGTCAGGGTGTGTCACCGGAATTGTTGCGCCTGAAGAGAGAATGATCACGGGAGAAAAGCTGGATGTTGGAGACCATGTAATCGGTGCGACCTCATCCGGGCTCCACTCGAACGGGATTTCTCTGGTGATCAAACGGGCGCTGACCCTTAAAGACAAATTCCTCCATCAGTTGCCGGGTGGTCAAACTATGGGAGAGGAAGCGCTCATCCCCACCCGCTCTTATGTGGGGCTTGTTGAAGCCCTGCTGGAAAACGGTATTGAGATACATTCTTTGCTCGGAGGCACAGGCGGAGGGATTTCGAAAATTGCTTATGACAAAAGGCCTTTCACTTACCGGATAAAGAAATGGGTCGATGAAATCCCGCCGCTTTTCCTGTTCATGCGGGAAATTGGTGTCAGCCTGGAAGACTGCCTGACAACATTCAACTGGGGAATCGGATTCTACATTTTTGTTCCTGAAAGAGAAGTTGACCGGACAATCAAGGCAGGAAAGGATGCAGGATATGAACTCCTGGATTTAGGACAGGTCGAAGAAGGAGAGCGCAGCGTTATTTTTGAGCCCGAAGGAATAACACTTCCACCGATTGAATAAAAGAGGATTATTCAGAAATAAAAGGGGAGAGAGGAAGTACAAGCGATCTATGAAAATAGGGATTGGTGCGCTTATTTTTTTAATGAATACGGGAACGCAGCCAAAACAGGATGTTCAATCCTGCTTTGGCTGCGTTCGCAGTGATTTCTACCAGCAGGTTACCTGGAACGGCCGGATTTTTTTGGTGCCGGCTTCTTATAATCCAGGTTTTTGTAGTGGATCATGGAGTTGAACACGAGAAAAAATGATCCATGGGTTTCATGGCGCCACATCGGATTGATACTGAACATGACAATGTGACCATCCCCGAGTTTGCAGTCGACAACAGCTGGAGCCCCAGCAAGTTCTTCACCGTTAGCCAGGCCGCCGCTGATCAAGAGATCATCTGCTTTTTGAGCAAAACGGAGGATTGTTTTCGCCTGGGATGGCTGGGCATCGAATCTTCTGGGAGTCTCTTCTTGTTCCTGGCGGGACTTTTGAAACTCCTCGATAGTCTTCTGGCCCATATCTCTCGCGCGTCCCTGGACAATATCCGGATCATCAGGTCCGCCCCGGCCACTCACCCTGCCCTGGGCGGCTCCCCCCATCATCATGAAAGATCTGCCACTGAAAGCTCGGCCGGCGCTGAAAACTGGCGAACTGCTGAAATAAACGCCTAATTCATTACCATAGCCGTAGGCGATGGGGCTGGTCTTATCAATGACATCAGCTTTAAATATACTTCCCCGCGCCCACAAATTTTGTGTCGTCCTGATCGAAATTCCCTTGGCCAGACCGAAGTGGATCGGCACTGACGAGCTTCCGGTAAGGGTGACAAATAAGCCGCCCTCTTCGACAAATTTTTTCAGGTGCAGGACGCCTTCGAGCTCCATCCCTCCACGCATATCGTCAGTAGATGCCTGGCGCCCGATGTTCGGTGTCATTTCGGTCTTTTTCCATGGGATTGGTTTGTCACCGCTTAGACCGTCAACAATGCTCATCGCATCCCCGCGGGTCGGACCCAAGAGGATAACGTCATAAGTATCGCGCAGGCGGGGATTGTCGCGTATTTCGTGGACGGAGATGTAATCGTAGGGAATTTCCAGTTCATCGAGTGCGATACGTACCCAGCCTTCGTTCTGAGTGCTTTGCCAGGTGTGAACAAGCGCTACGCGCGGGACAGCAATTTCAAGAATGTCCACCTTCGGAAGAGAAGTAACCGCATAAGCTGTAAAACCAAATTTTTTACCGGCTTCATCCAGGACACTCTTCAGGTCACCGGAATTCTCGCTTGTCTTGATAATAAATGTCCCCGCGTTAAACGACATATCCTTCACCTTAAACGGTTCTGAGGCCGCGTGCAATTTGAGGTTGCTGTGCTTGAAGACAAATGTTGCCAGCGGATTATCCGCGTTATGGTTGATGAGAAAGGCCTGCGCTGAGCCCCGTTCGAGATTTTGTGTGCCTCCGGGGACAGTGATATCTTTCATCAAGTTCATGGGAACCTTTAGGATTTCAGTCTCCTCCACACGTACAGTTTTGACATTGTAGAGGGGTCCAAGCGTCCAGCCAGTGTCATCGTAGGGCCGGGGATCATTGGTATTGAAATACTGGGTGTCGAGCATCATATCCGCCATTCGCGAATAGGGCGCTTTTTCGGCTTTATGCACCTCGACGCCCTGCCACTGAAGGAGTTTCAGAAGTCGCGCGACCTGTCCGGGTCTCGGATCATCGCCGGGGAAGATGTAGGCTGCCGGCCCTTCGGTCTTTGCCTTGCCGACAGACCGTTTACTCTTGAGATAAAAATTCTCCATGAATTTTTCTTTATTGGTTGCGAGATAATTCATCCCGACCAGCAGGCCGCTCTGCTGAAGATTGACGTTGTTGCGAATGGACCACAAAGTGCGTGGCAGCGGCGGATTGGGCCGGTACCAGGCTCGATCACCCCGGCTCCTTATGACGCGCGTGCTGCCATCGCCAGCTCCCTGTGTTTCGTAAAACCGTCCGATCGCGTTGTGGCCGTTTGCCGCGTAAAAGGCGTAATTGGGCGCCCAGCCGTCATAGAATTGATGCGTCCAGACTCCCGGCACTCCCTGTTTGGTCATTTCATTAACCTCTTGATAGGCAAATTGGTGCCATTCATCGACAACGATCGGGTCGAGCCAGGCATTGTACGGCCCTGTTCCGGTTGAAATATACAGATGAGATGCGGATTCATGCAGGTCATGCATGACCTGCGGATGATACTCCAGGAATGTTCTCATAATGTGCTTACTCAATTGCAGAGATAATGCGAGGTTATCCCGGTTATTATCGTGAGCCACGTATTTACCCCAGTAAAGAGTCCGGCTGGGAAGGTTAGCGTTCGGATCCTTTCGCCTGGCCATGGCCACATCGACCTGTTTATCGCGGCCGTCCACCTCCAGCACCGGAGTAATCATTATAATCGCGTTCTCGCGGATGGCTTTGAAAAAATCCGATTCGTCCACAGCCACGCGATAAGCAAGCTCCATAAGCATCTCCGGAGATCCTGTTTCGCCCGAATGCATGGCCCCTGTGGCCCAGTACATCGGTTTGGCTTCAGTGATGAGCTGCTTCGCTTCCTGTTCCGAGATTGTGCGCGTGTCAGCTAATTTGGCGTTGATTTCTTTGTACTTTTCGAGGTTCTGTATGGTTTGTTCATCGGAAATCACGACCAGAATCATTTCCCGCCCTTCCTCGGAAGTGCCTCCTTGAAAAACCTTCACTCGAGGAGAGGCATCTGCAAGAGCCCGCATGTATTTATGGACTTCGTGTGAATAACTGAGCACATCAGCGGCACCGGCGATGCGTCCCAGCACATCCAATGGCGTGGGAACATCTTCAGAGTAGGGAAGATAGTTCACATACGTGGTCAGAAAATGATCATCTGTGGTGAATTCGAGTATTTTTTTCGTGTACTCCTCATCGATTTTCTGCTTCTGGGCAAGGCTAGGATTGACTGAAAGGAATACGAGAATACAGACAGTGAGAAGCAGGCGAAAGATGACTCTGTGGGACGATAACATTTTTGAAAGATACCTGAAAGACTTTTGCATAATCATACCTCCTTTTTATGGTTTCATGTATATGAAAGGATAGTGAAACTCCTCAATGGATAATAGTTGCGCTTGACGGGATAAATTAAATGAATGGGGAATGTCGAAGGCAGGGGTGCTCCTCATATGCGTTTATGACTGTGTTGGCCCAAAATTGATATTGGATAAGATATTTAATTTTATGGCCAAAGTCAAGCCAATGCGAAGAGTGATATTTTTTGGAATCAGAAATCATGTAGACTGGAATAATTTTTAGATTTTAGATGCAGAGCGATTATTTCTCAGGATACGTTTGAATTCCGAAAAATTACATAGATTCGGTATGTTGACGCTACTGCCTCACAAGAAAGAATACTCTTTGCCGTAACGCAGCATTTGCTTCACATAATCATCCGGATAGGCAATCTTAATGTCCACGATCTTACCATTCTTGATCACTGGAGTGTATATTGGATTGATGAACCCGCCGTAAGGCGCGCCAGAACCTCTTTATGGAGTTCCTGGTCGACCTGGACGCCATAATTCTCGACCAGGTCCCGGGCCGCCTCATAATCTCCCTCGCTGGTGATCCGTTGAACCTCCACAAGCAGCTTTCCGTAGAGTTGGCGCAGTTTCTGATGATCATTGATCACAAAATATGTTTTTCCATCTTTGATCTCCTTTGAGATCACATTCTCCGGCTTTCCTTTCTCGTAAACCCAGTGAGATACGAGCGCGCGGCAGCGCATATGGGCCTGCTCGATAGTCTTGCCGGGTTGAATCCGGGTCAGTTGAGTCATCAGTCCATTCCGGATGTTGCTGTCATAATTTGCTTTTGCAGCGTCCAGGTTTGGCAGCAGGCCGAGTTCGACTATTTTGTCATCCATAAGGTAATACAGGGCGAACAGGTCGGCCCGGGCTTCCTCGACCGGCGAATGATAATTTTTAAGCGCTTCCGGACTGACACCCGGCAGCATCTGCCCGGACGCATGCCCCAGAACCTCGTGGAGGTCTGTGTGCAGGTTTCCGGCCTGGGAACCATATTTTCTCGCCCGTTCGAGTATTTCTTCTGAATAGGAGAACTCCTCTCCGAAGCCTGAACCCAGCGAAGCCTGATCATAAGCATAGTTGATATTCTCGAGAGTCACAGATTTGGAACCGTGTGTTTTGCGTATCCAGGTGGCGTTCGGGAGGTTGATACCGATCGGGGTGGAGGGATAAGCGTCTCCCCCGAGTATGGCCGCCGTGATCACCTTGGCGGTGACTCCTTTGACCTCTTTGCGTTTAAAGCGGGGGTCGTCCTCGAACCACTGCGCGTTGGCCGCGATCGTATCGGTCCGTTTTGTGGCAGCGAGATCCTTGAAATTGACTATCGATTCCCAACTGCCTTTCATTCCCATCGGATCGCTGTAGACCTCTATGAAACCGTTGATAAAATCGACTCTGGACTCCACATCATCAACCCATAAAATATTGTATTCATCGAACTTTCCCAGATCGCCGGTCTGGTAATATTCGATGAGTTTGTCTATCACTTTTCTCTGCTGGTCGTTTTCAGCGACTCCGGCCGCTTTTTCCAGCCAGTAGATGATCTTTTCGATTGCCGGTCCATAGAGCCCGTTGAGGTAGGCGACTTCTTCAGCCACTTTTCCGTTCTTTTTCACAACCCGGGAATTCAAACCGTATGAGATTGGAGTGGGATCATCTTCATCCGCGATGCTTTTATAATATTTTTCCACCTCTTCCTGAGTTACACCCTGATAAAAATTGACGGCTGACTCGGTGACGAGGTCTTTAGTCGAATCCTGGGATACTTTTTTGGCGTCCACGGTCGGGTCGAAAATAACGGGCTGGAGAAAGCCGATCAGATCGTCGATCGTTTGACCCTGAGCCAGCGGGAACTTAACACCCTCGGATCCTTTAATCAGCGTGGCAAGATAATCCGCTGTGAATCCCGGGATGAACTTGTCCGTCGAATAATGATGGTGAATCCCGTTCGAGAACCATACCCTCTTGGTGTAGACCATGAACTGTTCCCATTGGGGATCGGTTCGGTCACCCGTGTAGCCCTCGACGATTGCGTCAAGAGTTTTGCGGATCGTCAGGTTATGCGTGTAATTCTGAGCAGTGACGATGTCCCGTCCACAGAGAGCCGCTTCGCTCAGATAGTAGATCAGTTCCTTTTGGGCCAGAGGCAACTCATCAAATTCCGGGACTTGATAGCGCAGGATTCTCAGGTCAGAAAACTGGTCGACCTGCCATTTAAAGTCCTGTGTTTCGGTTTTTTGGCATCCTGCCGCCAGAATAACCATGGCCAATGTCAGGACCCAAATAAGTGACTTTTTGTTGTTCATGTGATTCATCCTTTCTTCATTTTCCTGAATTATTCATAAAATAGGCCGACTTCTTATACATAAATACTTTTAATGATAGCTAATCATCATATGTCGGCATCTTTTACCCTTCGGGCGAGCAAATCTGACGACCTTTTCATTAGATTAATTGTCATCGCAAGCAACCTGTTGATGCACCGCAACTTCAAGTAGAGTGATGTCATTGCGAGCGACCGAAGGGAGTGTGGCAATCTCAACCTTTTGTTTAAATAAAATCACCACATTCGCTACTCTCTTCGCAACAGAGTCTACAGCAACCTCGACTCGTGAATAATCCACGTTAGTATTGGTAGAGCAAAAGCTCCACGCATATAATATCCGAACAATCTTCCTTAGTCCACTTCTCCTTGCATTTGGGGGAATAAAGGACATTCCCCAGCAGAGAGACCGCCTGTATGACGCTTTCTTTTGGGGAGGCATTGTATAGTCCGAAATTTGAAATGGCAGGCGTATTATTCGACTTTTTGATAGTCAGTTGAATTTTATCTGCGTGTACAGGTGGTATACGCAATATTCGTTTGTAGCCAATCGTTGTGCCTTTGGCCAATTGGCTCCACTCACCATTGACGAGGCCTTTTATTTCAAATTCTGAAATTCGTTGGCCAAAACGTATCGGCTCCTGTATGAGAATGCGGTCAAAGACCTTCGGTTCTCCAAGGTCGATTTCAAGAGTGACTTCCCGGTTATGGTCATCTGCCGCCCAATAGGAGTCAAGATTCTCATCCACCATATTCGCTGGAAAGAACTTTTCATGTTGTTGCCGGGAGCTTGAGGCGCTAACTTTTTTCCCCAGGGCAAGATTGGTCTGGAATGTCTCATCCAGGATCGATCTAAACTCAAGAAGCGCTTGAATATCATTTTCATGAAACAATCCCCGTCTGTCAGGCGGGATGTTGAGCAACAGGACACCATTTCTCCCCACAGAGTTGTAATAAACATCCAGGAGTTGCTGTGTCGTTTTCACACGGCTGTCATCCTGTTGATGATAAAACCAGCCGGGACGAATGGATGTATCGCACAACGGAACCACCCAGTTTTTTCCATCGGGGTCTCCCGAATTCAGGTAGC
>SMTZ1_10006004_pt1 | contig 12224 bp, 11 predicted proteins | sample DeeMarSWOR136_30_FD_25667 | JGI IMG/M metagenome (IMG submission 25667) | reverse complement strand
CCAGCATATGTGTAAGGCTGGAGAGTGGGTAGGGGGACGGGCATAAATAAATAGTTTGACAAGGGGAGTATAGTCTGTCAGGAATCACCGATGCCACGGCTAGCCCGGTTAGACGCCCGCCCGCCTCGCCTGTCGCAGCGAGGCGACGATCCGGTTCACGGGAGAGGGGTTACCGGTTGGTGGAATAGCCTTTTTAGAATCTTAAGGGCGTTTCTCCAAGCAAGATTGTGCCGTAGGCATCGCATCCCAACCTCTACGCCTGTTTACAATAAGGGCTGTGTTGAAGATTCTAGTCCTGCCCTTACTCGTGAATGATTTTATTGATAAGGGGAATTTTCGCAATGAAAACCGAGGAGGCCCTTTTAGACTTTATCATGTCAACGCGATACAGTCATCTTCCGGGAGAGGTCGTGATAACGGTAAAGCGTCAGATCATGAATACATTTGCGGCGATGTTGTGTGGATCAGCTGCAAGCGGGACGAAAGAGTTGGCAGAACTCGTGAGAAGTTGGGGCGGCAAAGGTGAGAGCACAGTTTTTCTCCAAACTTTCAAAGCACCTGTTCACGATGCTGTGCTTGTTAATGCCACAATGGCACGCGCGCTGGATTTCGACGATTTCCATATGCAGACAGGCATGCATGCGAGCGCTACTGTAGTGCCAACTGCATTAGCTATTGCGGAGGCAACGGGCGGAATAAATGGCGAAAGTTTTGTAACAGCTATAGCGCTCGGCGGGGAGACACTCTGTAGAATGCGTCTCGTACCGGATCATTGCATAGGGATCAGCGGCTGGACAGGGGAAATCTATGGGGCTTTTGGGGCCGTTGTGACCGCGGGAAAACTTTGTGGATTATCCCGGGAGAAGATGAGGGATGCTTTGGGCCTGGCTTATAGCCAGGCCGCTGGTAGCTCACAAACCATATACGACGGCGCTATGGCTACAAGATTGCAGCAGGGATTCTCAGCAAGAGCAGGATGTGTTTCAACTGCTATGGCGAGCGCGGGTTTGAGAGGTGCAAGAAACTTCCTGGAGGGGAAGGCAGGTTTATACCCAGTTTATTATAGGGGCTTAGGTTATGATATCGGGCGCCTGACAGAAGGAATGGGGAAGAAATATGAGATCATGAACATAGCAACTAAGCCATATCCTTGCTGTGGCTTCACCATGGCTCCAATTGAAAATATCATACAAATTATGGCGAAAAATCAAATTGAATCTATTGATATAGAAAGGATAGAAGTCTACGTAAATCAGAAAATGTACAACACGGTATGTTTGCCGATCGATAGAAAATACCAGCCGCAAACTCCCGCGGACGCCATGTTTAGCCTGCCTTATGTTGTCGCTACGGCCGCTTTGCACAGAGATGTTGTACTTGAAGATTTTGCAACCGATTTGATTTCGGAACCTCGGCGGATCGAATACGCTAAGAAAATAAAGACCGTCGTGGATCACGAAATAGATAAAGAGGCGACGGCCTCCAATATACCCTTGGGTTTACATAGAATTGACGTTTATACCAGAGATGGGAAAAAGTATTCAAATTTGCTGCGATACGCTACAGGATTCCCTGAGAAGCCGATGACACCTGAGGAATGTTTTCTAAAGGCGAAAAAGTGTGCTTCATTCGCGCTGAAGTCTTCAGACACGAAACGAATTGAAATGGTAAAAACTCTAGTGGATAAGTTGGAAGAGGAGAAGAACCTTTCGGTACTGATTGAATTAATTCACAGCTTTGTAAGATAAGCGAAATAGAAAACTTTTCGTGAAAGGCGTTTTGGATATGGTTAAGGGGACATCCTAAAATTATAAATTGACTTCTTGCGGAAAGTAGTATGATGCATTTATGCCTCGCCAAGCCCGCATAGACGCCCGCCCGCCTCGCCTGAGCGGCTCGCGATGGCGGGCAGGCTCCCGGAGCGCTTCATCACATCATTGTCAGAGGAATAGAACGGAAGAAGATATTCCGCGATGACAAAGACCGCAACGATTTTATCGACCGTATCGGTGCTTTTTCAAAAGAGATTGGGGGTGAGGGAGTTGGGTGTAAGTGCCACGGCCCTTGCTCAAAGGCTTGGGATAACGCGGCGCATGCTGTGAGCATATCCGTGACGAGAGGCGAGAAGATCGCAGAAGAAATGGGTCTTCAATCCGGTAATATTTCATAATTTTATGGGCGTCCCTTTCTCCCCCAGATTCCCTGTTTGGCCAGCCGGAGCGCCTACGGCGAACCGGTGACAGTTGAAAAACTCAGGCAGGTGGAATCGGCGGAGGATTTTCTTCTAGGGATCAGTCTGCAAGGGGGGAGCGATCGAAGGCAACGCCGCAGATGATGCCTTGATGGTGGATCAGGATATCCCACAATGCGGCTGTAATAATTTTCTGGAGGAATAATTGGAATGATTGAGCTGACCCAAGAGCAGAGAATGATTTTGAAAACAGTCAAAGATATTGCCCAAGAAAAGATCAAACCCAGGGCTGCTGAGATCGATGAAAAGGCAGAATTTCCTTGGGACACAGTCAAGACATACACCGACAATGGCATTTTGGCACCCCTTCTTCCGGAAAAGTATGGGGGAATTGGAGCTGAATATCTAATTTTTTCCATGATCCTGGAGGAAATCGCGAAAGTCTGCGCGTCTTCTGCACTGATCCTCATTGCACAGGCAGATGGGATGCTGCCCATCCTTTGTGGAGGCAGCGAAGAGCTGAAGACCAAATACCTCCCGGGACTGACGAAAGGAAAACTTTCAGCTATTGCAGCCACAGAACCTGAGGCTGGCTCAGATATTCTTTCCATGAAAACCCGTGCTGTGCACAAAGGAGATATCTATGTCGTAAATGGTCAGAAAATTTTCACGACGAACGGCAGTATCGCAGATGTGATAACGGTGTACGCCTATACGGGATCTGAAAAAGAGAATGCGGGGATAACCCCTTTTGTAGTGGAGAAGGGCTCGAAGGGGCTGATCTACGGCAAGAATGAAAACAAGATGGGTATGAGGGGTGCCCTCAATTCGCAACTGTTTTTCGAGGATCTGATCGTACCGGAAGAGAACAGAATTGGTGACGAGGGAAAGGGCATGGGAAACTTGATGGGGGCCCTGGACACGAGTCGTCTCTTTTCAGCTTCCCAGGCCGTTGGGTTGGCCCAGGGTGCCATTGACGAAGCGGTCCGTTACGCCAAACAGCGGGTTCAGTTTGGCCGAACCCTCGCCAAGTTTCAGGCCATCCAGTTCATGATTGCCGATATGGTGGCTGCCACGGAAGCGGCCCGACTCTTAACCTATCAGGCTGCCAGATATCTGGATCAAAAGAAATGGAGCCTTGTCCCCAAATTCTGCGCCATGGCCAAATTCACAGCTTCAGATACGGCGATGAGGATCACCACCGATGCTGTCCAGATTATGGGAGGCTATGGGTACATGAAGGAATATCCTTTAGAAAGAATGATGCGGGATGCCAAACTCATTCAGATCTATACAGGAACGAATCAGATTATGAGAATTGTCACGGCCCATGAGATATTCAAAGAATGAAGCTCCCTGAGAGCGGGACATCTATGGCAGAGCCAAGCGGAACTACGCGGAAGCCACCCGGCCTGCATCCTTCGTGACGGGCTAATCCGGAGGACAGGCGCTCTGCGGGCTTCCGCCTTGGTTACAACTTCGAAGGGACAAGACGCCGCGGTCTGGGAGAAGTGATGAAGTGATGGGAGTCGGGCCAAGTGAAGTACCTGTTATTGGACGAATAATTGCCAATTGTACCCCTTGAAATAGGCGTATATTGAGTTTTTTTAGGGCGAAAAGACCGTTTTTTCCGAAAATCATGGCGAGAGCAAAACGACATTTCATACTTGGGAGATGGAAGGAAGGAGCGTCAAGACGAACGGAGGTGCAGTATCGCGGCCTGCCCCGTTAAATCTGGTTGCTCTATTTAACTGGGGTGGGAAGCAGATCATCTGTTGAGAATGTGAATGAAAGCGCTCTTGGGCTTTAAAGCAAAAGGTAGGAATGTCATAGAAGGTGGTGAAGGTTATCAGCTCCGGGAGGGAGCTGTTCACTATAAGGCTCTTTTCGGGGCCGAAAAGGACGATATAGCCCCTGAAAACACCTGTTTTTGGGACGCAAACACTGAATAATCAACACCTTGTTGTGGCCCGACCCCCGTACCAGCCGTACCAATTTTTTCAGGCGAGATGGCGGTCAGGTTAGCGTGAAGGGAAGCGGTTGACCAGATCGGCGGGCGTGTAGAACTGGTGGCTCTTCTCTACCTGACGCACCAGCTCCACCACTTTGGAGTTACAGGGAGTGGCCATGCCCACGGTCTGACCCAGCCTGACGATCTCCCCGTTCAGATAGTCAATTTCAGTGGGCCTGCCGCGGCGCAGGCTTTGCAAGGTGGAGCTGAGCGTCTTCAGAGACCCCATGGATAGACTCAACACCCAGGCGGCCACGGGCAAAGGCGACCGGACGATGAACATCAGCACCGGCGCCGGAATTCCCGGGAGCGGCGCCAGGCGAAGGCCGGCCCTTTCCATGGCCCGGTATCCTTCTTTGAGCGTCAGCGCTCCTATTTTTCTCAGGCCAGGGTCGCGCAAGCATTCACTGACGCTCAGGCCCGTCATCGCTTCGAGGCCGTTGGCCAGATTGTTCACGAGCAGCTTGGTCCAGCGCGCGCCCCGGATGTCACCACTGATTTCTGTTCGAATGGCGCGACGGAGCAGGACCTGGATATCTCTGACCCGCTCTCCGTTCGGGCCGAAGGCTTCGCCGATGACGAGCAAGCCCCCTCGCGCGTAGGTGACCTCTCCGGGTCTCAAGAACTGGGCATTGAACACCACCACCCCGCTAATGATGTTTTCTCTGGGCAGCAAAGAAGCGACAATTTCATCGCTCCTCACTCCGTTTTGCAGCGTGACGACCGGCGCGTCGTGGAGATAGGCGCTGATTGGACGGCAGGCGCTTTCGACATCCTGGGTTTTGACGGCCAGCAGCGCGAGGTCTGGCTGGAAGTCCAGGGATTCGGCAGCTTTGACCGCGACGGTCAGCTCACCCAATATACCCTTAATGTGCAGGCCTTTCGCACGCATGGCTTCAGCGTGCGCCTGGTGCGCGATGAGTGTCACATCTTCTCCCGCGCGCGCCAGCAGGCCGCCGATCAGGCTGCCGACAGCGCCAGCTCCAATCACAACGATTTTGGGTTTGGCCCTGAAAGTCATAAGTCTGGCGTCGTTCGAAAACACGCAATGTTGAATCTGGCTTAGTTTATCACACCGCTCCAGCCTCTGCGGCGATAAGAACTTGCTTCGAATGGCCCAGAGCCTAGGAAAATTCGCTCTCGTGTGTCAAGGGCAAACTCGGCACATCATGTTTCCAGAGCGATCGACTTCAACAACAAATCACTTGTGACAAGGACTACTCGTCCGCTTTCACCTACGATAAGTTGCCGAGGGAATTTGGGAAACCTTGAATCTAGCAGTTTTTGATGTTACAAATCGTAAGAATCAATTAACTATATTTGTAGAAAGGGGCGCTTATTATGGATCACCAGGTAATTGAAAACATTAGGAATTATGGTGCCTACAAAGACACAGGAGAAGGGAGACTCAAAGTTCTGAGGGATGATATAGGGTACAAAATGGATGAGAAGGCCGATTATGTCATGATTGGGGGCTGCCTTCTTCCAGAGGGAATGCCCCATGTCTTCAAAGCGCTAAAGGAAATCATGGAAAAACTCGAAATTGATTATACCATGCTGTCCACGGAATACTGTTGTGGGTGGGTACCATTGGGGCAGCCAGCGGTAAAGGCAAAGAACGAAGAGGAAATCACCAAAGCTAGAGAAACCGGCAGGGAGTTCATCCTGAGAAATTTCAGGCAGGCGGAGGAACTGGGGGCGAAGTCAATAGTCCTATTTTGCGCAGCCTGTGAACCGAGCTACAGCAATTGTCGGCACGAGACGAGCCTTGAAATGATATCCTATATCGATCTGATCAACCGGTACTTTGATGGTGGCAGGCTGAATATGCAGGCAGACTATTACGCAGGTTGCTATCGTTTCCGTCGAAAGATGACCAATAACCCCTTGGATCTCGAGCCAGCAAAACAGGTGCTAAACAAGATAGAAGGGCTGAAAGTAAATTATTTGGACAACAATCTTTGTTGCTACATCCCACCGCATTTGGAAAAGGTGATCGATAGCCTGAAGAGCCGTAACATCATTAATATCTGCAGTGGTTGCTATAGCCAACTCAACAACGTACTCAAAGATAAAGGTGATTTCCAAATAAAAATGCTCCCTGAGATAGTCGCAGCGTCAATTGAGTAAAACATATTATATAACGATAAAGATTGGAAACGGAATGAAGACAAGCTTCACTCCGTCTAAAATCTTTATCGTTATCCAGCAGACTAGATAGTTTCCATCCAGAAATGGCCCTTTTCTCTCCGAGCCGTAGGCTCTACGAGCCAGAGGCCGCAATCCCGGTGTCAACCTGCGGGATTGCTTGTTCCCGCCCTCCAGGCGGGACGCGCAATCCCTTGATTTCCCCTCCGGGGCGTAGGCCCTACGGGCCGGAGGCTTGATCTTGCGAAAAATTGCTCATTTCTGAATTGGAAACTAAAGGTAGTGCCCATCGTTGCAGATTTTCATTTCTGGATGGGCACTAGATAAGAACCCTTATGGAACAAAAGCACGCCGGCTAGTTAATATCTAATGTCCGGTGGATAAGATAAAAGCCCTGATAATTTGAGGAGATCCCCATGAAGTTGAATGATAATACCGTTTTTATTACTGGCGGTTCATCTGGGATTGGATTCGCGCTGGCAAAAGGCTTTTTGAAGCTAAAGAATACCGTCATAATATGTGGTCGCAATTCTGACAAAATGAAGCAGGTCAAAGAGCGTTTTCCTGAAATCCATGTGATTCGTTGTGATGTCACAAACGAAGAGGAAGTTAAACAGGCGTTTCAATTCATAAAAAATGAATTTGGCTTATTAAATATTCTCGTAAATAATGCAGGCATTCAATATCAGCTTGATTTTCGTGAAGATGAAGATGCGTTCAAGAAAATAGATGAGGAGATTGACATTAATTTCAGAGCTGTGGTTCGCTTAACGAGTGTATTAATGCCACTCTTAGAGAAGGCGCCACAAGCAGCCATTGTTAATGTTTCTTCTGGATTGGGCATTGTACCGAAAAAAAGTGCTCCCGGTTATTGTGCGACAAAAGCTGCAATCCACGCCTTTTCAAAATCACTTCGCTACCAATTAGAAGAAACATCCATAAAAGTAATTGAATTGTTCCCTCCCTTTACAGATACGGATATGACTAAAGGGAGAGATAATGATGTACACAAGGAATCTCCCGATTTTGTAGCAACAAAGTTTTTTGGAAAATTTGAAAAAGACCATTGCGAAATAAAGCCAGGAATAATGAATATTGTGCTCCTACAAATGAATAGGTTTTTACCGTCGCTAGCAGAAAAAATCGCTAAAAAACGTTAGTTTATTAGCCGATAAGATGTTCCCACCGAACAAGTGGGAAGGGGGACAGGCATAAATAAATAGTCTGACAAGGGGAAGATAGTCAGGCCGTAGGAAAGAGGAGGCTGGAGGGACAGGAGAGGGTCAAGGGGGATCAAAGGATACTGGGGGATAGCGAGTTTGTGCTCAGGGTGCTGGAGGAAACGGGTGAGAAGTTTGAACGGCACTATGAAATGAAGCAACTGGGCTATGATCTTGACAAGATCGAAGAGCGAATATGCGAGGTATTCGAAATTGAAAAGGGAGAGATTTTTTCAAGGAGCAGAGTAAAGCTAAAGGCGGATGCCAGAGCGCTTTTTTGCTTTTGGACGGTTAGAGAACTGGGATATGGTCGGAGGCTTTATGAAGTATTTAGGAACACCCCATTTCTCAGATAGAGAAGTGGGGTTTTGCTTTTCTCGTAAAAAACCGTGGGACATTATATCGACTATTCCATTTCCCAGCTCCCGGAGCCTGGCCGCCGCTCTCTTGGCGGATTTGACAAGTGGCTGTATGTCGCCCCGGTCTATCCGGATATTTTCCCTTCCTGATTTTTGAAGAAAGAATCGGGTTCAACAGGTTCCTCTCTCAAATTTCCCCGATTTTTCGCCCTTCCGGAACGATCAAGCCGCCTGGCGCTGTCTCGACCTACATGCTCTCCCTGGATCCGGGCTGCCATCTCAGGCCAGCAAGTTGCAGCCACTATATCTTGCCGTTGGATTTTTCTTGATCCGCAAGCCCCCTCCCACTATACTCTTTCAGCAAAAAAGCGACTTCTTATCAGCTGACTGGGAAATACCAGAGGATAGGCGAGAGACGATAGCACCCTATTGAAGACATACTTGATAATAACAAGCAATACTTCTTTAGAGGATTGAATGGAAAGGGCTCAAAAGTGGATATTTTGGTTTGAAGAGATAGGGAAAGAGCATAATGATATAGTGGGCAAGAAGTGCGCCAATTTAGGTGAAATGGCGAAGATGGGATTGCCTGTACCCCGAGGCTTCAGTCTATCAGTCGAGGCTGAACAAAGATTCCTCACTGAAACAAATGCAGACCAGGGAATAAGGCAATTCCTCACCGAGTTCGGGGGTAAGGTGCACGGGCTCAAGCAGTATGAGGAGGCGAGTCGGGGGCTGCGCCAGATTGTAGAGGCCAAGGAAATGCCCCAAAATATGCGAGATACAATCACGTCATATTATGAACAGTTGTGTGACCGATGTGGTTCGGAGGTTGCCGTTTCGGTGAGGTCTGCCGGTACTGTAAGTCATCCCGGACAGTATGAAACCTATCTCAACGTGAGGGGCAGGGAAGAGGTTTTAGAGAAAATAGTGAAGGTCTGGTCGAGTATATACAATACGCGAACTCTAGCCGCCATGGATCATAAGGGGATGCCGGTGGAGGACTCTGTTCCTATAGGTGTCTGTGTGCTGGAGCTGGTAAATGCACGCTGTGCTGGTGTCGGTTTCACTTGCGATCCCGTGTCAGGTGATCCATCAAAGATAATGATTGAAGGTAACTGGGGTCTGGGGGAGAGTGTAGTCAGCGGAACTCTGATCCCGGATAAATTCATTGTAGACAAAAATACCCTAAATATAATAGAAAAAGCAATCGGTGACAAAGAGATGCAGGTGGTAGCCACAGATAAGGGGGCTGTGGAACAGGAAATCCCACCCGACAAGAAACTCATTTCCTGTTTGATTGATGAAGAGGTTATAAGGATAGCAGAACTGGCTAAGGCATTGGAAGCGCACTTCGGAATTCCCCAGGATATGGAGTGGACTCTTAGTGATGATGCCCCTTTTCCAGATAACATTTTTTTACTCCAGACACGCCCTGTTGCAGGGATAAAAGCAAAAACGCCAAGCCCCATGACACGTGTGATAGATGAAGTTATGAGGGATGTTTTCAAGCTGTAAGTGCTCATGCTATTGATTGCAGGAAACAGATTTATGGCATTTTGTAACCATGAAAGATCTCATCTGTCCTTCAACTATCAGCCACGAAAAAAGGTAAATTAGTAAACTAGACAAAGTGGTACCCTAAAAACTAGCCAAAGTCAGTAATGTCCGGTTAAGTATTTACATATAGTGGGTTTGGCTTTTTTTGTTTGCCGCTGTCAATACAATGTTGACAATTTTTGCCAATTACCGGTCTCTTGTTTTTTATTTCTATTCGTGGCTCCCTGACTCTTCGGATGTTTTTTTCACCGAACTCGTTATGAGATTAAATAGCAAGAAGGAGGTAGGTTATAAGGCTGCAGGTGTTTGCACCATTAACCCGTATCCACTCCTTGCAATCACGTGATAGACTTAAAGATGGAATTTCTACCAGACAAAGAAGATCTCTATGATCCAGCGGAGTTTGAAGATTATAGCGATCCGCGGCAAACTAGCGATTGACGTCAACAAAACTCTAAACAACAACAGGAAGCTCTTTCTAAGTCTGGTTTACCCCTGGAGCAACTATGCTGCCCGGGTGGACCAGATTTAAAAAACACAATCCATTGAAAGGAGGTGAATTTATAGCCCCGCTTCCAGTTAGTAGTATTTCACGATAACATTAACCTAAACAGGAGAAAGCGTAACCTCCTTTAAGCCGATTTTTTAGGGAAACTCTGTAGCATAAACACTTAATCATTCTCACAGGTGCTTTATATCCCAAAAATAGATTACAAGATTAAAGGAGGAAAAAATGGCAGCTTGTTACGGATTGGCACAATTTGAGTATGACCCGGTTCGAGATTTGGAGGCATACACAGTCTGGCCTTGTGATTTAACTCATCACCCCAGACCTCCGCGTCCGCTCAATGCCTGGCTGTGGTGTGATGGCATTTGCGTCGGCCAGCAATATGGCGCTGAAATGATGTCCTTGCCCGAGGTCGTGGGCTGGGATATGAGGCTTATCGATGGATATACTTATTTTGGTGTAATGGAGGCGAAGCCGGAGGAGATCCCGGAGCGGGAGAAGGTGTTTGCGCAAAAGATAAGGCCGTTTATCGAGGACTGGGAAGGGCAATGGAAGCAGCAGATGGAAATCTGGATGCCCATCGTCGAGGAATTCAAGGCATTCGATCTTGAGAGGGCAAGCAATCTCGAGCTCAGGCAGCATTTTGAGGATTTCTTTGTTCGCATTCACAGAACATGGAGGCCAATACACTTTTACATGATGCTGCCCACATTTGGGCTTTATGGCCGGTTTGCTGAACTGTGTAAGGAGCTACTGGGCATGGACGTTGAAGATCCTCTCTTCAAGGCGCTGGTTGCTGGCTTTGACAACCGGCTATTCAGCGTCAACAGAGACCTATGGCAATTTGGCGATAGAGCCAGGGAATTGGGGCTTGCTGATCTTTTTCTCACCACCCAGGACGATAAAGAACTACTGTCCAAGCTCGAGGAAAGCGAAGCCGGAAGGAAATGGCTTAAGGAATATCGTAAATGGCTGGAGGTTGAGGGCTGGAGGAATATCGACCTTTGGGACGTATCTAGTCCAAGCTGGATTGAGGACAATAGCCTGCCATTGCGTGACATAAAGCAGGCAGTAGCTAAGGGCGGGGTGTTCGCGCTTAATGCTGCGCGGGATCGATTAACCGAGGAGCGTGAGAAGGCCGAGAAGGAGGTATTAGGAAAGGTCCCCGCAGAGCAAAGAGAATTCTTTGAGAAGCTGCTACGGGTGGCTCAGAAAGCGAGCCGATTCAGCGAGGAGCACAACTGGTATCTTGACCAGCACGCAGCAGCCATCTCTCGGCGTATATTTCTGGAAATAGGGAAGCGCTTCGCCCAAAATGATGTTATCGATGAGCGCGATGATATCTTTTTCCTTTTCCCAGATGAAATTAGGAAGGCCTCGATAGCTATGGAAAGGATAAACCTGCGTCCTTATGTTAAGGCGCACAAGGAGGAATGGGAAAGTTACTGTAAAATCGAGCCCAAGCTCTGGTATGGGGATTTCTCGAAGTTCCCTGGAGTAGCGCGCAAAGATCCCATAATGACCGTAATGGCAGCGCCACCAAGGGTCAAGCCAGAGTTGGAGGCAGATCTCTATGCTGCAACCACAAGCCCAGGTGTTGTGGAAGGGATTGCCCGCGTCATCCTGAACGAAAGGGATTTGGATCAGCTTCAGCCAGGTGAGATCCTGGTCACCGTGGCCACAGCTGTCCCCTGGACCCCGGCTTTCAGCATCATCGGCGGAGTGGTTACCAATGCCGGTGGCAGTTTAGCCCATGCTGTGCTTGTGGCCCGGGAGTATGGGATACCGGCTGCTATCGGCACCAGAGAAGCGACAAAGAAAATCAAGACTGGAGACAAAATCAAGGTGGACGGTGATGCGGGCGCGGTTTATATCCTGGAGAAGGCAGCCTGAATCGCCGGCTATAGAAGGTGGCGGTGTCAATTCGGCAGCGCCACCTGTCTCTGCTCCTGAGAAGGAGGTTAACTCATGAAACAGGAAACACCGGAAGAAGTGGTGAGAAGCTGCTGTAATATGTGCTATCGGTTGTGCGGGGTGCTTGTGCACCTTCTTGATGGAAAAGTGACCAAGGTTGAAGGCGATCCCGACTGCCCCGTGAATAGGGGCAATCTGTGCATAAAAGGTCCGGCTGCAGTGGAACGTCTCTATCATCACGCCCGCCTCAAATACCCAATGAAAAGGACAGGAGCCAAGGGTGAAGGCAAATGGGAAAGAATTTCATGGGATG
>SMTZ1_10006003_pt1 | contig 12224 bp, 6 predicted proteins | sample DeeMarSWOR136_30_FD_25667 | JGI IMG/M metagenome (IMG submission 25667) | reverse complement strand
CGAAAAAAACCACCGCTATTTCCGGCCGCTTCGATGATTGCATAAACATAATCTGGATTGACGGCTGAAATAGCAAGTCCAATTGCACCGACATCTCCATCGGGCAGTCCCGAAGATAACTTTTTCCATGTTTTGCCCCCATCAGTTGTTTTGTAAATTGCGCTTTCTGGACCACCATCTATTTTGGTGAACACATGCCTTCTTCGCTGGTGGAATGCAACGTAAAGCACAGCCGGGTCACGCGGATCCATGACCATATCAGACGCACCAGTGTTTTCACTGATAGTCTTGATCGCTTTCCAGGTTTTTCCGCCATCTATTGTTTTATAGAGACCTCGCTCTCCGCCAGGTCCCCAGACTGATCCTTCTGCTGCAACGTAAATGACATCTGAATCACGTGGATCGATTAATATTTTCCCGATCTGTCGCGAGGTTTTCAAGCCCATATTCTTCCATGACTTTCCACCATCGTTAGTCTTGTAAACTCCATCACCATAGCCCAGGGCTCGTTGACTGTTATTTTCTCCCGTTCCTGCCCAGACCACATTCGGATTGTTGGGATCCATTGCCAAACAGCCGATAGCATAAGCGCCATATTTTTCAAATATGGGTTTCCAGGTCGTGCCGTTATTGGTGGTTTTCCAGATATTTCCCGATGCAACAGCGACATAATATTCGCTGTGATTGTTGGGATTCACTGCAAAATCTGAAATTCTACCCGAGCAATAAGCGGGACCAATACTTCTTAATTTTAATCCCGAAAAAGTGCTTGATGACATTGGGTCTTGCTTTTTTTCCTCCTTTTCCTTTTTTGCTGCAAAACCAGAAGATGAGATAACTAAGAAGATAAGAATGAAAATCAAGTAACGTTTCATGAAGCTCCCTCCATTATAAGTTAAAAAAATTAATTGTCCATTGACAATTATTAATTATATTTTTTTTAGAATTACCAAAGATATATCATCATTGCGACGGGCATCGCCAATGAATTTGTCGACTTGGATTAATAATTGTTTTCCAATTGATTCTGCAGAATTTTTTTGTATCTTAGTGAGAAAATTCTCCAGGCGTTGTTCGCCAAAAAAATCCCCGGCTTCATTACGAGCCTCTGTCACGCCGTCCGAGAAGATTAATAAGATATCATTTTGATTTAAAATAATTTGATGTTTCGTGTATTTGGAATTAGAATCCAGACCCAGTGCCACCGAACCCTTTGGCATCTGTTTAATTCCATCTTTCTTTAAAAGAATCGGAGGCATGTGCCCCGCGTTCATGATGCGTACCTTATTCGATTTTGATTGCAGTTCAAGATAAACCAGCGAAACAAACCGACTGGGCAAACCATCTCGACAAATGATCTCGTTCACACCTTTGCCGAGCTCAGCAAGTGATTGGAAATGAGGAGCCAACGCCCTTAACGTTGCCTGTAATTTTGCCATCATCAAAGCAGCGCCCAATCCTTTTCCTGCTACATCAGCAAGAGCGACATGGATTTTTCCATCCTCGAATTTTAAGTAATCAACCAAATCACCCCCGACCTCGTTGGCAGGTTGCATATAAATCCAAATGTCCCATCCCTCGACATCTGGATTTTGATCAGGAATGAAAGCCTGCTGGACAGTACGCCCCACGGCGAGTTCATCCCGTGCGAGCCATTTGTCCATTAATTCCAGCATTAAAATAATGAATAACAGCAAATATCCGAATTTGCTAAATTGGAAAGAAATTTGAACTCCTTCCTGGGATTCATAATTACCAGCAGCAAATAAAAGGATTAAAGAGATGACGAGTAAAATACGACGAGCAGGGGCGAGCTTGAGAAAAAGGCTTTTAAAAATCCAGAAAGTTAAATAGATCCACCTTTTCACCCGCCCCATTTTTGACAATCGTTCTCGTGTTTCCTGGTCGAGGTAAAAGTGATAGATATCTCGAAAGTCCTGGCGAAGAGAGCGTTTAATGCCGCCTCTGCGGATATCGTCGAGGATGATTTTTCTGATCTTAGGAGTAGTTTGTGAAGATTTTTTTTGCCCTGTTTGGTTATTTTTCATCAAAGTTCTATTATTGTTTTTTCAATCTGGCTATAAATGTCATCTATCTGTTTTTGTAATGAAATTGTTTTGCTAATCGCGGTCACTATTCGGCTGTAATGGCGCGAGTTGTCCATTATTCGCCCTTTACGGTCTTTGAGAAACTTGTGCAAAACTTGATAGCCGCCGATATGGTAATTCCACAACTCCGGCATAATGCCGTCGAAATGTTTATCTTTATTGATATAAACACAGTTCTTTTTTGAATCGTAAATTATGTTTTCGATGCGGTCGTTATCTCCGCTACCGCGGTATTTCGAGATCGGCTCATTGAGCATTTCGCTCTTTAGTAGATGTAGATCGGTAAGCTGTTTTCCAAGAGCGGTTACTTTTTTGAACATTTCATAATTGGCAGTAAACGGTACTCGCGGGAAATCAATTTTCAAAAATTCTGCATACCGCGTGCGGTAGGTGTTGCTGTAAAAGATGCCGTAGATGTAATAAAGAATTTGTTCAGGAGTTGGCTTTTCTTTAAAAATTCTTTCTAATTCCCCATAGATTTTGGGATCAATGTTGGGCTTGCGAATGAGATATGGAGCTTGATCATCAAATACCATCATTAAATTTCCACCACGCCTGGGATTATTTTCTTCTTTTGCGGTGTAAAGATAGAGCGGAAATAAAACTGCACCGCCACGATAATAAAGATTTAAGTCAATTATTTTATCTGAAATAAAAGCCAGATTCCAAACATTGGAAGCTCCTACCACGTGCCCCTGTCTGCCGATTGTAATTCCCAGGTTTGTCCCCTTTATCATGTGGCGCATAATGTTGCTCCTGGGGCGTTCAATCATTTCCTCATAATAAAAAATATTTCTTACATCAAAGGGTCGATAGAGAACATCCTGAAAATAATCTTGCCAATCTGATTGTTTCGCAAAACGATTTCTTACTTCGGAGAGTGACCAATTTTTATTATCTTTCAAATTGAAAGTATGTGCAATAATGTTGTCAGGTAAGCTGAGATTTTTGAATTGCAGCACCTTGTTTGCCAGACTTTTTCTATCAAAATCAATCACAAAGTCATCTCGTGAAGTTACTATCCCTACACTATTTACAGGCAATATTTCACTAATTTTCTTCCATTCAAGATAATGCAGGATGTTTTGAGTCGTTCTTTTGATAAAAAAGTAATAAGGAGTTTGTGGTTCTAATTTATCATAATTCTTTATGTGGAAATCATTTTCAAAAAGCCATTGGTATTTATCTTTACGCAAGCCGTATAGGTCTCTGTGATATACTTCACAGCCCTTTTTATTTTCCTGCTTAATAAACAGTACAATTGCCACACCCTGGCGAATATCGAACACATTCTCATCTTTGCTGCCGTCAGGTGCTGTCTCTTTTTTGAGGGAATTACCATGTAAATCAAGAATGCAAATTTCATTAAAAGTATTCATCAAACTCTGACGCATTCCACGAAACGTTGGGTTGTCAAGATAACTGTGGTTGGTGATCATGCCTACAATGCCGAAACCCGCTTTCTCAATTTTCCATTGGGCAAAACGTAAAAATTTCACGTAATCGTCTTGCAGCCATTTGGGATTCTTTTCACCCAATGATTCGCCGTCCACTTTATAATAACTTTGTGCACCGTCAACATCCTCTTTTAAAAGCCGTTCGGTCCAGCCGGTAATATTAGCGGAGATGCCGCTGTAGGGTGGATTGCCCAAAATGATTAGAATCGGTTGTTCTTTTTTAATTTTGCCAGCAAGATGGCTTTCATCACTCAGCGAACTCAACCCTGGAATTGAAATTTGTTCAAGTTCCTCCAACTCTAACGTGTTGGTGAGGTAAAGATTAAATCGTTCTTTATCGGTAAGCCGATAGCCCAATTCCTCGAGCAGAAAACTCATCTTCAAATGTCCGATAGTATACGGCGCCATCATCAATTCAAACGCGTAAAAGTTGGGCAGAATTTGTTTTTTGATGAAATTGTGTTTGCCGCCTTCGCCGTACTTTTCGGTGAATTCAGCGACAGCAGTCTTGAACGCTTCGGCAGGAAAAGTTAATGTGCCAGCAGCAGGGTCTAAAAGGGTCACATTTTCACTTGCCAATCCATCGGGCAAATTGAAATGGATTTTCAATAGAAGATGCAGGGACTTCACGATATAATTAACCACTGGCTCAGGCGTGTAATAAACGCCGCGCCGTTCCCGAATGCTGGGATCGTAGGCAGTCAAAAAAGTCTCGTAAAAGTGAATGATCGGGTCCTTGCCCCTGCCTTCCCTGAAGTAGCTCTGCAAAATACTTTTGACATCTGTAACTTTTAAAACTTCGGAGATATCATCGACAATAATCTGTAAAGGCTTGGGGGAATCTTCAAGAGAAATAAAACGGAACACATCTCTTAAAATTCCAATGGTGTGCGGGATAAACTTAAAAGCTAATTCACGGTTAAATTCATCTCCAGCTCTGGTTCTTGCGGCAAACAGTCCGTAAGTAATGGTTTGCGCATAAAGATCGGCAAATTGTTTCTCTGTCAGCATGCCAATCAGGTATGTTTTGAACGCCTCATAAAATCCTAATATAGCTTTTTGACCATTCTTTGCCTCTTTATCAAGTTCGATGCTAATGATTTCATCACGCAGAAAGCGAGTTCGCTTGGCGAGTTCCAGAGCCAGCGCTTTGGCAGTTCGTATTGAAGGCAGGGAAAAGGAAAAGAATTTATTCAATAATTCATAAAAATGTTTCTCATTCTCGACAGGCGGAGCAGTTCTCAGCTTGCGGGCAATAACAGGTCGTGCGATAAAAATCCTATCGATTAACTCACCATCACGATAGAGACGGAACTCATAAAAATTGGTTAGTATCACATTAGGAAATGTGACAGGATAGCGTTTGAGCTGCACCGATTCTTCAACAGAGTCGAGATTTGTTACCGACGGGGCCTTTGCTTCGATATAGCCCGTGATGTGATTATTTCCATCCCACACTCTGAAATCGGGATTACCAGCCTCTGTCTGTTTGGGCAGAATGGTTATATCTGGCTTTTTGATGTTCGATTGTTCGGCAAACGACAACAGTAAATCTTTGAGGTGAGCGTAAAAGCTTTCCTCGCGGGCATCGCCTTTGTTTAATGAGGTTTGTAGATTTTTCAGATATTGTTTTAGCATTTCCATTTAATTCATCGATTTATTGAAAGCATTTGTAACGGTTGCGTCGATGCTGAAATCAGACAAAGATAATAGTTACTTTTGCGAATATTAAGCCAAATCGGTAATTTCCCAGTCCAATACGGTATATTGACACCCTCCCTAAGCTTCTTTATATGATGCACATCTTGAATGCTATCCGCTTCCTCTACTTGTTCTATTATCTTTTTAATTCGATTCTTTAAATTATTATCTCTTATTTTTCGAAAGCGCGTATCGAGAAAATCGTTGGTATCATAAATTACAATGCCATCCAAACCTAAGTCAAAATACAGTGATGGGAAATAAGATTTGAATTCTTGTTCGGTTTTTGTCAGAATCAACACTCGTCGTTTAAAATTTGAGACAGAAATTCTATTGAACAACGTACTACGCTGAAAATGTGACTGAAGAATATTTTCGATGATAGCAAAAAGACCAATATCACTAAATTCGGTTTCTTCTTCCCTGGCGGCAGAACCAAACAGCGCCAGCGTCTTAAAATTAGAACCGAAGATATTGCTCAAGACTTCTACAGCATGGTCGCAGATTTGTTTTGCCTCTTTATTCATCGGTAACCTTATAGTCGAACACTGAAACACCTTTATTATAAAATATAATAAAAAATGAGAAAGTCAAATCATTTTGGATACATTCGCTTTTTGATATTCACCTGTCATAAATTTAAGCAATCCGCTTCTCATAAATCCGTTACTTTTTGACCACATCTAAATTCAGTTTAGTCAGCGCATTATTCATTAGTGAGAAATATATAACATTTATTTTTTAAAATCAACCAATTAAATTAGAAACAATCACATCACATCTCCGTAAAATCCTCTTGCAATTATTGCCTTAAAATTTGATTATGAACAGTAATGATGTATTTTAAACTAACTAATTTTGCTAACGTGATAAATTGTATTACCCGAGATTCATTTGCTACCATGAACTTGCCACAACCGGTAAATCTATCAATGTGTTACTTAATTATATTTGTACTATTTCCTTTCTGCCTGGGTTCGTTTACAGCACTGAATGCTCAACCTCAAAGTATCACCTTCGACTGTTTGACACTTGACCAGGGACTTTCCCAGAGCACAGTTGCTTCCATTGTCCAGGATAAAGATGGGTACATGTGGTTTGGCACAATTGATGGACTGAATAAATTTGATGGCTATACCGTTACAGTTTACCAAAATGTTCCTGGGGATTCTACTTCTATCGCTGATAATTGGATTACCTCACTGTGTTTGGGCACAGATGCTATTTTATGGATTGGAACGTTATCAAGAGGACTCTGTAAATTTGATAGTAAAACAGGACATTTTACAAATTATCAATTTAATCCGATTCCAGTCGATTCATCACTTCGAGAAAGTTTGTTAAAAGAGCTTCCTTTTACTTTTTCTTATTTCAATTATTATACAATAAAATCTGTTTATGAAGACAGTTTTGGATCACTCTGGATTGGTACTTTTGGCAGTGGTTTGTATAAATTTGATAAAGAAAAAAATGAGTTTACACGATATCCATTTAACTTAAAAGGGAACCATGATCTCGCTTACAATATCATGTCTATTACTGAGACCATTCAAGATGGAATCAGCGCGTTATGGCTAGGAACTTATGGCGGCGGACTTGTAAAATTTGTGGAGAGTGAAGGATTCTCTTGTTACAAACATGATCCTGAAAACCAAAATAGTCTCAGCAACAATCAAATTATTTCAGTTTATCCGGATACTTCTGGTGGTAAGAATACAATATGGATAGGAACTTTTGGTGGTGGTCTTGATAAATTCGATCTAAATAAGGAAGAATTTACTCATTATAGATACGATCCTCATAATCCACATAGTTTAAGTTCTGATTATGTGCTGTCTGTATTAAAGGATTGTTGCAATGAATTATGGATCGGAACTTTCAATGGGGGATTAAATAGATTTGACATCAATGAAAATCGTTTCATTCGATATCAACATGATGCAACCAATGTAAACAGTCTGGGTAGTAACGAAGTTCTTTCTTTGTATGAAGATAACTCAGGAATACTCTGGATTGGAACTAATTTTGGTTATGGGATCAATAAATTCAACCGGAGAAAAAATAAATTTATCCATTATTTCCATGATCTATCTGATGAAAACAGTTTAAGCGAGAATGTCGTTTTTTCAATTTTTGAAGACCGAGATGGAATCTTATGGATCGGCACTTTTCAAACAGGATTAAACAGATTTGATCGAGAAAAAGGAATCATTCAAAATTATCGGCATAATTCTGAGGATCCCAACAGCCTCAGTGATAATCATATTCGATCGATTTTTGAAGACAGCCAGGGCAGGCTCTGGATCGGGACTTTTAGTGGTGGCTTGAATTATTTTGATCGAGTGAATAATAAATTTATCCACTATAAACACCATCCATCAGATTCTAATAGCTTAAGCGCCGATCAAATCCGCTCAATTTTTGAAGACCAGTCTGGTAATCTCTGGATCGCTGCGTTTGGTGGTGGACTGGATAAATTTAATCCGGATACAGGGGAGTTCACCCATTATCGATATGATCCTGATAATCCCAATAGTGTTAGTGACAATCAAGTTTATTTCATAACAGGGGATAAATCAAGCATGCTCTGGATTGGGACTTTTGGCGGGGGAATTAATGCATTTAATCCGAAAAACGAAACTTTTACTCGAATCAGACATGATCCAGAGCAGGATAATAGTTTAATAGATGATCGAATTTTAACAATATATCTGGATGAACGAGATAGTAACATTGTTTGGATTGGGACATTTGGCTCAGGATTAGATAAACTTATCCTGGGGCCAGATTCTATCGGGAGTAGGTTTGATAAAAACAAGCAGACATTTATCCATTACACTTTAAAAAATGGATTGCCCAACGAAGTCGTTTATGGCATATTGCCTGATGAAGAAGGCAACCTCTGGCTTAGTACCAATAAGGGCTTGTCGAAGTTTAATCCTCAAAATGAAACTTTTATCAATTATGATTTACTCGATGGGCTTCAAAGTAATGAGTTCAACGCAGGTGCTTATTATAGAAACTGTCGAACGGGTGAAATGTTTTTTGGGGGCGTTAATGGTCTAAATTGTTTTTTCCCGGATAAAATTGAAACGAACCAGAATGTTCCCCAGGTTGTTATTACTTCTTTTAAAGTGTTTGATGAAGAAATTGCTGATCAGATCGGGCCGATTTTCAAAGGTAAGGAGATCGAGCTATCTCACAGGGAAAATTTCTTTTCATTTGAATTTTCAGTACTCGATTATACCGATGTCACCAAAAATCAATTTGCTTATAAATTAGCAGGACTTGACGAGGATTGGATCGACTGTGGAACAAGAAAATATGTGAATTACACTAACTTAGACCCAGGTAATTATGTTTTTAGAGTGAAAGGATCAAACTGCGATGGTGTATGGAATGAACAAGGTACTTATGTCAAATTAAGAATAAAACCTCGGTTTTACCAGACCTGGTGGTGGCATCCGATGGTTGTTGGATTATTAATTTTGATGATTATCATTTTATTTACATGGAGAACACGATACAACATAAAGCGGTCACTGGAGCTTGAGCGCATTCGAAACCAGGAGAAAGAACTGGTACAGAAGACCATTGCAGCAGATTTCCATGATGAGTTGGGACAGAAGTTGACAAAAATTTCTCTGTTCAGTGAAATCATGAAAAAAAATTTGTCTGATACTTCAACTGAAAATCTTGAATATATTAGTAAAATCAGTAGCTCAGCAAAAGAGTTATCCAGCAGTACCCGGGATTTTATCTGGACTCTTAGCCCCGAACAGGATTCTCTCCATGACGTTGTGATATATTTGAAAGATTTTGGTGATGAACTATTCGATAAAACTGGTGTGGATTTCAGGGTAAACGGAATTTCGAGACATCTGGAAAAAATTAGATTGCCAATGGAGTGGAGACGACACCTGATTTTAATTTTCAAGGAAGCAATGAACAATGTCATTAAACATGCCGGTTGTTCAAATTTAACTTTGAAAATTTTGGTAAATCATAATACCCTGGAGATGACGCTTTCCGATGATGGATTAGGCTGCTTTAATGGAAAATTACCTGGATGCCAGGGATTGAATAATATGAAAAACAGGGCTAAAACCATTCAAGGGATTTTGAACGTTATTTTTAATGAAGGGAAAGGGACGACGATCCAATTTGTAGGGGAAATACCCCGAATGGGTTATTGAAATTTTTGTACAAATAGTTATATTATGTAGGGGATGGGATAAAATAACCTGGACATTATAAAAATTCTTTCCACATAACATTAATAAGTTATAAGAACAACATAGGAAATTATTTTTTCCCATCTCCTAAATGTTACTGTTCATAATTCCTCCCGATACCTGGTGCTGAATCGCTAAAATTCAATACCAGGTGTCGCGTACATTTCAGAAGAACCACAAATATAAATGAAAAGGAATTTAGATGATAAATGTTTCGATAGTTGAGGATGACAATGAAATTAGAGAAAGTTTGGCATTATTAATAAACGGCACCCCGGGCTATGCCTGTATTCATACATTTAACGATTGCGAATCAGCAACAAAAGAAATTATTGAGGATCCTCCCGATGTTGTTTTAATGGACATTGGATTGCCTGGTATCTCGGGAATCGAAGGTGTTCGTAAGATTAAACAAAAGCTGCCCGAAATTGACATATTGATGTTGACCGTTCATAATGATAGTAAAAAAGTATTCGAGGCATTATGTGCCGGTGCTTGTGGATATTTAATCAAAGATACCCCACCAGCCAGATTGTTGGAAGCGATTTCTGAAGTCCATAACGGTGGTGCCCCGATGAGCACACAGATTGCCAGGATGGTCGTCAACTCCTTCAAAACGAATCCACACTCTGATCTCACCCGAAGAGAAACTGAAGTACTTTCTCAACTGTGCAAAGGCAAAAGCTATAAGATGATTGCCGACGCACTATTTATCAGTGAAGAAACTGTGAGACGTCACATTAAGAATATTTACAGAAAACTGGAAGTCAGCTCAAAGTCTGAAGCTGTCGCGAAAGCTTTGAAAGAAAGAATCGTCAACTCTTAAAATTAATAAATTCTTTTCTTATTTCAATTCTTTATATTATCCTGTCTTATAAGGTCAATAGCAAAACCTAATTCCTTATCAATTCCTTGAAGCATATCTTCAATTTTGGTCTCCACTTCAAAATCTGCAATAATTCCACGGTCAGTAAAGGAGTAATCGGAAACAGATATGATAGAGCTGCTTATTGGAATTCTGATTCTAATGTGTTTAGTTGGCAATGTAATTGATGAACAATTTTTTCATATAGGATTTCCTAATGATTAGATTAATTTTGTAAGAACTCTAACTGGTCGACCTGTTATATTATATATAATTCTTCTAAAGAAGATATATAAAAATTCTATCTTATTGTTTTATATTTTATTCTTTTATTTTATATTCTTAAAAAATTTATAACCAAATATAAAAAATGCTTTCAAAATATCAAGAGAATTGTTAAATTAAAGATGATTAATGACGTCGTTGAAAAATCCCTTTGTTTTAAGTCCATAAGTTCAATATTTATATTGTAGAATTCTTCACAAACAGACTTAATCAACCGCGTTATTAATTAGTGTCTGTCTGGAAAATAAATTTATGTCATTCCGAACGATGTGAGAAATCTGTAAGTCCACTATTTTCGTAAAAATCAGATTCCTCACTTCGTTCGGAATGACAGCTTTTCAGACAGACACTAATTAGTGGCCAAACGGGTAATTTTTTCCATTACCTGTCTTTAAAAAGTATTAACTTAACGAGTATATTTAATGCTACCATGTTAACGTTCACAAACAACATAAAGGAAGGAAATCATGCTCTGGGAACAAAGATGGCATCCATTGCGAGAAGAATGGGTGATTGTTGCGGCACATCGCCAAAGCAGGCCCTGGATCGGTGAAACGGTTCGGCATCAGGATGAAGAGTTACCAGAATATGTACCGGACTGTTATTTATGTCCAGGAAATACTCGTGCCAGTGGTAAGCAAAATCCCAATTATAACCAGACTTATGTCTTTGACAATGACCATCCCTGTGTCGGACAACATGCACCGGTCGACATCGAATCTGCGCCAGGGATTTACTACAACAAACCAGCAAACGGGATTGCACGAGTGGTTTGCTATAGCCCAAAACACAACCTCACGCTGGCAGAACTTGAGATTTCTGAAATTGTAACACTATTAAAAGTGTGGCAATCCCAGTACCTCGAACTCGGCAGTTATCCAGACATTGTTCATGTCCTCATTTTTGAAAACAAAGGGGACGTCGTTGGTGTATCAAATCCACATCCACATTGTCAGATTTATGCGACGAACTTTATCTTCAAATATATTGAGACAGAGGCTCGAGTTTGTCAACGATATCTTGCTGAACAAGGAAGAGTTTTATTTCGAGAGATTCTCAAAACAGAGCAGGCAGATGGAAGACGTATCGTTTGCGAAAATGATTCAGCAATCGCATTTATGCCATACTTTGCTCGTTATGCTTATGAAGTTTATGTTGCACCCAAAGCCACGCATCCCAGCCTGGTGGAACTTTCCAATGAAGAGTTAGTTGATTTTGCCAGGATTCTCAAAACGGTTTTAATTAAATTTGACAACCTGTGGCAGATGCCTTTCCCTTATGTGATGCCACTGCATCAAGCCCCGACTGATGGTGGTGATTATCGCGGGTTCCATTTTCATATCGAGTTTCATCCGCCATTACGCATGCCAGATTTGTTGAAATATCTGGCAGGTCCCGAGATTGGCGGTGGCAATTTTTTAAGTGATACCGCACCGGAGGAAAAGGCGGCTGAACTGCGGTCTCAACAGGAGGTGCATTATAAACACCCAACCGGGACGCGCCAAAGCCAAAAAGGTAGATGCGATATAATGTTGGACCAGGGAGATTAGAGAGATTTTCTCACCGATCTCTT
>SMTZ1_10013796_pt1 | contig 12226 bp, 11 predicted proteins | sample DeeMarSWOR136_30_FD_25667 | JGI IMG/M metagenome (IMG submission 25667) | reverse complement strand
CATTATCAGTGGAATAAGAATACTCAAAGGGAGTGCGATGAATAGCAAGGGCATTTGGATGTCCGTTTCTCGAGGGAGTATTCCCAGAAGTACGAACGCAACGAACACAATGGAAACAGCAAGAAGACTGCTCATTACAATCAGTATACCACTCATGAGATAGGCCCACTTGGGTATTCCTTTCATAGAGTCCAATTGATTTCCCTGTCACTTTCACTCTTTGCTCACATATGCTTTTGGCCAGTTCATAGATTACTATGAAGGAGAACAGCATTTGGAGTGTCGAATTAGATGAGCGTGCCACATTAGTTATTCTAGGTTTGGCATTCTCGACTCTCGGCTTGAATAGCATCTAACTCTGGGCCGCATCATTCGATTCCCGTGCTATCGCCGTCTACGAGAGACTTGGATTTAAGACTCAGGGGAAAATACGTGAACTGGCATATCGCAACGGGGAAAGGTTTGACGTGGTCACCATGGACATCTTGAAGTCAGAGTGGCTGGAGAAGCATGGTGTCCTGCCGAAGTGATTACCTGCGCGCCGTATCAGAAATCATCCAGTCGAGTCTGCTCTACTGACATGTAGCTGAGCATCTTATCGAGCTTCTGATTCTGTCGCTTACTGATCATTCCCATTAGATCAAGCATCTGGAGAGCGTTCAGAGGAGCATTGCCGCTGAAATGATTGTTGAAGTAGCCTAATACTATTTCAGACCGACCTATAATATCGTCCAGACGAGGTTTCCACTTCTCAAGCTCCTCTATGGAGTACTTGTAGTTATACCAGGGTCTAGTGCCATGACCATGCCATCTGATGTACGCCAAGTCAGCAGTCACACGCAGGTCTGTGGGGAGCTTAGGTTCGTCAACCACAACGTAGGCCACGCCGTATTCTTCTAGTAGTCTGTAAGTTGAATTGGAGAGCCAACTCTCATCTCGGAACTCGATAGCGAACCGAAAGGATGAGTCCAAACTTGAAAGGAATGTTTCTAGGTCCGCCATCTTAGTTATCTCCCAAGGGGGAAGCTGGATGAGCAAGGCTGCCAGTCGATGCTCTAATGGTTTCATCAGTGAGAAGAACTGGTCGAGGACTTCGCCGCCCTCTCCTTCTAGACTGAGTCGGTGGTCGTGGGTCACCTTTCGAGGTATCTTCGCAGTGAAGAACTTCTCCCCCTTCACATTCGCCAAGTGCTTCACAAACGTCGGCCTAGGTAAGGAGTAGAATGTGGAGTTTATCTCTGCGGTTTCAAAGATTGCTAGGTATTGCTGCAGAAGAGATTTCCTAGACTGATAGAAGACATCAAGCCAGCCAGTCTTGTCAACGTAAGACCAACCGCTTGTGCCAATATGGAGTCCCTTTCTCATCACTCTCTCATACAGTTGGTAGTCCTTAAGGTTTCTATCTTACGGCTCCGACTTCCTTATACTCTGAGCCCATTGCCCATTTCTAGGAACATCTTTAAGACTGGAACCTCCTGCGGTGCGCATCGAGCCGTATAGCGGTGAGAAGCGATGTCTGAGCAAATCGAGTATGTGGAACTCAGGTTCGTTGATATACTGGGCCGTTTGAAGGCGATGACGGTGCCGTGTAATCCTGCAGACACGATTGATGAGGTCAAAAAGGACTCAGCTCTTCTTGACGGCACCAGTCTTGACGGTAGTTCAATCGTTGGCTTGTCAATGGTTGAGGAATCCGATCTCCGACTCGTCCCAGATCCAAGCACTCTAGTCGAGGTACCCTATTCGGCTCAAAGAGTTGCTGCGGCCATGTGTTTTGTGCGAGAGAAAGGTGGCGAAGAGGGCCGGCAGTCATGGTATCCGTTGGACTCCAGAGGTGTGCTGCACGCCGTTTGCGAGAAATTCCTCCCAGGAAACATGCATTTGCGAGTGAAGGTTGAACCCGAGTTTTATTTCATCACAGATGAGGGGGAACCAATCGACAATGCGGGTTATGCGGACACCTACCCACAGAGCCCTGGTGCAGACATCTTGCTTGAGGTAGCTACCGCAATACAGAGCATGGGTATGAAACCGAGAGTTGTACATCATGAGGTCGGCGAGGCTCAGCAGGAGATTGAGATAGACTACGATGACGTACGGAATATGGCGGACTTCATTCCAATCTTCAAGAATCTCACCAGAACAGTGGCACGCGGTCAAGACATTGATGTGACCTTCATGCCAAAGCCCTTTGAGGGTGCAGCCGGAAGCGGACTCCACTGCCATCTTCAACTCTGGGATGGAGATCAGAACCTGTTCGGAAAGGAGGGTGGCGATCTACTATCTGATACCGCACGCTATTTCATCGCCGGGCTTCTTGAGCATGCCCCCGCTATCACTGCAATAGCAAACCCCTCCATTAACTCATACAAGAGAATGGTTCCACACCATGAGGCTCCTGTATACATCACCTGGGGCTTTAGGAACCGTACCGCTCTTGTGAGAGTGCCGCTCTTTCAGGATGCGCAGAAAGCTTCTGCAGAGTTCAGATCACCAGACGCAACGACGAATTCATACCTTCTTTTCTCGGCGATTATTGCAGCTGGAATGGATGGAGTCGAGCGCAAACTGGCGCCCCCAGAAGCCCAGGACCGGGACATATTCAGTCTTACAGATGAGCAACTCGTGAAGAGGGGTATTGTGACCCTTCCAGGGTCCCTCGGCGCGGCCCTTGACAATCTTGAGAGAAATGATGTGATACGTAAGGCGATTGGCTCCGAGATGCTTGAAACGTTCATTAGAGTCAAGCGTGAGGAGTGGAGAGAATATGCCAACGAGGCCGTGACTGACTGGGAGTGGCGGAAATACTACTCGTACTAGCGGCTTCTGAAGTAACTGCTTAGCCTGTCAAACGCTTCATCTACAGCCTCAGGAGTCAAAGGGCCAATTGAGATTCTAATGAAGCCCTCTCCTGCGTCCCCGAAGACGCTCCCTGGCAGCACAAGCATCTTTGTGTTTTGAAGAATATCGAATACCAGAGAACGAGTGTCCGAGCATTCCTTAACTCGAGGGAAGAGATAGAACGTCCCAGCAGTTCGTCTGACTTCAAGCGCATCTATCTCTGCGAGTCGGAGATATGCCAAGTCCCTCAGATGGTCCATTCGTTCAAGCTCTGATTCTATCTCATTCATGCCATGCTTCAGTATCTCTAATGCAAGTATCTGCCCCGGGGTTGGAGCACAGATGGTCAAGGTGTCCTGAACCTTGAGAAACTCATCTACGAAAGAGGGGGAACCTACCACGAAACCTACACGCCAACCACTCATCCCAAATGCCTTCGAGAAGCTTCCAAGCGTCACAACTCGATCTGTTGCGTCGGCCCGAGAACGAGGACTGTAGTGAGATGCACCATCGAAGACCAGTCTCGCGTAGGTTTCATCAGAGATGAGCAGGAGATTCTTGTCAATGCATAGGTCCACAATGGCATCAACGGCCTCTGGACTGTATACTGCGCCGGTTGGATTATTCGGCGACACCAAGTAGATTGCGCAAGTATTGTCATCAACTGCATTCTCCATCTCCTCTGGGCGAGGCTGGAACTCATCATCCACAGGCACTTCCTTCACGTAGCCTCCCGCGAGGCGTGCTCCCATGACTGAGTTGAAATAGTAGGGAGAAGGCATGACCACGTTCTTTCCGTGAGCCATGGCGGTGAACAGAGTTCCAATGAAGGCCTGATTTGCTCCTGCCGTGATAACTACCTCTCGGTGTGGGTCAATCTGCATGTTCCAGTTCTGCCGCAGATAGAGGGCAAGCTCTTCTCGGAGTTCCAGTTGCCCTTGATCAGGAGTATACCTATGGGTGGATGGGTGGAGCAGGCGTCTTCCCAGCGCCTTGAGAGCTTCTGTAGGGGGGATGTGTCCTGGAAGCCCCTGACCGAGATTCAAGAAGTCCGGGGAATCAACATGCCTTTGGGCCGCCTCAATCAGCTTCACGATGGGGGGAGGCATGATTCCCTCTGTTCTAAACCTCATTTCAGAACACCATCAACGGTACGCCTTCAGCTGTTCACATTGCTACTAGTCTGATAAAGGCATATTGGCGTCCCGCACGGGCTGTCCTGGAGTCTTTCAAGGTTGCAGTTTCATGTCAAGCTTAATATTGGAGATAACGCTTCCAACCTCGAGGTTCGCAGGTCATGGATGAAACGTGTGACGCAAAAGTACTAGGTTCTCCCGAAGCTCAGGTTGTACAGACAAAGGAGATTGAAATGGAGCAGCCACTGCTCGTCTGTTGTTTTCCGTCCGCAGGTGTAATCGGCACGATTGCAGCAAACACGCTAATTGAGCAGTTCAACATGGAAGAAGTGGCTCACGTAAGATCCAGATATATGCCATCGGCGGCCATATTCATGGATGGCATTCTACGACACCCATTTCGTATCTATGCGGAACCTGGAAAGAACTTGCTTGTCGTAACAGCTGAACTGCCCGTGGATGACAATGGCCTTTACATGGTTAGCTCAGCTCTATTGGATTGGGCCGCTAGCGTAGGAGTGAAAGAGACAGTGGTCTTGGATGGGATTCCTGTCCAGGGCATACCTCACAATAGAAAGGTGTTGTATGCTGCAGAACGCGAAAAACTGGCCGAATTAGAGAAGGACGGTAGTATGGAGATTCTGCAGAAGGGGATAATAACCGGGATCGCTGGGTCAATCCTCTCAGAAACACTGTGCAGAGCAATGATCGGTTTTGCCCTGCTCACGCCTGCAATTCCAGTGATGCCGGACCCGGAGGGTGCGGTCCAGCTTCTTGAGGCGCTCAACAGATTATACAACGTGGGAGTCAAAGTCGAAGAGCTGAAGGAGAGCGCAGAACAAGTCAGGAGAAAGATGGAAGAAGTGGCGCAACAGGTGGAGGGAATGCGGCGACAGCAACCAAGCATATCCCAACGTGGATATGAGCGGATGTATGCGTGACTAGATTACATAACAATGCTGCGAGAGTCGGAGCATTCAGTCAGTGCAAGTTTCGTACGCTTCCTTGGCACCTTTGGCATTCCGCTCTCCAACTTTTCCAGGCCATTTCTCCTTGATTACTTTCTGAACGGTTGCCAGCTTGATTAGACCAGTTGCCTTCGCGAAAGCACCAAGCATTGTTGTATTAACAACCGGAAGCCCAGCCACGAGAAGACTGTGCTTCAGAGCGATTCCTGTCCCGTCGTATGTGAACACATGGCCCCGGGGTAGATTCAGTTCAGAAGGGCTCTTGGCAATGTTCACTATCACTTTGCCATCCTCCTTGAGACCTTCAGTAACATCAATGAGCTCGACTATTCCCGGGTCAAGCACGGCAACTATGTCGGGCTCATAGATCTGGCTCCGCACATTGATGGGCGAGTGAGATATTCTTGTGAACGCCTTCACTGGCGCTCCACGACGTTCTGCACCGAAGTAGGGGAATGCCTGGACTCCTTCATAGCCATCAATGTAGGCGGCCTTGGCAAGGAGTTCTGCTGAAGTTACTCCACCTTGCCCGCCGCGACCGTGCCACCGTATCTCGATCAGCCTGAACAGCTCCTAATACTCACATGGGCTCGTCCTCTGGCCCACATCGGGAAGATAAAGGACTTTCGTTAAGACTATATGATACTCCAAGCGCCACGAGCAACATTGGTGAGAGTGGTTGGATTCAATGGACGAGCAGATCAAGGCGAATATGGAGAATTGGGATGAACGTGTTGACTTTCACAGAGAAAGTCGGTTCTACGATGTAGAGGGATTCTTGAAGGGAAACCAGACACTTGACCCAATCGAGTTGGAAGAAGTGGGTGACGTATCTGACAGGTCACTCCTTCATTTGATGTGTCATTTTGGATTGGATACACTGTCGTGGGCAAGGCTGGGTGCCGTAGTTACCGGGGTGGATTTCTCCGCAAAAGCGATTGAACTGGCCAAGGACCTGAGCAGGCAAATCAGTATGGACGCTCGCTTCATTGCCTCTGATATATACAAGCTCTCTGAGGTTCTCCACGATGAGTTTGACATAGTATTCACCTCTGGCGGAGTCTTGACTTGGCTGCCGGATCTTGCCAAATGGGCCAAGATTGTGGCACGTTACGTAAAACGAGGCGGCTTCTTCTACATTCGCGAGTTCCATCCTGCGTCCTACGTGTTTGATGATGATGAAGGTGTCGAAGAACTAAGACTAAGATATCCGTACTTTTCCTCCGGACCAATGAGATTTGAGGAAGGGGGCACCTATGCGGACTCATCCTCCAATGTGAAGAGTAGAGTTACCTATGAGTGGAGTCACAGCCTGTCTGAGATCATCAATTCGTTAATAAACGCAGGTCTGAGAGTTGATTTCTTCAACGAGTTTCCATACACAACTTGGCGCGAGCTTCCTTTCATGGTTCAGCGTGAAGACAAGAGATGGGTTCTCCCCTCACACCAAGAAAGCCTCCCCTTGATGTTCTCTCTCAAGGCTAGTAAGCCCTGAAACAGTCCTACGAGAACCGGGCTTTGATAGCCCCAAGAATGCCTTCAGCAGAGTTCGCTGCTTGCTGAAGTCCAACACCAGACCCAGCCGTATCTGTTCCGACTATGTATAGTCCTTCAATCGGGGTTCCGGGTCCAGGTCGATCTAAGTCGGTCTGACCGGGGATAAGCGCTGCTCGTGTAGCGTATGATGTCTGGACATGCTCCATCTCAATATGCTTAAGGACATCTCCGTGGTATTCCTTCAGACCGTTATTCTTCACCGCATTAACCATCTCTTCTGTAGTCCGACCCTCGTGGAGGATTGAAGCAATACCCAGCAGCTCCTTTCCCTCAGGAGCACATGAAGGGTCAAACGAGGAGAGTGATATCATCCAAGTTTCTGGTCTGGGATGAACTATTACCCGTGACTTGCGATCTCCTATTACAACCTCGTCAAGGCCAAGCCAAATCGTTACGCCCTGAGTTACTCTCATCTGGCTCCATCTCTCAAAGAACTGCGTTACCTCGGGGCGTTCAGAAGTCACAATCTTGGGCATTGACCATAGAGGTATGTTGCTTATCACCAAGTTGTGCTCCAGCTCTTTCCCGTTGACTGACAGACCTCGAACTTGTCTTCCCTTCTCAAGAATCTGCTCCACAGTGGCGTTCAAGACATACTCGCCGTTGATAGCGTCGCGGACCCGTTCTACAAGGCTCTGCATTCCGCCGACGGCGATTCCCTCATCATACTCATCAGTCCCGAAGATGAGTCTTCGTACAGACTGAATCTTGTTACTTTCCTTGTCTGTGTCTTTCAGAGTGCGCAGAGCCTCATATGCAGATGCTTCGTCGATTGACACCCCAGCAGCCATATAGATCGCACTCTGCATTACATCAAGCATGACTTGGTTTGTTGCCCCTCTTGACTCCATGAACTGTCGGAATGTCATGTCTTTATACTGTTTCATCTCCTCAAGCTTCATTGTCTTGATCTTGGCCCCAATTCTAGCCAAACCGAACCGGCCACGTATTCCGGTAAGGGGCCACCTGAGGGTTTCGCCAACGCTTGAGGGAATCGTTCCAACCTTGTCGTGAACTCTGAAATGCCAGCCCTCATGCAAAGCAAACTCAGGGGGAGGGTCCAAGTGTGCTTTCAAGAAACGGACGAAGGCACCTCTCTTGACCCGAGTCACAACATGTAGACCTTGATCAACGCGGAAATCGTCAACCCAGTATCCATGCCATACTCCACCAAGCCGGTTCGCCTGGTCCAGAACTAACACTCTCTTGCCCTCCGCGGTTAGAGCAAGAGAAGTCAACAGACCTCCTGCACCACCTCCAGCAACAATGGCGTCATAGTCGGAGGGGTCAACTCGGTCTATGGCTGTTTCACGCATGTTGGACAGCTATGGCATCCTGAAAGCTCGGGGAGGGATCTCTACCAGCCTGGATTGCCTTGATGAACGCGTAACTGAGTGCAGAGAACCTCTCAGTGCCCACTGTCGCCAGAGCATCATACGCTTCTGGTGCAATGTTCTTAGCACGAACTCCAAGAGCATCGAGCAACGCGTTGTTGGCCTGTTCTGCATGTATACGCACAGGCGCCTCATCAATTGTCTGATACTCTATCCATCGTTCACCTGCTTCAAGGGTGACTCCAATGTATCCCTTCTCGAAAAAGAACTCAATCCGCCTCTCATTAGGACGGTCCAGTGAATGCCATATCGAGTCAAGCGTGCTCACAGCCCCGTCCCTGTGAGTTAGAATCAATGATGCATGATCCTCCACTTCTCTCTCCGAGAAGAATCCAACTTTCGCATACACACTAACGATATCACCGAAGAACCACTGTAGGATGTCGATGTCGTGGATGCTGTGCTCGATGAGTGTGCCTCCTCCAGCAATCGAATGGTTCCCTCGCCACTGAGTATAGTAGCCGTGTTCTATCGGAAAATGCTGGTCGACGCGTATATGGGCCAGAACTGGAGTGCCGAAATCACGTGTTTCAATGAGCTGCTTTGAGTATAGAAGGAACGGATCATATCTTAGGACCAGGCCGACCCCGGCTCTTACACCTGCGTCCTTAGTCACAGCAAACATCTCACGCGCTTGTGGGCAACTGTGTGCAAGTGGTTTCTCGCAAAAGACGTCCTTCTTAGCCTTGGCCGCAGTTTTCACTATGTCAGTGTGTTTGCTAGTAGGAGTACATACATAGACAATGTCGACTTTCTCATCATTGATAAGGTCGTTGTAGTCTTCGTAGGTCTGAGCAGCTTCAAAGAGCTCAGCTGTGGTCTTGAGCGCCTCTTCATCTATATCGCAAAGTGCCTGAATTTCCACATCTACGAGCCCTGCATCGCGTAGCGCTGTGATGGCAACAAGATGCATTCGTCCGATATTTCCCGTTCCAATCAAGCCCAAGCCAGTTTTCGCCTTGCTCAACGGGTCTCAACTACCATAGCATGAATGACCTCGTGGATATTTGAGTTTTTGTCCCTATCTCTTGTGATGCCAGATTGGACACGACTATTCTTAATAAGCATCAAGAAATGAAAGACTCAACAGGAGCTATTGCTGTGACGTCCGCAGACAAGTTATTGATGGATGCAAAAGCGGCCCTTGAAGAGGGAAGAAGAGAGGCAGCTGCCAAATCAATCACCTTAGCTGCTAAAGTCTTCGCGTCACAGGATGAGTACGAGAATGCCGCGACACTCTATGAAAGGGCCGGACACATCTATCGCGACCTGTACATGGCATACGAGTCCTATCAGTCATTTGACAACGCAACTCTAATGCTAATCAGACAACCCAGTTCGGACAAGGTACACAGAAAGATTGTCGATCTCAACTCAAAAGCCGGCGACATTGCAGAGCAGACTACTGACTTCAAGCGTGCAGCTGACTTCTACTTTCGGGCTGCAGACTTCTGTGCTGACGAAGAGGAGAAGCGCACCATAACTCTCAAGGCGGCAGATGCCTTGGAGAGTCTTGCAGATATCAGAGAGGAAGAGAATGACCTCGAGAGTGCCGTAAGTCTACTGAAGAAAGTGGGTAGGCTCTACTATGCTTCCGGTGACGATGAGCTTGGTAGCAGAATAAACGACCGCGCGGCAAAGGTCTCGTTGAAATGGGCAGAGAAGGCAAAGAAGGATGGAGAACTCCTCTCGGCAGGCAACGCCTATGCAGAGGCTGCTCAGATTGTGCAGACACAGGGAGAGCTGCCAGAAGCAACGCGGCTTATGATGGAAGCCGGCGACCTGTACGAGGCGGTAGGACTGTTCGAGAAGGCCGGAAACATCTTTGATGCGGCTCAGGAGGCATTCAAGTTCCTGAGACAGACATCTGCACGCAAGAATGCCATGATCAAAGCCGCGGAGGCCTACCTGAAGATGGAGGGCATTCCGGAGGTAGTGGCACCCCTACTTGTGAAGTCTGGGAATCTCTTCATGGAAGCTGGAAGCGACATGAAGGCCAAGTGGGCATTCAAACGCGGAAGTGAACTCTTCGAAGAGCTGGCTGCGAAGGCAAGAGAGAACGAGGAAGTGGACTCAGAGAAGAGCTTCTTGAGATATCAGGCGATGTGCCTCCTGAAATGGGGCCGCAGGGAGGAAGCAGACAGCATCTACAACGAAGTCGTGGATTACTATCTCAAGCAAGCTGAGTCGGAGGTACAAAGCGGACACAAAGAAGCGCAGGCAGTGGCACTGGAGGCCGCTGCAGAAGTACTCGACGAGGCTGGAAAAGCTGAGGAGGCCAGACAGCAATCAGAAACAGCACTCGAGATTTACATTGGCCTTGCCAAGGAGTACGAGGCCTCACAGCAATTTGATGAGAGTTCCAAGCACTATAGCAAGGCAGCTGAGTGTGCGAAGAGCCTGGGAGATGCTGAAACCAGCGAGCAATACCATAGAACAGCCAGTAGGATTGCAGAGAGAGCGGCTGAAGTCTATGAAGAAATGGGGATTCCAGAGATTGCCACAATCTGGTTGAGAACAGCCGGTATCGAAGCACTGAGGACTGGTGACGAAGAATTAGTAGACACTGCTATCGATCTTCTGAATCAATCGGCAAATGGCTTTGACAGAGTAGGGGAATCGGACAACACATTCGAGGACCTGTTTGCTGTCTTTGAGGCCATATTCATGTATCGGCCGGACAGTAGAGAGGATATAGCCAACACGTTGACTCGAATGGACGAAATAGTAAGAAGAACACAGAACTTCAAGATGGATTCATTGATGGCGGTGCTTCATCCTTTGGAGAGGGGGAATCCAACAGCGGCAATACTGGCACTCCAAGAGAGAGAGGAGGAACTACTTGACAAGCGTGAGCGCCTCCTGGAATTGGTAGAGCAGTCCAAACGAGTTCGAGCACCTGAGGACATCAAGGGTACCGGAAGAACTCACTGGCTATACAAGTGAGCTTTGAAATCGGCTGACAGGGTCCGAGTTGCTTTGTTGATTCTTCCTCTCTGGAGGAAAGATGGAAAAGGTGCGACTTCGTCAGATTGGGACATAGTGACACGATCTACTCGGCAGGGTGATTGATTTGGGTTCCTATCACAAGACACTGTCATTCTCCACAAATGGAAACTGCGACATGATTGATGTTACTGGTCAAGTAACTGAAGCTGTGAAAGAGAGTGGGTTGACGACAGGGATTTGCACTGTGTTCTGTCCAGGCTCGACTGCATCTGTGACTACGATTGAATATGAAGGAGGGCTCCTGAAAGACTTCCCGGCCGCGATGGATAGACTTGCCCCACCGGACATCGTATACGAACATCATCTTCGATGGCGAGATGGCAACGGCCACTCACACATTAGGGCATCCATCATCGGTCCAAGTCTAACCATTCCCTTTGTGGGAGGTAGTTTGACGTTGGGGACTTGGCAGCAAATAACCTTCTGTGATTTTGATAATCGACCCAGAAAAAGGAAGTTGGAGATTCTACTTCTGGGAGAATGACCAGAACTACTCAAGGCCGTTCTGAAGTTCCCACTTGAGCTCTTTAGCTCCTTCTGGGTCAGGGATCGTGCCTCGTATGTTGAATGCCAAGTAGTGAATCCGCAGAGCCCTTCGCAGTCGGTGGAGCTGAAATGGGGCCCTCCAATCGGGAGGATTTCTCCTATAATTAAACGAGCCAATCTGCTCGCGGAGGGACTCAATCTCCCGCTTGACCTGTGCTTTGACGTCTTCAATGTCTCGATCAATCGTGAGTGCTGATTCACGTGTCAATTGGAGAAACCTCCTCTAGATCCTCTCTTGGAGTCCATTAAACAAGTAGTATGACCTGAGTAACACTATAGTTCAGCGTACATTTCGCTTGTCGCCAGCTTTTCGCTTCATCTCAGTACCGCAAACAGGACACTCCAAGTGTACGGCTACAAAATCCTCCTCATGACCGCATGCTGGGCATCTCAGTCTCCACCGTACTAGATGCTTCATTCGTTCTCGAGGGTCCTTGATACCAATGCCTAGTACGGACGCTGTATTGAGGACAGATAGATCCGAAGAAACAATGGTCACCTTCCTACTCCGCTCTTTCTCTTGAAGAGCAAGCGCGACCAACTCGACATCGATTGTCGACAGGACTCCCAAATCACCGGTATGCTCTGCAGCCTTCTTGACTGCCTTGACATGTTTGGGACCGGGGGTCTCAATCCTTAGGCGGCCTATGGATATGAGGTGTTGTGCTCGTTCCTGACTCGGTCGATTGACTAACTCATTCAGCACAGAAGAAGTCGTAAGAAGTGAGCCATCAGGATTCTGAAGTGTCCACTGTGAGAATAGAGCAGCGGCATC
>SMTZ1_10024341_pt1 | contig 12227 bp, 9 predicted proteins | sample DeeMarSWOR136_30_FD_25667 | JGI IMG/M metagenome (IMG submission 25667) | reverse complement strand
TCATTTTTGTTGCGTCAAGTTTCATAGGCCTTTCCTCATATATCGAATTGATTAAATATTTCGCACGACGTTTCTACTCTTCTGTTTGTAGAAATGGTGGTTTTTTCATAAGTCCCATATTATCATCGAAAACTACCAAAGCAGGTACAACCGTAAGGGCTTTTTTTTGCACTATTTTGCTATTTGGTTCATTGGTTATCAAAAAAATGCCTAAAGTGAACTAAAGTTATAAAAAACCGATTAGGTGGTCCATCTATGGTGGACTTGAGCTTCGTAAACTTTAGCTCACTTATTCTACTTACTACTCACCAGTTTATTGTTTCATGCCTTTGCCAGGTTAACCTTTCTATGCTGAGCTATAAGCCTTCAGGAAAGAATCTGAATATATTTGTTTGTTCATCAGCATTTCAGCAGTGGCTACTATGTTCATCAGGTCTTGGTCGAGGACATCGGCGATAGCTGAATCCAGGCCGCGGGAAATAGCCATAGCGAGGAATACTCGGTTTATCAGGCTTCTTTCCGATGCTCCCTGAGAAAGATTCGACAGGCCTATTGTCATATGCGGGGCCGGGTCTGACAGATATTTTATCTGGTCCATCGCAGATAAGATATTCCCGGGCTGGACCTGGGCGTTCGGCACTTTTACAGGCAGAATTATGGGATCGATGAACAGCCGCTGGGTGTCAAATCCCTTTTCCATCGCCTTTGATACGATTTCTGCGGCTATGGCTACACGGGTATCGATGTCCTGGGGAACGCCGTTTTTGTCCATAGTAAGAGCGATAATGCTGGCTTTCGGGCCTGCCTGGTTTGCCATTTCTATGTATTTGTCAAATATTTCTTCGTCGCTTTTCTTGTTCAATGGTGTTGAGTTCAGCATGACACCATTCTGGGCGTTAATGACCTTTAATCCCGCGGCGATAACAGCCGGTTTCTGGGAATCGAGGCATAAAGGTGTAGAGCAGGTTTCTTGGATGCTTTCGACCAGCCACTGCATAGCACCTTCCTGGTCCGCAGCGGCGGTACCTATGTTTACATCCAGATATGCAGCACCCGCGTCGGTCTGCTTTTTGGCTAATTCCTGAATGACTTTCTTGTCTTTATCTGCGATAGCCTGCTTGACGTTGGTGAACATCCCATTGATTCGTTCTGCAATTAATATCATTGTAACCACCTTTCTTTTTTGTTTATGCGTGAATGCGTTGATGCGTAGATGAGTTCGCGCATTTACTCATTCACTGATTTACTCATTGACTTTTCCATACCTGATTGATGAAGTTTTTGACAGTAGCGATGGCTCTGGGATGGCGCATCCGAATTATATCAACGCCAGCCTGCAGCAAGCAGACAGCGGTGGCCGTTTCCCACATCGGACCTCGGTCGCCGGCTGCGCCCCAGCCCGGTGCGTCTGTGAGCTTGGCCTCTTTGGCCCGCCAGGATTCGTAACCTACGTCACAAATGACCGGCATAGCCATCATTTTGTCGCCGGTTAGGGCGGCGATACGCTGCCGTTCCTGAATCGAATAGGCATACTCTATTCCATATCCCAACGCGCCGGTGGCTTGGAATGTTACTATTCGCTCTAACGGAAAGCCCATATCAGAAGCCAAGATATTGACCTGCTTGGCGATGTTGATGTCCAGAGGGGCCTGGGTAATGAGATAATGGCCGTCGGCCAGGGCGATAGCAGTCAGGGATTTGTAATTGTCCTCTGTAACGGTTCCGATGAGACATTTTTCGCCTTTTGCGGCACCGCTTACCTTGGGCATAACCTGGTTATCTTTTTCGTCATTTCCACAGCTCCAGAGCACAAGAGGTACGCCGACTGCTTTTAAAACTTCCTCGGTAACCTTGACGGCGTGAGCGGCGTCTTTGTCCTCCTTGTCGGGGTGAATGCCGTCGAATTTGACACAAATTAAATCTGCCCCGAACTCTTCTACACACTTTTTGGCCCAGTCGCCGGGACTGTCGAGCACATCTTTATAAGGTTCGAGCAGGACGTCGGGCCAATCGTCGGGCTTGCTGTCCAGGACGTCCATAGCGACGACCGGTTTTTCACCGGCTTCGGCTGCCGAGCCGCCATAGACAACATTACGAGCTCCGCCCACGGTTACTGTTGAAGTTCGAGTGCCCCCATTGTCTTTGGTTGCCCCAAGTGTAAGGCGGTTTACTGAGCCGGTAAATCTCTCTGCAACTTCAGGAACTGGCATTTTAAGACCTCCAAAAATAGTTCCAAATTTTTATCGTTGGTTTGCAATCTATCAGTTAGTGTAAATTTAGTGATTTATTTTGTTTGTGTTTATTTTTTGCTGCTTGTTTCAACCTTGTGTCTCCATTAGATGCCGAGCATGTCTTCAAATACGAGATCCTCCATTAATTCTATTAACAATGGCAAACTCAAAAGCCATAGAGCCGCCCTTAATTCAGGGGTAGTTAAATAAAATTTCCAGTTCCAATTATGGTATTGCTCTACAAATCGCGCATTTCGTAACGCGGGAATAATGGCCGGCACCGTGGACTTGTACAGTTTCCACTCTTGGCCAAATTGCTTCTCCAGCGATCTTTCTTCGTACAGAATAGCTGCCCCGTGAAATACCGTAAACACGGGTACAACGACAACCCAGTTGAACCAATCATTGAGCTGAAACAGCACACCACATACTATCAGGAATGACCCAAGGTATAAAGGGTGCCGAACCAGTGCGTAAGGTCCGGTAGCAAACAGACGCCCTTTGGTAAAGTGCTCGCGTGACCAAAGCCTGATAAAAACTCCCGTAAAAACTAATATGACGGCGATAACAGCCATGATGGAAATGTCAGGGATACCCAGTTCGTGCGGTTTTTCTCCATCGAGAATGTTTTCAATGATTATGATCGGAAAGACTAATTTCAGCGCCAAGGTCCGACGTTCTTGTAAGTAGTTTAGGACACTCTCAAAGCGTTCAGAATCGCCAGATTTTATCGTCGCATAAATTTTCTTGAGGTGTTCCTTTGCTTTAATAGTCAGGAGAATGCATATAACCAATAAACCATAAGTTTTTAAGAAGAGTACTAACTTGCCAATTCCCTTAGGAAGTCGAAAAACAAGTGGTATTAAAATTATGCCCATAATCGACGTGCCTTGGCTCAAATTAAACCGGGGTCGTTCCAAAGGTAACCATCGGCGGTCTATTTGTATAGCGAGCCATCCGGCAAAAGTACCTATAGCCGCGCCGGCGAATACATCCGAGGGATAGTGTGCCATATCAGTTACTCTTAGTAAGGCAATACCTGTGCAGGCGGCTAAAAGTAAGCAAGCCATAGGCCATGTAACAAAGGACATTACTACTGTTCCTACGGCGAATGCAACAGCGGTATCACCGGAAGGAAATGACAGATGATTAAGTAAATTAAGTTGTTCGTTTTGTTCTAACCGGTTTTTAATAATCTCACGAGGCCGAGGTCTTTTTACCGACACTTTAAGGGGATTTACCGTTAGGCTCACTATGATTAATGCAAGAAATGCGATTAGAACAGGCCGCTGCCGACCTGTTGAGACAAAGCAGATTAGCAATAACCATATTGGCAACCAAGCTTTACCTAAGTAGGTGAATGCTTCCAGCCAATAACTTTTGTTCCAATTGACGGGCTTTTGACACAACAAGGAAAAAACATGTTGGTCCAGATTGAAATAGGACCATATTGCGGCCAATCCAAGAATCAGGATAAAAAACACAAAAAACAGGTCTTTGCCGCGAAGGTTCAATTTTGATGTTAATTTTCTATAATTCACTATTTGTCCATTCTACGAATAAGTGCTGCTAATTCAAGTGTTTTACCCTTAGAGTAGTTCAAACCTTTTTTGGATGCTATCTTATCTAAAAGTAAGGTACCATAACTCCTCTGAATTTGATTCAGCATGTCGTTAGGTATTATCAATACGCCATAGTCGGGCTGTTTTGCCCAAGCTACTACTTCTTCTTCGCTGCGAAGCGACTCAATGTGCCGACCAATATAAAAATTCAGTGTTGGCTCGCGATAATTATAAACTACCACGGGTGTGTCTTTATTAGTCTTTGATTTGACAGCCTTTGCAATCGCAGGTGATAGTTTTACCTGCTCAATTGCCGGCAGTATGCCAAATAAAACAGGAATCTCAAAAACAAGCATGCCTACAATCAGCACCTTAGCACTTGCTTGGGGTCGATTATCTCGTTGATAGTAGATTGCAGGTACAGCCATCATTAATAATACTATACCCGATACTAAGCCGGGCCAACCCAAACCAGGTATCTGCTGGAACCAAGAGCCAATCATCAAGCCGAACGCTATTATTATTGCTAATGGACCATAAAACCAGACACCACGCCGCAGCCAGATTCTATCACGCTCAGTCAGCCCGTTTTGATGTGCCGCTGTAATCGTACCAGCCACCGCCAGAGCCAAAGCGGGCCATATGAACAAAATATAATGGGGCAGTTTAGTGGCTGCCAAGGTCATTATTATAAAAATTGGCACAATCCAGGAAAATAGAAAGATTCGGCCATATTTACCACCGACTCTTCCGCCGGCAACAGCCGAAAGAGCACCCGGCAGGTGCAGCGTCCATGGAAAGAAACCCACGATAACGACAGGCAGATAGTACGGCAGGTAGAGAAGGAAATTGCCCCCGTGATGCTCCATGGGCTTAAGTGCTCGTGTTAACACGTTTCGACCTATGAATACTCGAAAAAACTCTCCGTTAGTAAAACTGTTAACTGGTATGGCCCAGGCAGCAAAAATTAAAAACCCTATTGTCAAACTGGTACCGACAAGCAAAATATTTCGCAAGATATTTCCAGTTGTTTTTCTGTTAAACCATAAAATAGCCCCTATTACGGGGATTGGCATCAATCCTACTGGCCCTTTTGTTAACATTCCGAGACCTAACGCAATACCAATTAAAATTACGTGGTAAAAGCGCGTTCCAGAAACTGACTTATAGGCAAAAATCATCATTACAGCAACAATAAACGGCAATAGCACTGCGTCGGAAGTTGCAGCACTGCCGACAACTAATACCAGCAATGTAGATGCCAGAATGACCATTGCCCATAATGCCGACTTCGAATCGAAAAGACGTCGCCCTATATAGAATGTCAGCAAACAAGTTAATGCAGTTCCCACTACTCCAAAGAACCGGCAGGCAAGTTCGGTTGGCCCCAGCAGGCGAACAGGCAAAGACATCAGCCAATAAAGAAGTGGTGGTTTGTCAAACCACATTTGGTCATTGAAAGTGGGCACGAGGTAATGGCCTGAGTCCACCATCTCCACGGCAACTCTCGCATAGCGGGGCTCATCACGATCCCATAGAGTCGTGCGAGTGCTCATAAATAAATAAACAACCATAACTGCCGAAGTAATGAAAAATGCCATCATACAAGAATAGGAGGTATCTGTGTTTTCATGCTGAGATTTTATTTCTGTTAATTGTTTCAATATTCAATTCCTTTCAAATGATGCAGTTACGGTATTACTATGAGTTGTTTAGCTTTTGTTCGAGTATTTCACATACTGCTGAAAAGGCAGGGCAGTCACTTGCAAGGTCAAAAACAGTTTTATTTTGCATTGAGGCGTCGGAAACATCTTTGTCATAAGGTATATGTCCAAATATGTCCATACCATCTATCTCCAGGCTTTTTTCTGCTCTGTTCCATATAACTCCGGTTTGCTTTACGACAATTGGCAATTTTTTAGCAAGGTCAAAAACGGTAAGGGCGCCGATGGAGGTCGGTTCTGCTACGATGCACAGCAGGTCAACATTATTGGTGGTTCGGCGGGACAGATGCTCCATTCCCGCCTCATTGTCAATAATCACATATTGATACTGCGAGCTTAATTCGTCCAGGAACTTTCGGAGCATGTTGTTTACTGCACAATAACAGGAGGGCCCTTCCGGCCGACCCATCGTAAGCAAATCAAAACCCTCAGCTTCGGTAATCGCCTGCTGTATTTCGTATTCGACCGAACGCACCTTGTCCATACCGGCGTTACTCGGTGGTTTGGCGCGGGCGTCTTCGCGGATATCCGCGACGGTGGCAGCCGGCTGAACGCCTAACATTACACCCAGGCAGGAGTTCGGGTCAGCGTCCACTGCAAGCACAGCCTTTCTGTCGGCCTGGGCCAGCAGGAACCTGATAATCATAGCGGCTAAAGTTGTCTTGCCCGAACCGCCTTTTCCACTTATTGCAATAGTTGTTGCCATTTTTCGTATATCGTATCTCGTGAAGCGTATCTCGTATTTCGCTTTAGGTTTCACACTTTACTGCTGATACCGAGGGAAACAACGATAAGTCCGTGTGCGGTAAAAAATTAGCTCTTGTAAATTCATCCATATATCCCGGATGGCTCATCAAATCAAAATATGTCATACTTTTGGCGATTTTTTCGGCAGCCTTGAGAGCTTTTCGGCTCAACAGGACGGTCTTGGCCCCTGCGATTGAGGTGTTTCCCACAAATTGAATCTTCTTCAAGGGCACATCAGGTAACATCCCGATAGTAACAGCCTGGCGAACGTTCAGGAAGTTTCCGAATCCCCCGGCCAGGTAAACCGCATCCAGGTCTTCGAGCTTTGTTTGGGTTGACTCCATAAGGACCCTGATGGCGGCGAAGACACCCGCTTTGGAACGGACCAAATTATCGATGTCGGCCTGGGTGATTACTATTTCCTCGTGCTCGTTACCTGCGGGGGCTATTTGGAACTGCAGGCCCTCGTCACCTTCGCTTAATTGTGGTTGGCCGTTAGATTTGAATCGCCCCGTCCGGTCTATGATGCCGTGGGTGTATAATTCGGCAAGGGTATCCAGAAGGCCCGAGCCGCAAATGTAAGTTCGATATCACCATCATCAAGAATAGTCAGTTTTTCGATAGCCCCGGCACCGGCCCTCATGCCGTGCTTGACGCCGCTTCCTTCAAACGCTGGGCCTGCCGAGCTTGAGGCGCAGACCAGCCAGTCCCGATTACCAAGCACAACCTCACCGTTTGTTCCGATATCAGCAAAAAGTGAGATGCCTTTTTTTGTAAAAATTCGCGTGGTTAGAACGCCGGCTACTATGTCACTGCCCACGTAAGCAGCTACACTTGGCAGGCAGTATAATAAACCTCGCTTGTTGATCTGGACGCCTGCTTCTGCCGCCCGAATTGGGGGCACAAAGCTGGCTGAGGCGATGTATGGCTCTCTGCGGATTCGTGTAGGGTCTAAATTCAGCAAGAAATGCACCATTGCAGTGTTGCCGGCACATATTACCGCGGTTATGTCATGCAAATCGATTTTTTGCCTCGTTGCCAGTGTGACAATCAGATTGTTCACATCGTTTACGATGCGATTCTGCATCTCATCGAAAGCATTATTTTCTTCTGCGTAGATGATTCGGCGAATGTAGTCCTCGCCGAAGTTAATTTGGCTGTTATATGTAGCCTCTGTATCTATAGTCTTGACATTCGTCAGGTCGACAAGATGGGCCACAATCGTCGTAGTGCCCAGGTCAACCGCCACGGCAAAGTTCGTCCTACAGCGTTTTATCGGCTCGACCTCTATGACCTCTGTCGTTCCACTACGCCGACCAATAGTGACTGCAACCTTGTAATTCGTTACTTGAAGCACCCTTGAAAGTCCCTGCAGAATGCGAAAGCCGGTCTGCATTATAGGAGCATCTATCTGCTCGCGTATCGCGACATATAGGCGCTCGTGGTCGGCGGTATGGTCATGTACGGTTGGTGGTGACATCTCTATAGCAAGTTTACGGACCAAAGCGTCAAGCTCAAAAACTCCTTCCCGCACTTCACCGGCAAGCTCGCTGAATCTGCGGGCGTCTGTGTCCATAAGAATTTGGCTTGTTTCCAAAGTATGAGACTTTGGAACGGTTATGGTCATATCGGAAAGGATTTTGCTCTGGCAGGCAAGAACGACATTTTCACGTGTTTCGTCCGGTGTAAGTAAAGCGGTGGGCTTGCTTTGAAATTGCCCTTCATCAATTATTACTTTGCATTTTCCGCAATATCCATCACCGCCGCAGATGCTGCTTAAATAAATACCGGCTTTGTGGGCGGCCTCGAGTAGAACCGTCCCGCCCGGTACTTTTATCTTAAGACCGCTTGGTTCGAAACGGAGTGTGAATTTTTTCTTCTTCTTTTTCTTGCTCTCTTCCATTCTCGATTCTCGATTCTCGATTCTCGATACCCGTTTTACTTTTACGAGCATCTAACATCGAGCAACGAGCATCCAGTTTAATTCCAGACTTCCTGGAGATATTTAGGCAGCATCGAACACTCTCTTGGACCAACCATAACCTCCCAGTTAGTGGCCTCTTCGAGTTTGCCGCTCATCACAGCGACGTAACCGGGAATGATTAGTTTGCGGTGTTTGACCAGGTCTCCCACGCCGTATTTGGTCATAGCATCAGATACCGTTTTTTCGTTGAGCTTGTCTCCGGAATAAGCCGTCAGTACACTTGTACCTTCTGTATCGACCACGAGAATATAGCTTGGTATCCTGCTGGCCTCGACGTCCGATTCCACTGTGTAGTATGTCAGTGAAAAGTTTGTCGTAAACATCATCGGTGAATTCTCATTAGGTTCGCCGATACGATAGACTTTCGGTTCTACCTGGACGGGCTTCTGCGGGTCGGTAAAGATATTCATCACCGCAGTCAGCATAGGCAAAAGCGCATAGGATTCGACAGTGTCGAGCACGACGATACCGGCATATTTGCAAATTAGACTTATTGCGGAAGCTGTCTGTGCATCGGTATCACCATCGACCACAAAGGATATTGTCGGATAACCTAACGGCCTGAAAACCTTTTTCAACGCTAAAGCCCGCATCTTTGACAGATTAAACAATTGGTCCCGAAGGTTCGGGGCATCAAGGTTTACTACAATATCCTCAACTCCTTCGGCCTTAATCTTTTCGGTAAGCTCGGCCAGGGCGTCGAGTGAGTCAGCTTTTGCAACGATTGGGCAGCTATTTTCCTTGGCGATTTTTGCCATTTCCTGAGCAGTATCGGGCGTGGCCGAGGCAAGTAAAGGTATAGATTCTTTAGTTTTAGCTACCGCCGCGGCCATTGCATCGGGTGATTGGGTTACTAAGATTAATGCAAGGTCGCTGCCATCCTTTACTACCGCGGAGGCCTGTGCAAAAGACTCAGATGATCCGCTGTTGTTGACGAGTGCTATAGCCCTGGCTCCGATTTTGATCCCGATCCGCTCAAACTGGAGTGCATTTACCGCCTCGATGCGTTTCGTTAAATCCTCGCCGGTAAGTTTGTCCGAGACGGTTACGGCCAGAACGGTCGGATTGTAAAATTTCTCTTCGTGTCGGAACATTACCGTTTCCTGTCCGGCCATTGGCGGGGCAGCAGCAGCAGCGAGTTTTTCTTTGGCTTCTTCTGAAACGTCGGGACAGTCTTCGAGTTTGGCGCGTTTCTGAGCAAGCGCCATTGCAAAGGCCAGGCAAGTTGGCATGCCGCACTTTTTGCAGTTAGTTTTTGGTAGGAGTTTAAATATATCCAATCCTGTCAGTGCCATAATACTTTTCCTTTATTTGTAATTGGTTAATTGGTGAGTAGTTAATCGGTGAGTTGAATACTCACCACCCACCAGTTGCTATTCACTACTCACCATTTTGCAGTATGTCACAAAATGGTGTTTTTTATCGTTTTTTAGAACATCGGTTCTAAAGCGGTTACGGGATGCTCGTTTTTTGTAATAAATTCCAGAACTTCTTCTTCAGTTGTAGCTGTGGTCTCATCGGCAATTTTGGCGAGGAATTCTTCCGGGACTAATCCCATTTCCTTGACTCTTTTGCTGAAAGCATCCTTTATTTCTTCCTTGAGCACCGTTGGCATCCATACTATCCGCTTAATACCACCTTCAGCGGCGATGAATTTCTTCGAGCAGATGTAATGCTTGGAATGGCCGATGAATCCCGGTGTCTGTTGTCCGCCGCCGACGGTTCCGGCCAGAGTCGAGAATTTCATCCCGCAGGGCGTCATCTCAGGAAATTCCCTGTTGACAATCATTATTCCTCCTGTTGAAGGCAGCACAGCAGCGATACATTCGAAGCAGCCACAGGAGGTCATCGGGTCAGTAATCATACTGTACTGGCTCATTCGCTCGACGTTGCCTCCGCTGGTTTTTAGGACAAATGCGTTTATCTTGTCCCACTGGCCGATGGTCGGCTCGATGCAATTGCCTTTGGAGATGGGCTGATTCGGCCCGGATGGAGTTATTTCGAATGCCGCCCGGCAGTCCAGCCAGCTATAGGCCCCACACAAGCCCGGCCGTTCCGGCGAGACCACACATAGATGGTTCGGGGCGAAACTTTGACAGAGTGTGCAGGAATAGAACGTGTCTATGTCTTCGTCCTGCATACCTGCCAATCGCGCATCACGCTCGGCATAGACGGCCTGGGCCTGCTTGCGGAGCTCTTCTACCTGCTTTTGGTCGGTGAATAATTTGACCTGTACCTTGTCTAAAATGCTCGAATACTCGTCGTGGAACTTGGCGTGCAGGAGCTTGCCGATGTGCTCGAGTTTGAATCCCGCCTTTGCGGCGTCGTTGCTGATTCGTATCCAGTTGATGTCACGCTGGCCCATATGCCAGAGTCCCTGTGCCTCGTTCATAAACATATGTATATGCCGCTCCAGCACAGGTTCAAAGTCAGGCTGCATTTTTCTTCCTGCCACTTCAACTATGATGCCCAGCGGCAGTTTTCCGCCGGCCTCCAACGAATCGACATCAGGTCCCTGCAATTCAACATTACCGTCTTCAACATCGCTGATTTCTCGCATGCGGAGCCATTCGAAGGCGGATGTTCTCTGCCCGCCGAACTCGCAGTGCATTTCTTCCTTGCGGATACGTTCACCTTCAAAAGCCGGACTGACAGAGACGGGGATTGGGATTTCCGTGATTTTTATTTTAAGGCCGCGGACTTCAATGGCTTTCTCTACGATTTGGTCATGAGGGATATTTGAAACAACGTGCTCATACGTGCACACGCCAGTAGGTAAAATCTCCGGGATGTCCGAATCGGCGATAGTTGGAAAGCCGTAATTAATCGCACCGGCGGCGTTAGCGTACCATTCATCAGTGACCTTGCCCAAGGGCATAACGAAGGCGAATATCCTGTTTTTATTGTAGAGCAGGTTGCGCCGGAAGTCACCAGGCTGGACACCTCCGAAACTGAGGGCAGCCCGGCTTGCGAATCCGAGTGAATATATCGCTGAAGTTATTTCGCGTCCGAAAGGCACGAGTCGCGTTTCCCAGCCTAACTGTACGCCGCCTTCGACGAGCTGCTCTGCGAAAGTAGTGCCGTTATGGTGCGCAGACATAAAGACATACAGACAGCGTTCCTGCAGTTTACGGGCGATGTCAACCGCCGTTTCCACATCCGGTGCAGCGCCGGCAATGGCTGCAAATCCGGGTGCGGTACCGTCAACAAACTGGATGCCGCGTTCGCGCAAAATTACATCGTCCGCTGCTCCGAGCCAAATATCGTCCACCGGATTGGGGCCGATTAGGTACTTACAGGCCTCGATAGTCTCCTCTGCAAAGAGCGTCGCCATGCCGGCATCCAGGGCGTGGCCCAGATAAGGCACCCATAAATCATCATCAACAAGTGGAGGAAGTAAGTCCTTTACCTCCTGCATTACTTCTTTGAAATCGGCTAATTTTTCCACCGCTCTTCCGGTCATAGAGTAAATGATGGGCATATAGTAACCGGTGTTTGGAAACTCGACTTTACAATCTTCGCCTTTTTCCTTGATGGTTTTTGTTAATATGTCCTCGGCCTGCTTGGCTATCTTATGAGCGCCGCGTATGGCTGCTGATGCAATAATTTTTGACATTGACTAACCTTTCACAACTTTGTATAGAAAAACTTAAGTGAGCTAAAGTGCCTAAAGTGACATGTAAGTGTCATCCTGAGGCGGAGCCGAAAGATCTCATCTCCTGAGCAATAAGGAGATCCTTCGCTCCACTGCGTTCCGCTCAGAATGACAGCGAAGCTGTCACTTTAGGCACTTTCTAATTTCCTTAATTTTTGAATTTGTTTTGGATTTCGTATTTTAACAATCATTCTACAGATAACGCTCTGCGGTCGGCCATATCGTAGAGTTTGCGTTCTGTTTCTTTATTGATACCCAGTGCATCGCGTTTGCTTTCGATATGCTCAATCATCATATGAGCGGCTTTAATGGGGTCACGTTCAA